>PPFU01003005.1_pt1 | contig 17604 bp, 21 predicted proteins | sample 1535991 | NCBI WGS metagenome assembly PPFU01 (sample SAMN04901290, study PRJNA319586) | Hypolithon metagenome, whole genome shotgun sequencing project. | isolation source: Antarctic Hypolithon | place: Antarctica: Miers Valley | collected 2014
ATCGCCTGAAAATCCCCGCCAACTCCCATAACCACAGCAACGGCCTTCTCAAACTGCGGAACTCGGGTTAGGCGGGGGGAAATCGCGCCCGAGCTCGTGGCCACCACTGGCTCGGGAGGAGGGAATCGCCGCTCCGTGCCGCCCCGATGGCTGGCCGCCATTTTAGTAAACGATGCCCAAATGCCGTTCCGCGCAGGTCTGGCAGATGCAGAGGTCATGCATCCAGCCCGCCGGGTTACGCTCATGGCACCGCTGGCACACGCGGAAAAAGCGGAGCTGTTCGAGCAGACCGCGCCGCGCCGCGGCGATTTTTTCCGCCGTAGCGCCCGCGGGCAGCGGACTCACGGGTGCCCAGCGTGACTCAGGCTCCGACGGGTCCGGCCACGAAATGACCAGGCATTCCAGCCAGCTCCGCCCTTCCCGCTCGGCCACGCGGGTAAACTCGGCGATCAGCTCATCATCGTTCACGGGCGGGTTTCATCAGCGCCTTCCCGCGTGGTCAGCCCTCATCAAAGTAATCGTTGTCGATTTTCTTGATCTCGTACGTGTGGGCGAGCGACACACCGACACCGAAATCGATCATCAACTCAGCGAGCCTCCGTCCGTCGATAAGGCTGATCTTGAACTGGATCCTTTCGACATATGTTTTTGCGCTCGCAGTGAATTCGCTGGTGGTGATGAACACCCCTTTGTTGGCGCGGTGCGCGTGCAATGCGCCGACGAAATCCCGCAACTGCGGCTCGCCCACCGAAGTCTCCCACTTCTTCGCCTGGACGTACACTGCATCAAGTCCCAGGCGGTCCTCATTGATCACTCCATCGATTCCGCCGTCTCCAGTGACTTTTGTCGCCTGTCCCGCCTCCGAACGGGAACCGCCGTAGCCCATCTTGAGCAGCAGATCGATCACGAGACGCTCAAAGAAGATCGGATCGCACAGGCGCACTCGGGCCAGAAGTTCGGAAGCCAACGTTGCACGAAAATCGGAATAACCCCGATTGATCCGTTCCTCAGGTGTCGCCGCGTCCTCGGCAGCCGATTCCTCTTCCCCATTCTTAACCGTCGCATTGGTCACCCCGGCAGTCCCTTCAGACCCTTCCTTGAGTTGCTGAACGTACTCACGCCATGGGTCGAACTGCATTAGAAGCGCGCGTGTGATTTTACCCGGGTTGGTCGCAAAGAATTTGCTCCCTTCGTCCGTAATTTTGAGGAATCCCTGCCTCGGAAGACTCGCCAGACCGGCGTGCCGAAGGTGAAAACCCGCCCACCCAAGCCGGTGTCGGAAACGGCTGACAGGCGTATTCGGCAGGGTCGCGACTTGCTCCTCTTCGGTGAGGTTGAAATGCGCGGCAAGCTTCGGAGCGAGATCGCGCTGATGATGCTCCGCTCGATCGTTCAGCAGGCCGAGTAGTGGAAGCATTAGGTCGTCGTATTTTGGGAGTGCCATAATGTGTCAATGTGGGTCCGCGACTCGAATGCAGTCGTCGGTGATGAACGCCGCGCGCTCGCGTTCGGGGAGCGGGATGCCGGGTGGCGTGACCTCTTCGCCGGCCTGTTCTTTTGAAGCGCAGGCTTGGTTGAGTTCGAAGAGTGCGGCGAGCGGGTCGGCCTTCGGGGCGAAGCCATACGCGGTGCGGACGGCGGTGTCGAGGCGGGCTTGGGCGGTGCGGAGGGGGTTGTCGCCGGGTTCGCTGAGGGTGCGGTAGAGTTCGCGGAGCGACCAGCCGTGGGCGGCCATCACCTCGCGCCGCAAGGCCCGCAGCGCCACCGCGGGGGCGGCGACTTCGGCGATCTGCCCGCGCGTCGGGCGCTGCGGCCACGGGAAGGTGTCGGAGACGGATTCGGAGGTGTGTATGTTGCACGAATGCGCCACGCACCGCTCAGCGGCGATCTTCGCAATATCCGACGAGTCGACTACCAAAAGAAGGGGACGGGCGCGTGGACGCGGTTGTGGCAGGTGCATTTTACCTTCAAAGGACGGAAGCCGGTGAGTCAGTCGTTCAGTGATAGCCTATTTGGAGGAAAGACTGAAGGGCTGGCGATGGCAAAGCGGTTTCGCAACGCGATGGAGAACGAATTTGCTGCATCGGCAGCCGGCTACGGGAAGTTTGGTGCCGTCGTTACTGATCCAGATCACGGAATTAGTCGCTCCTACAACGAGCGTAAGACCTCCACCGGCATCCGGGTCCATTGGTTTTGGCAGGCTACATGGCCGGGCATCGTGAAGAAGCAGGTGAACCGGAGCTTTTATGACACGCGATGTGGTGGACCGGATGGTGCGAAAGCGAACGCGGTTGCGGCGCGGCAAAAGGGTTACGCTGAATATCTTGATGCGCTGCGCAGCGGTCGCGTTCCTCGGATGAAGGAAGCGGACGGCAGTGATGATCGAGCACCCTACACGCTCTTCATGCCGCCGGAGAATCTCGACGTGCGGGTCTGGCGCTACATGGATTTCACCAAGTTCGTCTCGATGTTGGAGAATCGCGGCTTGTTTCTGCCGATGGTCGCAAAGCTCGATGACCCGTTCGAGGGATCGTATGCGCGGGCGAATGAAGTGCTGCGTCCGCTTGTGTATCGGCACATCAAGAATGAATTCGATCTGTCTGCGGGCGAGATGGTGCAGCGCCTCCGTGCGTTCGTGCCTGCGAGCTGCTGGCACAGCAACGATCAGGAATCCGCTGCAATGTGGAAGCTCTACGCGAAGACGAACGAGGCGGTGTGTGTGCAAACGACCTTCCGCAAGCTGCGGGACGCGATGGGTTCGACGGCGCGAGTCGGCATGGTGCGCTATGTGGACTACGAGACGGATTGGATTCCCGAGAGCAATCCGCTTGCGCCTTTCCTCTACAAACGAAAATCGTTCGAGCACGAACATGAAGTGCGGGCGTTGATTCCACCTGAGAACGTCGCCGAAATCCTGAAAGGCGCCGCTGCGAAATCGGAGGAGGCGGGCAAATGGGTGGCAGTGGACATCGCGCAGACGATCGAGCGCGTCTTTATAGCTCCGGACGCGCCGGACTGGTTTCTGGAATTGGTGCAGCAAGTGACCAATCGTTACGAACAGGGCGCCGTGCCGGTCGTTCGATCGGCTCTTGCCCGAGAACCATTCTACTAGCCGGCCCTACGGCCGCTTTGCATCCCGAAGGGATGTGTGGAAATTAGCCGGCGGTAACACCGCCGGATTCGTCCGCACAAAAGGCGTGCGCCCCGGCAGGGGCGCGGGAAACATCCTTCCATTCCTTCGACGCACCTGAGCCTGCACTACCATGTCGTCTTCGGCACGAAGGAGCGCGAACCGTGGATCGCTCGCGGCGTGGCGCGACCGGCTTCACGCCTATCTTGGTGGCGTCATTCGCGAGATGGACGGTGTTCCGGAAGCTATCGGAGGCACTGCCGATCATGTGCATTTGCTCATCCGCTTGAAGGCCACGCATCGGCTCTCGGATGTGATGCGCGATCTCAAGCGCGCTTCATCGGAGTGGGTGCATGTGAACATCAGTCTTTCAAGCTTCGTGTGGCAGGAAGGTTACGGCGCGTTCACCGTGAGTGCTTCCAATCGCGAGGATGTCGCCGCTTACATCGCGCGGCAGGAGGAGCACCACCGGAAGCGCACGTTCCGCGAGGAATACGTGGAGTGTTTGCGCAAGAGCGGCATGGATTTCGACGAGCGGTTCGTCGATTGATAGCGCACGCTTCCCGCATCCCTGCCGGGATGCGATCGGTTTTGAATTGGTGGTTCCGGCGGTGTTACCGCCGGCTAATGTCCATTCATCCCTCCGGGATGAGAGCAGTAACCCAAGGTCTTCCCCAACGACCGCGACAGGAACTGGAGGATGAAGCGTTGAGCGTGCGTGCGGTCCTCGCCTCGGGCGATGAGCTTCTTGAAAACGCTGGCGAAGGAGTCGGCGGCTTTGTGGGTGACTTCGACGCGGCAGCCCACACTCGACTCGGCAGACGGCGCGCTACTGCCGAGGGGGTGTGGCAGGCAAACGCCGGTGGAACAACTGCGCGCGATGCACGCGGCTTTGGAAGGCAGCTAGGCCAGTGCCTTCCGGTGCACCCAGATGCTATTCACCAGCCCGAGGCCGAACATGATGATGACGGCGAAGGAACCGCTGTAGCTCACCAAGGGAAGCGGCACGCCAGTGATCGGCATGATCGAGATGGTCATCCCGATGTTCTGATAGATGTGGAAGAACATCAGCCCCACCATGCCGACGCAGATCAGAAGTCCGAGCTCATCCGCGGCGCGATAGGCGACGGCGAGGCAGACGACCAGGAGCAGCCCGAAAGCACCGATCAACGCCACCCCCACGACAAAGCCGCCTTGCTCGGCGATGCCGGCGAAAATGTAGTCGTTGTGCACCGCGGTCGCGGGGAGGAAGCCGAGTTCGACCTGCGTGTTCGGGGCTTTGTAGCCTTTGCCGTCCCAGCCGCCGGAGCCGACGGCGATGAGCGACTGGTTGATCGCCCAACCCGCCCCTTGCGTGTCGATTTCCGGATCGAGAAAGGTCGTGATTCGCTCCCGCTGATGCGGCTTCATCCCAAAGTTGTAGGCGAGCGGCATCGCCGCGACGACGAGCAGGACGATGACGATGAGATAGCGCAGCGGGATGCCGCCGACGAAGAGCATGCCGAAAAGAACGGGCCCCCAGACCACCGTCTCGCCCAGGTCGGGCTGCTTTAAAATCATCAGCGCGGGAGCGGCCACGAGGATGGCGGATATGGCGAGTCGCAGAATGGCGGGCAGATTTCTGAACTGGCTGAGAAACAAGGCCAGCACAAGGATGCCGGCCAGCACGGCGAGCTGCGCGGGCTGGAAATTGATCGGGCCGAGCTGGAGCCAACTGCGCGCGCCATAGACCTTTCTCCCGAAGAACATCGTGAGCACGAGAAAGACGATGCTCACCAGATACAGCGGCAGCGCTCCCCATTTGACCCAGCGGTAATCGACCAGGCTCGCGACGAAAAAGCCGATGGTGCCGAGCGCCACCCAGTTCGCCTGCTTCCGCCAGAAGCCCGCGATGTCGGGATCGTCGTGCATGTAGGTGACGCTGTGGATGGCGAGCAGGCCGAAGAGCGCGAGCGCCATCATCAGGCCGAAGAGGAGCCAGTTGGTGCCGAGAAATTTGCGGAGAAAAGGAGTCACGGAGAGCTGCGGGTGTGAGTGGTGAAAGTGCGACCGCTAGATAGCACGAAACACGGCAGGTCCTATGAGGGAAAGTCGCGGAACGAAAAATTCCGACGGTCCGTCGGAAAACGGCATCGACGGCAGGGCGAGCGCGGCTTATCAGCGCGACCGACGAGCCTGCCACCGATGCGAAATTTCCTCCGCCTCTCCATGCTCCTCTGCCTCGCGGGCTGCGCGACTCTCCGCCAGCCGCCGCTCCCGCCACCGGGCATCTCGAGCGAGGAGGAGATCATGCTCGGCGGCCAGCGCGCGACCATTTTCATCCGGGGAAAAAACCGCGCCAATCCAGTGTTGCTCGACCTCCACGGTGGGCCGGGCATTCCGTCGATGCCGTTCTCGCATCTGAATGCGGAACTCGAGAACGACTTCACGGTGGTGCATTGGGACCAGCGCGGGGCGGGGAAATCGTATCGCCCCGGCATCCCGCGCGAGAGCATGACGATCGAGGCCTTTGTGCGGGACACGGAGGAGCTGACGCGGTATCTGCGCGCGCGATTTCATCAGCCGAAAATCTATCTGACCGGTTTCTCGTGGGGTTCGTTGATCGGCATCCTCGCCGCGGCGGAGCACCCGGAGTATTACAAAGCGTACATCGGCATCTCGCAATTGGTCGATGTCGCGGAATCGGACAGACTGTTGTTCGAGGACGGCATCGCGCGCGCGAATGAGCGGGGTCTGCCGGAGATCGGGCGTGAGCTGCAACGACTGGGGCCTCCGCCCTACGAGGCTCGCCGGGAGGAGCGCCGGGTGGATCGTCTCGCCGAGCGCATCCGACCGCAGGCGGTGCATCCCAAGTCGCGGCTGGAGCAAATTGCCTGGTTTCTCCAGTCGCCCTACTACGGTTTGGGCGATGTGCTCCCGACGGCTCGCGGGATGCGCTTTTCGAACGAGCTGCTCCACCCGGCGCTCTACGCGCCCCGGTTCGACGAACAACTGCCGCGGCTGGAAGTGCCGGTGTGGTTTTTCCTCGGGCGACACGACACGATTCTCAGCCCGCGCCTCGGGGAGTCCTACTTCCGCCGGCTCATCGCGCCGCGCGGCAAGCACCTCGTCTGGTTCGAGCACTCGGCCCACGCCCCGCAACTGGAGGAACCCGCGCGTTTCCGCGAGGAACTCCGACGGGTGCTGCGGGAGACGCGCTCTCGCTGACGCTCAGCCCAGCCCTGCTTGCACCTCATTTGTGATTGCCCGCGGAATGATTTTGCGGAAACTCCGCTTCCCTCTCGAGCGGGCTGGATCGGCGGCGGGAGCGACTGCGAGCGAAATCAACACCATGAGACAGAGAGAAAATAACAACGGGAGAAGGCGGTCGCGGCAAAAGCCCAAGCGCAGACGGGAGGGGGATGATCTGCCGCGTGAGCAGCCGCGCCGAAAGCTCTCGTTTTGGGAGAGAGTCATCGCCTTTTTCACCAAGAAAAAGAGCGCGCCCAGCGGGAGACCTCCTGTGCCCAACCGCGGCGGTCGTGCCCGGGAAAATTCAAGGCGCGGGGTCGAGCGGGTCGAGGTGACTTCGCCGAAGCTCTACGTGGGCAATCTTTCCTACGATGCGACTGAGGAGGATCTGGCGGAACTTTTCGCCGGCGTCGGCTCGGTCCGCAGTGCGGAGGTGGTGGCACATCGCGATACGCAGCGGTCGAAGGGGTTCGCCTTCGTGACGATGTCGAGTGTGGCGGAGGCACAGCGGGCGGTGGAGGAGCTGCACGACGAAGTTTTCATGGGACGAAAGCTGAATGTGAGTGGTTCGAAGGGCGGCGAGCTGCGCCAGAGCGAAGGAAGGCTCATCTAAGCGCCGGAGTGTGGAGGGCGCCGCATTTTACGTCTGCGGCGCTACCGGAGTCGGGAAAACGGAGGCTGCCATCGCTCTCGCGGACCGGCTCGGAGGCGAGATCGTCGGGGCGGATGCGATGCAGGTTTACGCGGGCGTGCCGGTGATCTCGGCCCAGCCCGGCGTGGAGGAAATGGCGCGAGTGCCCCATCATTGCATCGGTTTTGTGCCGGTCGCGGAGAGCTGGGATGTTGCTCGCCATGTGGAGCGGGGCCGCGCGGCGATCGCGGCGATTCGAGGGCGCGGCCGGCTTCCCATCGTCTGCGGCGGCACCGGCCTCTACGTGCGCGGGCTGATGCTCGGGCTTGCGGATTTGCCGCGGGCCGATGCGACGCTGCGGAGCGAACTCGAAGGCTGCCCGCTCGCGGAGCTGGCCGCGCGCCTCGTGTCGCTCGATCCCGCGGCGGCGTTCCGCGTCGATTTGCACAACCCCCGGCGCGTGCTCCGAGCCCTCGAGGTCTGCCTGCTCACGGGCCGCCCTTTCACCGCCACGCAGGAGCAATGGCACGGAGCGCCCTGCGAAATTCAGGGCATAGTGCTGTGCCGCGGGCGCGAGGATTTGCACGCGCGCATTGAGCGCCGGGTCGCGGTGATGCTCGCCAGTGGCGCGGTCGACGAAGTGCGGGCGATGCCCGAGGCGAGTGCCACCGCGCGCCAGATGATCGGCGTGCGGGAGATCGAGGAGCTCCTGTCTGGAAAAATCGACCGCAGTGAGTGCGCCGTGCGCATGGCACAGCGGACTCGGGCTTTGGCGAAGCGGCAGGCGACCTGGTTCCGACGAGAACCGGCGCTGGCAGAGGTACAGGCGGACATTCCAGGCTTGCTCGATACACTCACCCGCCTCGCCTGCCCTTGATCGCAGCGCGGCGTCTTGACCGGAGCCAGCCGGTCATCATGATCGCTGCATGGCCTTGGAACCCTTCGTCACCGTCCCCCTCCGCGCACAATCCGGCGATCCCGGAGAGGCTACCGCCGCCTTCCAGCAGGCTATCGATGACGCTGCCGGTTCGGCTTCCCGCGTCGTCGTCGTCCCGGCCGGTTGCTACCGGGTGCGCACTCTTTTCCTCCGCAGCGGAGTCACGCTGGAGCTGTCCGCCGGGGCCATCATTTCACCCGACACCGACCTCGACGCCTACCCGGTGCTCGCCCACGGCCATAACAAAGATCGCCAACCCTACCACTTGCTAGTCGCGGATGGAGTGGAGGACATCACCATCCGCGGGGCGGGTATGATCGACGGTGAGGGTATGAAGTTTTGGGATGAACCCGCGGGCGGCCGGCCGTGGTATCGCGCGAAGGGAAGGCGGATCAGCCCGCTGCTCGAGATCAAGAACTGCCGCAACGTCCGGCTGGAAAATTTCACCATTCGCAACAGTCCGGGTTGGACGGTGCATTGCTATGTCTGCGACCACGTGCGCATCGACGGGCTCATCATCGAGAACCATCTCTATGGGCCGAACACCGACGGACTCGACATCAATGGCTGCCGCTACGTCTTCATCTCGAACTGCCGCATCCACGGCTGCGACGACAACATCATCCTCAAGGCGACGGAGGACGCGCGTGCCTGCGAGCACATCGTGGTCACGAACTGCATCCTGGAATCCACCTGCGCCGCGCTCGGCATCGGCGCGGAGACGCGCTCCTCCATCCGCCACGTCGCGATGAGCAACTGCACCGTGCTCAACAGCATTCGCATGATCCAGATCATCATGTGGGACGGCGGCACGGTGGAGGATGTCGTCATCTCGAACATCACGGGACGCGCGATGACGGCGATCGGGACAGACCGCGCCATCCACTTCGACATCCAGCAGCACCTGGGGGAAAACCCGGAGCTTGGGACGATGCGGAATATTCAGCTCAGCAACATCGTCTGCGAGACCCGCGGGCGGATTCTCCTCACGGCGCAGGAGGGTGCGGTCATGGAAAACATCACGCTGCGGGACGTCCGGCTCGATTATCCCGAGGTCGAAGATCCCGCCGAGACGGTGCCGCGAAGCACCAGCACCCAGCTTTCAAATTTCAACCCGGAGGCCCGGGTCGCTCGCGCCGCGGTCGTCGCAGATGGCGTGAAAAATCTTGTCCTCTCGAACATCGGCGCGACATGGCCGGCGTCTGTCGAGCCGCCGATGCACGGGCTCTGGGCGCGGCGGGTGCGGGGCGGACTCATCGACTGCCCGTTCCTCGCGGGGAGCGAACCGGCAGTGGAGCGGTACCAAATCGAGGACTGCGAGGTGGCGGTGCGGGCGTAATCGATTATTCGACCCGCCGGGCGCGCGGCTCGCGATCCTTCACCGTGGCGCTGCTCGGGAGCGTGACAAACGGCCCGCCCGCCAGCGGCGCGACTCCGGTGAAAGCCACGTCCGGCATGTCGCTCGGTCGGCCCCCGAGCGGGAAATCTTTCCGCAAAGGAAAATAGGGATAACCCTCCCACATCAGGATGCGCCGGAGATCGGGGTGATCCGTGAATTTAATCCCCATCATGTCGAACACTTCGCGCTCGTGCCAGTCAGCCGTCGCCCAGAGATCGGACACCGTCGGCGCGGCGAGATCGTCCTCGGAGACTTTGTATTTCAGTCGCAGATGCTCGCCGCGGTCGAAGCTGTAGAGCTCATAGACCATCTCGAAGCGCGGCTCCTCGCCGAAGTTATCGACGCTGGAGACATCGAGCAGGCAGTCGAAGCCAAGGTCCCGTCTACAAAAGACCGCGATCTCCCTGAACTCGCCCGGCTGCACCGATAGCGTCGTCTCCTCGCGGAACTCCGTCCGCCGCACATCCGTATAGTTCGCCTCGATCTCCGCCGCTGCTGACACGCTCATTTCGTTAGCTATAGTTTGCGATCAACTCGCGCTTCTGATCGGTGAACGAAGACTCCGTGCCGATCTTTTTCTGCAAACGCATCAGCCCCTCGATGAGCGCCTCCGGCCGCGGCGGACAGCCCGACACATACACATCCACCGGCAGCAGCCGGTCGATCCCCTGGAGCACGGCGTAGCTGCGATACATGCCGCCACTCGAGGCACACGCGCCCATCGCGATCACCCATTTCGGCTCGGGCATTTGGTCGTAGATACGCTTCACGGCCAGCGCCATTTTGTAGGTGACGGTCCCGGCGACGATCATGACATCGCTTTGCCGGGGGGAAAACCGCATCACCTCCGCGCCGAAGCGCGAGATGTCGAAACGCGACGAGGCCGAGGCCATGAGTTCGATGGCGCAGCAGGCGAGGCCCATCGGCATCGGCCAGAGAGAGTTGGCTCGCATCCAGTTAATGGCGGCATCGAGCTGGGTGAAAATGATGTTCCCCTCGACCTTCGAGTCGTAGGCAACCGGCGTGCTGTCGGGCATGGCCGGGAACATGCGAAGCGGTTGCCCCCATCGCAAGCGGAAACCCGCAGTATGCGCGGCGGTCCAGGGTGGCGCTGTTCGAAGCAGTCTGTCCTGAGCCGGCTCGAACCGGTCTCGCAACGTCTGAGATGCCGGAGGCATCGCTCCGCTACGTCAGCAACTCCCCGTAATGCGCCCGCGCCATCTCCTCGCACTTCGCCAAAATCTCCTCCGCGCTTTCCATCGCCAGCACTTCCCCGACCAGCCGCTCGCACTCGCCCACATCCAGGCTCCGCACCGCTCTTTTTACCCGCGGCACCAGCGCCGCGCCCGTGCTCAACTCGTCGATCCCGAGCCCGATGAGCAGCGGCGTGAGCCCCACCTCGCCCGCCATTTCACCGCACACGCCGACCCATAGCCCGCGAGCGTGCCCGGCATCGACGACCATTTTGATGAGCCGGATCACGGACGGATGCGTCGGCTCGTAGAGATGCGCGATGCGCTCGTTCACCCGATCGACGGCGATGGTGTATTGGATCAAGTCGTTCGTCCCGATGCTGAAAAATGCCACTTCCCGCGCGAGGATGTCCGCGCATAAAGCCGCGCTCGGCACCTCGATCATCACGCCGACCTCCATTTTTTCGTCGAAAGGCACACCCTCCGCGCGCAGCTCGCGTCGGCATTCATCCAGCACCGTGTTTGCCCGGCGCAGCTCCTCCACGCCCGAGATCATCGGATACATCATGCGCACATTCCCCTCCGCGCTCGCCCGCAGGATCGCCCGGAGCTGCACCTTGAAAATATCGACCCGCTCCAGGCAAAACCGGATCGCCCGCCAGCCGAGAAATGGATTCTGCTCCTGCGGCATTTGCAAGTTGCTCAGAAATTTGTCCCCGCCCAAATCGAGCGTGCGGATGATGACCGGCTGCGGATGCACCTGCCGCGCTACCCGCGCGTAGCTCTCGTATTGTTCCTCCTCGTTCGGCAGCCGCGTCTTGTTCAGGTAGAAAAATTCCGTCCGATAAAGGCCGATGCCTTCCGCGCCATTTTGCTGCACCAGATCGACATCCTCCGGCAACTCGATGTTCGCCGAGAGGACGATGTGCCGCCGGTCGGTTGTGAGCGCCTCCGATTCGCGCAACTCGACGAGTCCCTCCTCGACCTGCCCTTTCTTCACCTCCAGCTCGCCGTATTCCCACAGCGTCTGGTCGCTCGGGTTCACGATCAGCAGGCCGTTGTACCCGTCGATCAGCGCCTGGTCGCCCGTCTCGAGCATCTCGCTCGCGTCGTGCAAACCGACGACCGCCGGGATGCTGAGCGAGCGCGCCATGATCGCCGTGTGCGAGGTTTTGCTCCCCATGTCCGTCGCGAAACCGAGCACCAGCGAGCGGTTGAGCTGCGCCGTATCCGATGGCGTGAGGTTGTGCGAGATGAGCAGATGCGGCGTCTCGATCGCGCTGAGGCTGCGCCCCTCCTTGCCGAGCAGGTTGTGGATCACCCGCCGCGTCACATCCGTGATGTCCAGCGCCCGCTCCCGCAGATACGGATCGTCGATCTCGCTCAACGTCTTCGCATACCGGTTCGCGACCTGCTGGAAGACATGCTCGATGTTCGTCAGGTCGCGTTTCAGCGTCCGCAGCACCTCGTCGATCAGCGTCCGATCCTCCACCACCAGCAGATGCGCGTCGAAAATCCCCGCATCCTTGCTCCCAATCGCCTCCGCGATCCGCTGCTGCATCTCGAATATCTGCGCCCGTGTCGCGATCAGCGCCGTCTCGAAGCGCGCGATTTCCGCCGGGATTTCCTCCTCGTCGATCTTCCGCACCGGCGCCGGCTCGTCGTCGCTCCGATGCACGAAGAGACTTCCCCGCGCGATGCCTGGAGACACCCCGACCCCGTGAAACCTTTTCTCCGACCGTGGCTCAGCCTCAGCCATCAGTGCGCACCCCCGGCGCTATTCTTCATCAAAGCGCCTCTCGATGAGCGCCTCGATCTCCTGCAGCGCCTTGTCCGCATCCGACCCCTCGCACGTCACCAGCAGCTTCGAACCCTGCCCCGCCGCCAGCATCATCAGGCCCATGATGCTCTTCCCATTGATTTGCTCCCCGTCCTTTTCCACCCACACCTCCGCCTTGTGCCGAGTGCAGACCTTTACGAACATTGCCGCCGGGCGGGCATGGAGACCCAGCCGGTTCAGCACCGTGATCTCTTTGCTCGCTTTGTCGGGTTCGATATCTCGGCGTCGGCTCAACAGGCCCATTTACGGCTCCTTTTTCTGCATCAATTTCAAAAGTCTGCGGTTAAATTCCACCGCGCTGTTCTGCCCCGTGAGTTTGAGCTTTTGATCCAGCGCGGCGACCTCCACCAGTCGCGCCAAATCACGCCCCGTCCTCACGGGAACAGTCACATGCGGCACAAGAATATCGAGTATCTCGTAGTATTCCTGCTCGAGCCCGATCCTATCCACCTCCTCCAGCTCCTGCCAATCCTTAAGTGTCACCACCAGGTCCAGCCGCTTCTCGTGCCGGATGCTCCCCGCGCCAAAGATCGCGCTCACATTGATGATCCCCAGCCCCCGCACCTCCATGTGGTGCCGGGTTAAATCCGGAGCCGTCCCGATCAGCTCACGCCCTTCGACCGCGCGGAACCGCGTCACATCATCGCTCACCAAGCTGTGCCGCCGCTCGATCAATCCCAACACGCACTCGCTTTTCCCGATGCCGCTCGACCCGCGGATCAGCACGCCGATGCCCATGATATCGACCATGCTCCCGTGCTCCGAGCGGCTCGGTGAAAAATCCAGCTCCAGCGCGATGGTCGCCGCATTGATGAACCGCATCGTGATCAGCGGCGTCTTGAACACCGCCACCCCCGCCGCATCCGCCTCCTCGAGCAGACACTTCGGCGGCTTCGCGCTGCGCGCCACCACGAGGCACGGGATCGCCCGGGCGAAGAGCGCCTTCAGCCGCGCGCGCAATTCGTTCGCCTCGAGACTTTTCAGGTAGGAAAGCTCCGCGCTCCCCAGCACCTGGATTCTTTTCTCCGCGAAATATTCGTAATACCCCGAGATCGCGAGCCCCGGCCGGTTGACCGTCGGCTCCCTGATCCGCCGATCCAGCCCGGCCGACGAGCCGAGCAACTGCAACTGCAACGCCTCCGAGTGCAGCGTATAAAACTCCCCGACCGTGATCGTGGGAAACTTGGCGGCGACAGGTTTCATAAATCTGCGGGCTCCAATCCTGTCTTCTGGGCGACCCCCTCGCTTTCATGAAAGGCGAAGACTACATCCTGCCGACTTGATCGGGAGAGCACCCGATCCGATCCGCGAGTTTGGCGTCCGACGCTCCAGCCCAAGCGCAGGCGGGCAGCCAAAACTCTCCGTGCCTTGGCAGCGCCCCATTCGCTCATACAGATGCCACCGAAAATGCGTCCTCAGTCTCCGTGGAGTGCTCGCCGAATTCGATTCGTTCAGCCAGAACTCGCAGCGCCAGCGCCCCAGCCTTGGCTACAGCCTCGCTTCGTTCCTCGCCGTGGGCCATTGCACCGGGCACTTGCGGTATCTCTACGATCCATCTGCCACCCGCCTCCTGTTCGACTTCGACAGTAAATTTCATGCCCGCGAGCATGTCCTAATCGCGAAGAAACTCAACCTCATCGTGCCGCTCCCAAGGCACCTATTTTCCGTAGTGATGGCGCAGTTGCGCGATCTCGATCGTGTCGTTCGGCACTCGGTAAACAATCCTGTGCTCTTGATCGATCCTCCGGGCCCAAAACCCGGACAGCGCGTGTCTCAACGGTTCCGGTTTCCCGATCCCTTGGAAAGGATTTCGCGAAATCTCCTTCAACAGCTCATTTATCTTTTTCAGCACCTGCTTGTCCGTCCGCTGCCAGTCGAGATATTCGTCCCATGCGCGGGAAGAGAATAGAATCTTCACTCGGCAAGCAGGTCATCCAGATTCTTGGAGATTCCCTTCCTATCGTTCAACTCGGTGATGGACTCCATTAACCGGCGGGCGTTGGCGGGAGAACGAAGCAAATAAGTGGTTTCCTCCATAGACTCGTAATCTTCGAGCGACATCATCACCACCGCCTGATCTCTTTTGCGGGTGATGATAATAGGGGCGTGATCGAGACAAACACGATCCATCGTGGCGGCAAGGGTTTCTCGAGCGGCGGAATAAGTGATCGCGGTCATATGGACAACATTGCGTCCAATAACTCGCATGCGTCAAAGGCTTTCACGGCTTGACAGATCATTCGCCAAATTTGGCTTTCCAGCAAAGGATTACCATCTTCGTTGTCCGGCGTATAACGGCACTCCCACTACATCTTGAAATCCTCCCCAAGATACAGCCGCCGCGCCACCGGATCGTTCACCAGGAAATCCTTCGACCCCTCGCTCTCCACCCGCCCCTCCGAGATCAAATACGCCCGATCCACGATGTTCAGCGTCTCGCGCACATTGTGATCCGTGATCAAAATCCCCAGCCCATCTTTTTTCAGATTCGCGATGATTTGCTGCACATCATACACCGCGATCGGATCAACTCCGCTGAACGGCTCATCCAGCATCAGCAGACTCGGCTGCGTCACCAGCGAACGCGCAATCGTCAGCCGCCGCTTCTCACCGCCGCTCAGCGTCAGCGCCGCGTTCCCCGCCAGGTGGTCGATGCCGAATTGCGCCAGCAACTCGTCACACCGCGTCTTCCGCTCGCGCCGGCCCATCCGCAGCGTCTCCAGGATCGCCATGATGTTTTCCCGCACCGTCAGCTTGCGAAAAATCGACTCCTCCTGCGGGAGATAGCCCATCCCCATCCGTGCCCGCCGGTGCATCGGCGCGTTCGTCACATCCTTCCCGTTGAAAAGCACCCGCCCGCCATTTGGCCGCACCAACCCCACGATCATGTAAAAGCTCGTCGTCTTCCCCGCGCCGTTCGGCCCCAGCAGGCCGACGATTTCCCCGCTGCGCAGGTTGATGTCGATTCCGTTCACCACCGCCCGACCTCCATACACCTTCACCAGTTTTTCCGTCCGCAGGAGCGGCTCGCCCCCCGGCACCTCGCGCTCCTTGCTCACGGCTTCGCGGTGGGATCTTCGGCCGGCTTCTCGCTGATCACCGTCCGCGTCGGCCCCTCACTCCGCATCGCGCGGCCATCCCGGTACATGATCATGACCGTCGAGGGGCTCGTCGCGATGTGCAGATTGATCCCCTCCTGCACCTGCGGCGAGCCGATGAGCCGCATCAACCCCCCAACGGCGTCGTATTCCGCGCGAGCCGCCTTGCCGACATAACGCGTCACGCCCTTGCCATTCGCGTTCGGCTTTTCCTGCACGATCACCACCTTCCCCTCGGCGATCACCTTCTCGACGCCGCCGTCCTTTTCCTCCGGCGCCGGAGTCGCCGCCGGTGCCGGACTGGGTGCCGCCTTCACCTTCGGCGTTTTCTTTTGAAAAAAGACCGTCAACCGCTCGCTCGTCAGCTTGAACTGCGGATCGTTTACCCGCACGTCGCCGACGAAGACCGCCACCTGCTTCTCATTGTCGAAGCTCGCCCCCTCCGTCGCTGTTATTTCCGTCACCTTGGGCGGCACCGCCGGAGCCGGCGGCGGTGTCGGCGCGGTCACGGCCTCCACCTGCTTAAGCTTGGCGAGCAGCTCTGCCTCGGTGGTCGGAGCCTGCGCGCGGAGGGAGGTGGCCAGCGCGAGCAGCGCGGCGGCGGCGATAGGGGCGTTTTTATTCATCAGTTTTGATGCCGGTGGATGCGCCGGACTTGTCGAAAATGAGCATGCGCGTTTTCCCAGTGATCGTGGCCATTTTTGCAGAGGAATCGAACTGCATCGTCTCGCCGACAATCTCGAAATCCGACCGCCGGATCAGCACCGGGCGCGCACTGGAAATGATCTTCGTTTCCAAGTCCAGCACCGAAACCGGCATGTCGATCAGCATGTCCACCGCGCCTGTTTCCGTGAAAGTCTGGAGCCGCATCTGGGTCATCTCCAGGTGCCCCTCATCTGGTCGCGTCGCCGTCGCCATCTGGAATTCCATCTTCTTTTTCCCCTGCGGGTCGAAGATCGGCACCGTCACTCCCTCCGCCGTCCCGTCCACCGGCACCGGCACGCTCAGCTTGGTGTCCTCTTTTTTCTTTTCTTTGCCCTGCGCTCCGGCGGGCAGGAGGCAAACCAGCGCGGCGAGCGCGAGCGATCTATTGAGCCAGTTCATGGATGCGGATGAGCTTATCCAGCAAAGCCGGCAAGCGCGCCAGCGGGATTTGATTCGGGCCGTCCGAGAGCGCTTTGGCCGGGTTCTCGTGCGTCTCGATGAAAACCCCGTCGCATCCCGCCGCCACCGCCGCCCGCGCCAGCACCGGCGCCAGCGCCCCGTCGCCCGAGGTCGTGTCCCCGCCGCCGCCCGGCCGCTGCACCGAATGGGTCGCGTCGAACACCGTCAGAAAACCAGCCTCGCGCATCCAGTAAAGCGAGCGCATGTCCGCCACGAGGTTGTTGTAGCCGAAGGTCGCCCCGCGTTCCGTGAAAAAGAACCGCTCACAGCCGCCCGCGCGCAGCTTGTCCGCGACATTTTTCATGTCCCACGGCGCGAGGAACTGCCCCTTCTTCACATTCACCACCCGCCCCGTCTCGGCCGCCGCGAGGATCAAGTCTGTCTGCCGGCAGAGGAACGCCGGAATTTGCAGCACGTCGATCCATTCCGCCGCGGCGCGCGCCTCATCCGGCGAGTGCACATCCGTGGTCACCGGCGCGCCGATCTCCTCCCCGATCTTGCCGAGCAGCGCGCATCCCTCGCGCACATCGAGCCCGCGAAACGACTTCACCGAAGTCCGGTTCGCCTTGTCGTAGGACGCCTTGAAAATCATCTGCGCCCCCGCCTCGTCACACATCTTGCGCAGCTTCCCCGCCATCCGCCGCACGAACTTCTCCGACTCGATCACGCACGGCCCCAGGATGAAAAGCGGGCGCATCCCTCCCAGCGTGCAGTTCCCGATCCGTAGCGGTGCGACCTTCATTCCGGGGAGCGCACCCGGCTCGGGTGCAGTTTTCGGCGGCTCGCCGAAAACCCTTGGTCAAACATTCCCAAGACATCGCTCGCCCAAGACGCGCTCGAGTCTGCCAGCAAAGTCAGTTGACGAGTGCCCGGCGAGCCGCCGGCCACAGCGCCCGAGCCGGGCGCGCTCCCCACACGCTTCACGCCCCGTAGCTCTTCGTGAATTTCTTCTTCGACTCCCCGTCGGCCGGAGGCGCGGGC
>PPFU01002770.1_pt1 | contig 17601 bp, 22 predicted proteins | sample 1535991 | NCBI WGS metagenome assembly PPFU01 (sample SAMN04901290, study PRJNA319586) | Hypolithon metagenome, whole genome shotgun sequencing project. | isolation source: Antarctic Hypolithon | place: Antarctica: Miers Valley | collected 2014
ATAGCTCAGCTGGGAGAGCGCCTGCATGGCATGCAGGAGGTCGGCGGTTCGATCCCGCCTGGCTCCACCAGTTTCAAGCGGCAAGCCTCGCCGATTGCGAACTGAAGTTTTTTGTTACCAGCGTCCCTATCGTCTAGAGGCCTAGGACACGTCCCTTTCACGGACGCGACAGGGGTTCGAATCCCCTTAGGGACGCCACTTAAAACCCCAGAGAAATCCGGAACTTACGACGAGGGCTGCGAAAGCGGCCCTTTTTGTATTTGGGACTTCGGAAACGGTTCGGTAACTTCCGGCGCTACCCCGCGCGCGACCCCTAAAAGGACTGACGAAGCACCGCGCGGCGAATCGCGCGGCGAACGAGGCGCTGGCAACGTTCGGGTTGCGACAGATCGGCGTTCAGTTGTCATCGTAGATGTGGTCGTAGCAGAAGTCGCACATCCAGTCCTTGTGCGCCGGCCCGTTGTCGTCGTTCCAGACCCGCATCAAAACCTCTGGGAAGTCTTCGGTGCAGCGGACGCACTCATGTATGGCGATTTCATCATTGCAGAAGTGGCAATTCAGTTTGTTGCCTGACTGCACCATCGTCTTCGGGCTGCCGCAGTTGAAGCACACTTGCGGCTCATTATTCCCCTTGGCGAGGTCTGCAGACCGCTGCGCCTCAAACAATCGCTGCTTGTACTCGTCCGCCAGCTTCTCATAGGTTCCGCGGCAGTCCGGCTCAATAAGGCTTGCCAGGTCAGTGAAGTCGTTCTCATCGTGGAACTCATTAAGGGCACGAATCAATCTGCCAATAGCGAGCCGCGCGGCGAGAGGATCCATCTCAAACTTGTAGTGCTCGATGTTGTTGCGGAGATCTTTGATCCACTTGAGGTCTGCAATCGTTTCTTCAGTTAGCTCACGCTGCTCGTTCTTAAAGAACTGAACTGCATCCCAAAGGCCAATAGTCGATTCCTTTGAGAGATTTTTGCTAAACGGATTGCGATAGATCAGCAGCGGATGCGATTGTGCAACGTGATGCTTGAACAACAATTCAATCGCATGGGTGAAATGCAGAACGGCAAATTTGTATGGCCTTGTGTTCTCGTGGGTTGCGTCACGGACTCTCCGCAAGGCTTCGTTGAAGCTGTCGGCAGCGTTCTCTAGGAGATCGAGCGATTGACTCATTCGCCCAAGTCCAGTGGAGGCTGATCCAGACCGAATTGGTGGCGGTGGACTTTGACAATCGAACGCCGCAGTTTCAGCCCGCTGCTAGCCTTAGTCTGTTTGATGCAAACATCGCAGATGAGAATGTCACCTTTCCGGAAGGACTCTCCGCTGTCTACGCGGCCTATGAATTCCTCATCTTCCATCGCATAAAGCAGCGACTCAGCGCCATTCCACATTCGCCATTTGTTGCCATCCTTGAAGCTAAGCATCTCGATAACCAAGCCCATGCTTGTTATTGATTCCGACACAGTGTCCTCGTCACCGATGGGGTGGAAGTAATGTGCTTCGTCTGTGGTGGCTTGTGCGATCTTCGTGCCGTCAGACGAGATGACAATCTTGTCTATCCCAGCCTTGGACAACGCCTCGCCGACAAACTGTGCCGCAGCTTTGCCCGCCTTCGGGTCTAACGTCAGCTGTAACGAAGGGCGGTTGATAACGATGATGTTGCCGCTGTTGTTTGTCACATTGATCGAGTTATCGTCTCGATGCTCGATCTTGCTGGGCTCTTCACCCTTCAGGAATCGGAATAGATCAATCGAATCCTTGATCGTGGTAGCAATGCTGACAATATCTGGAATCAGAGGCAGGATCGCAGCAGACGCGCCTACTACTTCAAAAAGAAGGTCTGTCCCGAACGAAGCGTGCTTAAAGGCAGTGACCTCCGCCTTGACGTGTACGTCTTCCCCATAAATCTTGTGCGCGGCGGCAACTACGAAGTCAGAGAACGCCACCATGTTTGCGGCAGCGTCATAAACATTCATGGTGCCGTCTTCAACGGCCGGTCCCTGATAACGCAGCAGTATGCTCATGCCGCGCTCCTCGTCGTGTCGTTCCTCGACCCACATCTTGACGCCCCCTAGTCTCGCGCGCTGAGACGCTGCGCTGCCGGCTCGATATTGCACTACGCAGAGGGATCACGCACCTGACGAGACCTATAGTGCTATTGCGACGTCCACCAGCACCACGATTACGAGGGTGACGGCCGTCAATGTTGAGAGCCCAGCGATCATCAGGAAGCTCATGACCTGTCTAGCCTGCACCGCTGGTGCATACGAACGCCGCATGAGGTGTTTTGGAATCCAACGAAATGGCGCTGGAAGTGCCGCTTCACGGGCTATTTCAAATGCCTCATAGGATGGCATGGGCATGCCACGCTTCTGCCAAGCATCGCTGACCTCCAATGCCCTTTCTGCGGCACGGGCCATCGTGCACACGAGGCTCCCAAAGAACTTGGCGACCCCGACAAGTCCAAGAGCAATGACTACCTTCACAAGCTCAGCCTGCAGGTTCAGTTCGCCAACAAACGGCTCAATCTTTTCAATGTTGGCGATCATTAGGCCAACTGCCGCAGCCGTGCCGCCTACGAACCAACTGGCAAAAACGTCGAGACTTCGAAACCCCTGATCCGCAGCTGCAAACGAAACCAAGCGGACCAAATCTGCAGCCCGGGCGGCGTCGCAAACTGGTGTGAGCTGCGATGATTCAGCCTTCGCCGGAACCGGCGCGGCAAGCTGTGCGGTGGGGAGGAAGTGTTTCAGGTAATCCAACTCTCTATCTCGCATCTCAGCGTGTGCACTTGAGGATTTAATCTCTTCGAATGCCTCCTCGCCAGCGAGCTTTGCCTCAGCCAGTTGTTCTAAGACGCTGTCAATCTTCAAACGGGTCCCGTCTGAAGCGTTGCTGTCAGCATCCTTCAGCGCACGAACCATCTCAGCCGCTTCTGAAATGTACTGGACGCAACTGATCGCAGAAACACCGGGACCGCCCATCGGTATTGCCCCCACCCCTTAGCCTTGTCGCAGAATAACTCTGGTCCAAGGGAAAGCGCTAAACGAGAATGGACTCACCGTGGCCGCACTAGCTTGATCTGGGTGGCCATACAATTCTCCAAACAGCCATAACGCATCGCGTCGGCTCCGTGATCCGGCCCGGACGTGTCCACGTCTTCGATGCGTTTACAGTCGCGCGCCAGCATCGGCACGGTGTCCCAGAAGTAGCGACATCGCCGCGCGATCACTAGACCGGGGCGATCTGGGGAACCGGCATGGGCCAGTAATCGGCGCATCCGATTCCACCCGCTCATACGGTCCGCCTTCCGGGCCGGTTCAAAGTGCACGTCCTGTAAGTTGAACTCGTCCGCGATGGAGCCAGCAGCGTGACCGCTGCGTGCAAAGATCGCGTCGTCTGCTACGCCATACGGCGAGACGCCCCAGCGTCGGCACATTCCTTTGATGGCGTCAGCGAGCTGCGGCACTGTCCAGCCCAGCCCCATATTGAGGTTGCCGGGGCGATGCGTCGCCAACTCGTCCAGCGCAAGCAGCGATCCGGGCGGGTAGTAGCGATCCGCGAGCGTGTCGCCGGGGCTTCGCACCATCAGGTAGGTAACGCTTGGTGCGGCCGATCCGAAGTCGTGCGCAAGATAGGTGCTCCAGCCCCACGGCACTTCGTCCACATCATAGAGTACGTTCCGGTTTTCATCCAAGCAGCCAGCGAAGTACGCGCCACGGTTCACTGCCCAATCGCCGTCCATCCACGCACGCAGCAGCTCTGGATCGTCCGGACACGCGGATTGGAGTTGTGCCTGGTACTGCTCGCGATCAATGAAGCTATTGCCGTAGAAGGTACTGGGGCCATACACCCATTCCCGCCCGCTCTTCGGCTCAGAGAACACCGTCCACGGCTTGCCACGGAAGACGTAGCGATGCGCAAGCCAGTGGTGCCCTACTCCGCCGGGATTCGCTGCGATCACCATCCGAATCGGCACCTCAAGCGGTCCGCGTAAGTTTGATCGCAGCAGGTCCAACAACCCCGGATCAGGGAACTGTCCCGCCTCGTCAATCAGCAGCAGAGTGAAGCTGCGACCCTGATACTTGGCATAGTCGGATTGCGTTTCCAACTGGCCCAACTCAAGGTAGCCGCCATTCGGGAAGCGCCAAATATGTTCCGCAGCATTGAAGCGCGCGGCAGCCCCGTAAACCATGCCGAACAGCGAACGCATGATTAGCTCCGCGTCGGCTAGTCCCTTGTACGTGCGGCGAATGTAGAGGATGCGTGCTGCCGCGCCGTATTGCGCAACGTGGCGCATCGCCAGCAGAGCCAGTAGATAGGACTTTCCGCCGCCGCGACCGCCGCCAAGGAATAAATCCAACTCCTCCGGGACAGCGAGGGCGTGTTGTTGAAAGTCGCTGAATTCAAGCGTTGGGGTCGTTGCGCTCATCGTCGTACCCGTCCGCGTTGTGTTCGATCACTTTGTTGCTCTTGAACGCATCGAGCGAAAGCGCGCCCGGCACGTTGAACGTCACGGAGACGCGGTTGGCCTGTTCGGATTGGTCGCCTTCACGGTAGCCATGGCGGGTCTTCAACAGGAAGATCGCTGGCACCGGGCTTCTGTCCATCTGACGCTTGAGTGCGGAGACCAACATCAGGTGCTCCGTCTCACGGCCTTCTTCATACGCCGCCTTGGCATCCGGGTCTTGCTCCATCAAAACCCGGAACGTCTTGGAGTCCATCCCCAGCCTTCTGGCGATGGCTCCTTTCGTTGCTGCTTCACTCGACCAACGCTGAACCTTCTCAAGCTCCGATTTCGTGAGCTTCTTCTTCAGGGCGCGAACCGCCAACGGTTGTTCGCGTTGCTTCTGCCGGTAGCGACGCATGCCTTCCATGCCACGCTCGTACCGGCGTTTCTCTTTCTCAGCGTCAGTGAGCTTCTTCACCGCATTACACCGTGTGGCGGAGGAACGCGAGCGGGATAGCCTTGCGTTCGAACACGCGCGCCCAGTTCGCCGCGTCTGCCAGCTCCGCTATGGAGGGCGAGACGGCTGCCGGGATGCCGGTGTAACTGAAGCCGGCAGGATGGACAGCAAGGTTCACGCGAGTGTGGAGGATTTGCTGGCCGCCACCGTTGCCGGAGCTGGGGCGATTCTCGACCTCCGTACCCTCGGCGATCCGCGGCGGCACCACGCCGTAACCGACCGCGCCCGCACCGAACAGCGCGGTGACGTAGGAATCCGTCGCGTCATCGAACGGCATACCATCGTCCACAACAATGGCGAGGCCACGGAACGTCTGTATGAAGCCGCCATCCGACTGGCGTTCGCTCGCCACCAGGTCATCGCGCAACGCCTGAGCATAAACGTCGCTGTGCATCGCTACTGCCGACAGGTCGCGCATCGAGTCGCCCAGCGTTGCGGCTGCGTTGATGATGGCCGTCGCGTCGAAGGCAGTTGCCACCGTGCCGAATACCATGTCGCCGCCGTTGCTGGCTTCGTTGTCCGCGAGGACGCCGTTGAGGCTGGCGATCAGCCGCTTCTGCAGCTGCCTAGTCCAGTACGCTGCCGCGCGATCCTTGATGCGTGCGATGGCGTCGTCACCGGCAAGCTCGCTGGCAAGGTTCATCGCGCTCCACGAGTTGTGCAGGAACGCTTTACGAATGACCTGCCGGCCCGCAACCAGCTTGCGCGGGATCGAATCAACGGCGGGGTCGTCCGACACAATGTCGGCTTCGTCGTCGCCAAGGTCGAACCAGTTGGGAACGGTGAACGCATCAGCGCCCGCCGACAGCTGGGCCTCGATTTCAGCGTTGCGAATCGCGACGCCTGCCGCGACCAGCGCGGACTTCTGCATTGTGTTTTGGACGATGTAACCGGTGAACTCTTCCGGCACCACTACATCGGTGAGTCGGGTCGTAGCCATGAGATGAATCTCCGAATCATTCGCGCAAGTTGTATGCGCAAGGGGAATGGGATTCGGGGAAGCGACTTGCTTACCTGAGTTGCCGGACACCGGCATAGGGACGCGGACCGCACCACAAGGAAGCCCTGCCTGCGGTCGCTGGGCTTAGGTTAGGCCAAACGCCTTAGGTGCAGAAGGCTTGGATGCCGGTGTTGCCGGGGGAGTTGGTGCGCTCGATCCTGCGCCTCCAGTGCTGCCGCCGCCGCTCGCATTGGTGCCGACTAGGAAGCGCTGGAAAGTTTGCGAAAGCGCATGGCGCTCGCCATCAGGCAATCCTTCTTCCGTCAGAAGCAGCGTCAGGTCGCTCCTGTCGAACTTAGCGGGGCGCGGCTTGGGTGCGGCCACGTTCCGGCTGCCCCGGTCAACGACGTGGCGGGATTACCGGATGCATCGCGGATCGCGATTTGTTCGCCATCGAGGTCGAACGCGTAGCCACGCGTAGCAATCATCTGCGCCAGAACCTCAGCGGTGCCGGGGACCGCGATCCCCTCCAGCATCGAGCGCACGGGGCCGTCGAGTCGCACCGTCAAGACTTCCGCGCGGGAGGCGTCTCGCTCTTCCGTCGCGGTCGTTAGCTGGCCTTGCAGAGCCGTTACCTTCGCCTTAGCCGTTTTCAATTCGGCGAGTAACTCTGCGTTGTGGTTCCGGAGGCGTTCCACTTCGCCCGGATCGGTGTTTTCAGTAGTCTTGGTCATGTTGAACTCCCGTAGTTATTTCCGAAGTTGGTTGGTTGGTGATTGCAATCAATTGCTTACGTCAGGTGACGCAACCGCGCCCCGGTTACGACTGTTTGACGACTCCTTTTTCTGCCGAGGTTGCGTTGAAGGTGGGCGACTCGGAGGTCTCTGAAATAGGGGGACCGCCAAGCCCCCGCCCGCCCGAAAGGGGCCATCATTCCTTCCAGTCCAGAGACCCGCCGAGCCGCCCGTAACTGATCGCGCATCGTCGGTTTCGTTGGTGCCGCGTCGATTCTTCGTCGGCTCTTCGTTGGTTTCGCAAAGGGGGAGCAGGCTGGTCGTTGGTTATCCGGGGGGAAACCCCCCCTAGGGGGTTCCCCCATAACCGACGACCGCTCCCCACCCCGGCAATCCCCAATCAAGCCTCCGGCAACGCAAAACCCGCCCCGGCAGCCTTCCTTCCCACCCCTCCGGAGCCGCGCTTGGCCGGAAACTCGCCTAGATCGACGCGTAACGCCCAGCGAGGGGTGGGGAGCGGGGACGGTCGCGGGTCGGGGGTCAGTGAGGCTCTCTGGCCCACTCCTGCGCTTGATCCGATTCTCCCGGTTCGCCGTCCTTTTCGCAGCCTTCTCGACGCTTTTGTCCCTCTTCGTCGTAACCGACGACGGGCCGAAACTAACGACTCCGCTCATGGCGCGATCCTCCGCGCAGCCGCCTCGCCCATCGCCGTCAACTCCAAGTGCGCGCGGAGATTCTTCTGCTCATTCCATTCCTCCCGCCGCGCAAGCAAGTTGTCGGTTTGAAGGGTGAGCAGCGCAGTGTTGAATCGACGCTTCCCGTTCTTGCCCCAGAATTTCTCCATTTCCGTCAGAGCTTCAACCGCGCTCCAAGCTGTTGATGGGCCACGCGTTCCTGCTGGCACCTGAATTCCGCGCACTTGCGCTGCGTACATCGCCCGCAAAACAGCGTTCGCGTCAGACTTCGCTTCTTCCTCCCGCATCGAGGCAGCTGTCGCGGACTGGCCCGGCACCAATACGCCGTCATCCGTCCACATCAAGCTGATCGGCTCGGCTCGCTGCGAGCGGTTGTGCTTCTCGTGGTGAAGCTGCAACTGGCCCTCCACTTCCACCAGCGCCAATCGGGAGCGGGTCGAGTTATGCCAGGCGGTTGAACCGGAGTAGTTGTTGCCGTTCCCGCCTTCGCGGGCTGCGGCCTTGTCGATATGAGCGAGCAGAACCACCGCCGCATCGTTGGCGCGGGCGAGAATGGCGAGGTGCCTAACGAAGGTGCGGACGGCGCGCCGCTCGTTCTCATTTCCGCCGAAGGCGTCGCTGGCATTGTCGATGATGACGAGGCCTGCCCCGGCAACCGCACGCTCAATCTCGCGCATCATCTGCGTCGGCATCAGGTTGTGCGTCCCGTACTCGCTGACCTCAACCATCAGTTCTGGGAAATCAGTGCCGTCAACGACTTGGAGCGCGCTTGCGACTTTGGTGTGGTCGAGTAGATAGGTCTTGATGATCTTTTGAAGCCGGTGCATCACATGATTGCCTTGGTCTTCCAGCGACACGAACACCACAGGGCATTGCTCAACGTCGAATCTGTCCCAGCTCCTACCGCTCGCCACGTGCGCCGCCAGCGCGAGGAAGAGGATTGACTTGCCGGAGCCGCCATGACCGCCAGCGAGCGTGACTTCGTTGCGCGGGATCAGTTGATCGACAACGAAGCGTGGGGCTGGATAGACAGCCTCCATGAAGCCGTCCATCGGCATCTTGGTCAGCCGGGACACGTAGCCTGCTGTGAAGCCTTCGACCAGCTCCGCTAGCGCGTCCTCGCTCAGGGGTGAGGGGAACTGCTTGTTCTGATCATCAAGCGCGTTGCTGATGGCGTCAGGTGGGTGGCCGTCGCGGCGCATTGACTGGGCGAGCGTCGATAGCTTTTCCTCTTGTCGGAGTGCGCGCGCAGCATTGGGGTCAACGAATCCCTTACCGTTGGCGAGTGGCTTCTGCCCTGAGCTGATGCCGATTCCAAACTTACTCATTGGACAGTCCCCCATTGCGTGTGTGCGAGGACGACGCTTGCGTCATAAATCTCCATCATTCCGTCCCGTCCGTGCTCCGCCGCGAGAGACTCAAGCCGCTCAAGCATCTCCATCCACGCCGCAGCGGATTCCGGTGTCATGTAGAGGTCGAGCTGACCATTGTTGAGCGTGACCACGCGCGGTTCGCCCGACTTCGGGATCAGGCGGATGAGGATTTGGGTTAGAGCTTCGTCCGGCAGCACGCGACTTTCAGTGGTCGTGTTCATCGTGCTACTCCATCAAGCATTACGACGGCCTCGGTTGCCGCGACAATCGCCCACGCTCTATCCGTTCCCCATTCGCGGATCAGAGTTAGTGCGCGTTGGTGGAGGGCGAAACGCGTAGCCTCTAACAGCACAGTGTTGACAGCTTCGGCAGAGCTGTCTTCTGCGGCCAGCACTTGGATGATTTCGATCAGGAGGACACGTTGCCGGCGCATGAGCGCGAGCAGCTCCGCGTCAGGCTTCGGAGAGCCAAGGGGCAGTTGCGGTGTCATACCGGCAGCTTCCGATTTTCCCGCCGCAAGCGTTCCCGGAAGAGCTTTGAGAGCTGCTCCATTGCAGCCAATCGAATCGCGCCGCGAGCCTTGCGCGCTTCTTTGGGTAACGGGTGATATGGATCCAACAGCGCGTCGAGCTTGTCGAGCGCATTCATGACCCATTGCGGATGGGGATTTGAGTCGCGCGGATCGTCGGGGTTTGCGCTTGGGATAAACCGGTCATCGAGCACCGCAAAGAACCTTTCCTTGTTGCGAGCGGGGATGTGGGGCTGGTAGATGCCGAGCAGGAGGTCAAGGAACGTGTGCGGTGCGGCAGTTATAGGGGAGGCGTTCATGCTCTCGCCCCTTCTGAATTGCGCTTCACAACGGGCCTGTCGTCTACGCCTTCGCGCGCAAGGAGCGTCTTCAAGCTGTCCTCATAGATGAACCGCTTGCGGCCGACTTTCCGCGTGTCGAGCTTGCCCTGATTGAGCAGCTCATAGGCTCGGGTTTTACCAATTCCCCGCTCGATGCAAGCTTTGGGGAAAGGGAGGAAGTCGCGCAGCTCTTTCGTACTCATCTTCCGCTCCAGTTCTCCTCGCGTCGGAGGGGTTCGGAGCGGATTAAAGACGGCGGGTTTCCCCGTTATTGGCTAACGGGGTGCGATCCTCTTTCGAGCTTGCGTCACGCGCTTGTCGAATCCCGAGCGGCCCAACAGGGTCTTTTGACCGTCAACACCGATCTTGTTGCCGTCTCGGTAGAGCTTGTTCCCTTGCTCCGAAATGAAATTGAAAAGCTCGTCATTGGTGAAGGGATGCTCTTTAAGACGCGCATCCAGCCAATCGTCCAGCAAAGGGCGTCGCGAACCACGGTCCTTCTGCGATCCCTCATCATGGGCGAGGCCACGAGCGATGAGGCGGGCGTCCTCGATCGACTTTCCCATGGCCACGTCAGCAAAGGCGTCCTGCCGCACTTGCTCCCCAAATTGCTCGGCGGCAGCGAAAGGGTTTTCCACTTGCCACTCTACGATCTGAGCGGGAACGTCTTCGGCATCGTTCTTGCGCTTGCTCATGACTTCCTCCCGCCGATCCTGGCCACCTTCGATCCCATGACGAAGCCGAGTGCCGGCATCTGCGCGATACCGCGCGCCAAGTCGTCTGTGAGGTAGCGAGCGTAGTGCTTACGGGTCACGCGGCTGTCACTGTGGCCGAGCGCCTTTGCGACCAGCTCAATGTCTTTTGTTGCGACCAGCAGCATCTTCCCGTAAGTGGCGCGCATGGTCTTGAATGAAACGTCTTCCAATTTTGCCGCCGCGACCGCTGCCGCCATCGGCTTCTGAACATCGCCCGCTGACCAGGTGCGCCCGTCACTGCGCAGGAAGATTGAAGCATCCAGCTCCCGACCGGCTGTCAGCGAGTCGAACAGCGCCGCACCTTCGGGCGTTAGCGGTTGAGTGAGAGTCTTTCCAGTCTTGTGCTGGAAGATGCGGAGGGTTTGCGTGTCAGGGTCATACGCTCGACAGCGCATGGAAACCAGCTCGCCCCGGCGCGCGCCAGTCATCAGCGCACCCTGTAGCAGTTCCCGGAGGTCAGGGTGCGCAGCATTAAGCAGGCGCTTGACCTCGCTCGTGTCGAGCATGCGCGGCTCAGGCTCTTCCCCTAGACCAAACGGCTTTACGTCTCGCCACCAAGTCGAAACGTCAGCAGGGATCAGCTTCGGTTCGCTTCGCCCCCAGCTCAGCGCCGCCTTGATCATTGTTAGCACACGGTTCGCGGTTGCCTTCCGCTTGCGAACTTGCTCGGGGTCGGTGGCGTCGTACTCCTGCACCTTGCCGCGAATGGTGGGTGCCTTTGTGATTTGCACCTTTAGCCATCGACGCAGCTCGCCGTCATCCAACGCCGTCACCAGCTTCGCGCCGATACCCGGTTCAATGTGACGCTTCCACATCTGGCGGGTCGCCTTCTCCGAGCCTTTGCCGCTCAAGTGCTCGTCTATGTATCGCTCCATGACGAGGTTCAGCGTCACGCCGTCTGCGTAGTGGCGCGGTGCTGGGGTGCGCTGTTCGACTTGGGTTGCCAGAGCCTTGTTAACGGCCTGCACATGCGTGAGTACAACTTCACCATCAGCGACCGCGTAATCGTCAGGCGTCCCGATTCGAGTCTTGATGTAGCGACCGCCGGCGCGCTGCCGTACGAACCAACTGCGGTCGCGCTCTCCCTTGTAATAACCGAGTGCGGTGCCGGGGGTAATGGTGGCCCAGTAGGGTTCGGCTTGGACCTTGAGATTGACTCTGGAGTCGGCGGTGCCGAGACGGGCGGGCCGGGGCTTGCGGCGGACGTGCTTCATGGCTGGGTTCCTTGGTCGGTTGTAACTTACCAAACATCGGTAAACATCGGAAAGAGTCCGGAACGAACTCCCCCGAACCGAATCGTCCTCCAGCAACCTGAAAAAGAAAACAAATCAACGTGTTAGGTGGTTCTCTACCGGATTCCGGCGAATCCTAGCGAACCCAGGAACCAACCCTTTCACGGACGCGACAGGGGTTCGAATCCCCTTAGGGACGCCACTTTTTCAGGCAGACAGGTCCGCGCGAGCGGGCCTGTTTTGTTGTTATCCGCGGCTGGAACGTCCGGCTCACACGTTGCTCGCAGGCTGGGTTGGCGCATCAACCCAGCAACAAGAGGTGCGGACACAGGATCCGCTCGGTCGATGATCCCAATGCAGGCTACGTGACTTCTTCGTAATCGAACCCCGCATCGCGGATATGCGCGGTGAAAAATTCGCCATGCGAGCCTGCGGCCATCAGCCCGGCATGCGATGCGTCAGGCACATCGAAATAGCGGTAGACGTTGCCGGAAACGAATTCGATTTCCAGAACGCGCAAGTCGGCGTCATAGCCGATGCTGCGCAACGCACTGGATTGGACCGTTGCGTGATGCATGTGCGCGAGTTTATGAGTTCCGTGACTGCCAAAAGCGTGGCCCTGGATTGGGCTGCGCTACATTCGGGCTGCTGGCTTCGGCTTTCGGTTCGCATGAGGCGGTCTGGACGGAAGCACCCTCATTCGCCCGTGATTGGATATGCGACCGGAACGACAAACTCGCTTTTCATGCCAAATGCAAAGAACGATGCAGCCCGTAAACCCGAAGCACTGCCCCTCAAGCGCGCCACTGAACAGCTACTCGAAGCTGCCCACCGAATCATGCGCGAGGTTGTCGAAACGCGTGTACTCGCCGAAGAACTTCAACTTGAGGGCGCCCGTCGGGCCATTACGCTGCTTGCCGATAATGATTTCGGCCAGTCCCTTGTCCGGCGAGTTGTCCTTGTTGTAGTACTCGTCGCGATAGATGAAGACGATAAGGTCGGCGTCCTGCTCGATGGCGCCGGACTCGCGAAGGTCGGCCATTACCGGGCGCTTGTCGGTACGCGTTTCCAGCGAGCGGTTGAGCTGCGACAGCGCCAGCACCGGCACGTTGAGTTCCTTCGCCAGTGCCTTCAGGCCGCGCGAGATTTCCGAGATTTCGGTCGCGCGGTTTTCGCTGTTGCCCGGTACCGCCATGAGCTGCAGGTAATCGATCACGATCAGGCCCAGGTCATGCTCGCGCTTGAGCCGACGAGCCTTGGCGCGCAGCACGTCGGGCGACAACGCCGGCGTATCGTCGATGAACACCTTGACCTCGCGCAACATGCGGATCGCACTGGTGACGCGGCTCCAGTCCTCGTCCTCCAGTTGGCCGGTGCGCAGGCGCGTGGCGTTGACACGGCCGACAGACGAGATCAGGCGCAACGCGAGCTGCGACGCGGACATTTCCATCGAGAAGATCGCCACCGCCTTCTTGGTCTTAAGCGCGGCGTATTCGGCCATGTTGAGTGCCAGCGTCGTCTTGCCCATGGATGGACGCGCCGCGAGGATCACGAGATCCGTTGGCTGCAACCCGGCGGTCATGTCGTCGAATTCGCTGTAACCCGTCGGCAGGCCGGTGACGCTGCCGCCATTGGCGTAGCGCGTCTGCAGGACGTCGAAGGCTTCAGACAGCGCCTTGTGCACGCTGGTGAAATCGGCGCGGCCCCGCGCGCCTGCCTCGGCGATGGCGAAGACATCCTGTTCGGCCTTCGCGAGGATTTCGGCGCTGTCGCGGCCTTCGGGCTGGAAGCCGTCGTTGACGATGCCGGTACCGACTTCGATCAGCTGGCGCAGCACCGCCTTGTCACGGACGATTTCGGCGTACGCGACGATGTTGGCCGCGGACGGCGTGGTGCTGGCGAGTTCTATGAGGTACGCGCCGCCGGCGACCTGCTCGATCAGGCCTTGGGATTCGAACCATTCGCCCAGCGTGACCGCATCGAAGGGGCGATTCTTTTCGGCAAGTTCGCGGATTGCGCGGTAGATCAGTTGGTGGTCGCGGCGATAGAAATCGCCATCGGTAATCTGGTCGGCGATGCGATCGAACGCCTCGGGCGCCAGCATCAGCCCGCCGAGGACCGCCTGTTCCGCCTCGATGGATTGCGGCGGCACGCGGAGCTGTTCGATGCGGCTGTCGCGCGGCTCGTTGCGGAAGTTGGGGCGTGCGGACATCGCGTCGTGTTGCTCCTGCGCTCGCGCGGACGCGATGGGGGTTGTCTTGAAGGACGGTGTTAGGGGCGTCACCGCGAACGGGGCGGATGAGGATCGATCGGACATGCTCATCGTAGTCGCCCCGGCGCGGATGCGTTGCAGATAACCATGTGGATAACCGGTGTGAATCGCAGATACTGCGACACGCCGGGAGCCGGGAGCCGGGAGCCGGAAGACGGAAGGCCGAAGACGGGAGACGGGAGACAGGAGACGGGAGACGGGAGAGGCTAATGCTTTTGCCCGTCATTCCCGCCTTCGCGGGAATGACGAGCAAAACAAAACGGGCGCCTTGCGGCGCCCGTTCGTTGACACAATTACGCGGTGACTACGCAGCTTCGGCTTCGACAACTACCTTCAATGGCGTCTCGATACCGGCTGCCAGATGCGCGATGACCTCATGCTCGCCGACATGGCGCAGAGGGCCTTCGCCCATCACCACTTCCGACTTCGCCAAGGTATAACCGGCCTTGGTAAAGGCTTCGGCGATGTCGCGCGCGCTGATCGAGCCGTACAGCTTGCCTTCGGTGGAGGCATTGGCCTTCATCGTGACGCTGGCGCCTTCGAGCTTGCCCTGGCGCGCTTCAGCTTCGTCGTGGAGCGATTGCGCCTTGGCTTCGTATTCAGCGCGCTTGGCTTCGAACGTCGCGAGGTTGGCGGCGTTGGCCGGCACGGCCTTGCCCTGTGGGACGAGATAGTTGCGGCCGAAGCCCGGCTTGACCGTTACCTTGTCACCGAGGTTGCCCAGGTTTTGCACTTTCTGCAGAAGAATCAGTTCCATGGTGTTGCTCCGTATTCGTTAGCGGACGCAGGCATCCGCAACTGTGGCTGTCCGAATGACAGTGGGTTCAAAGATGGGGGTGTCTCTTCGATCGGTAGATGCCGCATCGGGCTGGAACACCATCCCCACCCCTTGGTGCCTCCCATACGGGAGGCAATTTCTCAGGCGTTGTGGTTATCCGTGTAAGGAATCAACGCAAGGAAACGCGCGCGCTTGATCGCCGTTGCCAGCTGGCGCTGGTAGCGCGACTTGGTGCCGGTGATGCGGCTCGGCACGATCTTGCCGGTTTCGGTCAGGTATTGGCGCAGGGTGTTGAGATCCTTGTAATCGATCTCGGTCACGCCTTCGGCGGTGAACTTGCAGAACTTGCGGCGGCGGAAGAATTTGGACATGGGTATGGTGCTCCTAAAAGGCGTGCTCAGGCGGCTTCGGCGGTGTCGTCGGCCAGATCGGCGGTACCGATCGCGCCTTCGTCTTCGTCACGGCGGCGGCGCTCGCCACGTTCCGGCTTGTCGCCCTTCTCGTCCTTGTTCTTCATGATCAGGGACTGTTCGGTGACGATGTCGTCGCGCTTCATGATCAGGTGCCGAAGCACCGCGTCGTTGAAGCGGAAGCCATCGACCAGCTCGTTGAGCACGGTCTGGTCGCACTCGATGTTGAGCAGCGCGTAATGCGCCTTGACCAGGTTGTTGATCGGATACGCCAGCATGCGGCGGCCCCAGTCTTCGACGCGATGAGCCTTGCCGCCGGCGTTTTCGATCAAGCTCTTGTAGCGCTCGATCATCGCCGGGACCTGCTCGCTCTGGTCCGGATGGACCATGAACACGATTTCGTAGTGACGCATTGGGTGGTTCCTTGTGGATGTCGGCCGGCATGCAAGATGCACCCCGGACCAGGCAGCCCCCCGACCGTCCGATAGTGGACGCGGTGGAGCAAGAGTCCCGCCGGCAAGCGCGCGGAGCCGGAAATTATGGCAGGTTCAAGGGGTTACGGGCAAATCGAGAGGTTGAATGAAACCCCCGACGCGGCAGGCGCCGCTCAGGCGGCCCGGCTTTCGTCCGTGGTGAAGCTTTCCCCGCAGCCGCACTCGGCGGCGACATTGGGGTTGCGGAACACGAACTGCTCGTTCAGGCCCTGCTTGAGGAAGTCGATCTCGGTGCCATCCACCAAAGCCAGGCTGTCGGCGTCGACATGGATCGCGACACCGTCTTGCTCTACGACGGTATCGCCTTCGCGTGCCTCCCGGGCCATGTCCACGACATAACCCCACCCGGAGCAGCCGGTGCGCTTGACGCCGAAACGCAGCCCGATGGCGTCGGGAGATTCGGCGAGGTAACCCTTGATACGGTCGAGGGCGGCAGGTGCGAGGGTGATGGACATGGCGGTGATTGTACCTTTCGACGTCGCTGCGCCCTTGTCGTGGAAGGATTCCAGAAGCCTGTGATTCATCGACTTGGGTAAACTGCCCGGTCTATATCGTTTCGATTCGACAGGGATTCAAGGCATGACGACGATCAGCGTCGAACACGCATTGGCGGGCAAGGTACCCGTGGGCGGCGAAGTCACGGTGAAGGGCTGGGTACGCACCCGGCGCGATTCCAAGGCTGGATTGTCGTTCGTCAACCTCAGCGACGGGTCGTGTTTCGCGCCGATCCAGGTCGTGGCGCCCGCGTCACTCGACAACTACGAAAGCGAAATCAAGCGCCTGACGGCGGGCTGTGCCGTGATCGCCACCGGCCTGCTGACGCCTTCGCAGGGCCAAGGGCAATCGTTCGAAATACAGGCTTCGCGGATCGAAGTCGTCGGCTGGGTGGATGATCCCGAAACCTACCCCATCCAGCCCAAGGCGCATTCACTTGAATTCCTGCGCGAAGTCGCGCACCTGCGCCCGCGCACCAACCTGTTCGGTGCGGTCACGCGCATCCGCCATTGCCTGGCGCAGGCGGTGCATCGCTTCTTTCACGAAAACGGCTTCTACTGGATCAACACGCCGATCGTTTCGACGTCCGATGCCGAAGGTGCCGGTCAGATGTTCCGCATCTCCACGCTGGACCTGGCTAACCTGCCGCGTACGGCGGATGGCAAGGTCGATTTCTCGCGTGATTTTTTCGGCAAGGAAGCGTTCCTGACCGTGTCCGGCCAGCTCAACGTCGAAGGCTATTGCCTGGCGCTGAGCAAGGTCTACACGTTCGGGCCCACCTTCCGCGCCGAGAACAGCAACACACCGCGGCATCTGGCCGAATTCTGGATGATCGAGCCGGAGATCGCGTTCGCCGATCTCGACGACGACGCGCAACTGGCCGAGGATTTCCTCAAGTATCTGTTCCGCGCAGTGCTGGACGAGCGCGGCGACGACCTGGCCTTCCTCGCCGAACGCGTGCAGCCCGAAGCGATCACCAAGCTGGAGGCGTTCATCAACGCGCCGTTCGAGCGCATCCAGTACACGGATGCCATCGGTCTGCTGCAGAAATCCGGCCAGAAATTCGAGTTCCCTGTGGAATGGGGTCTCGATTTGCAGACCGAGCACGAGCGCTGGCTCACCGAGCAGCACGTCGGCCGGCCGGTGGTGGTGATGAATTATCCCGAGCAGATCAAGTCGTTCTACATGCGCCTCAACGACGACGGCCGCACCGTCGCAGCGATGGATGTGCTCGCGCCCGGGATCGGCGAGATCATCGGCGGTTCGCAACGCGAAGAGCGCCTCGACATCCTCGACGCGCGCATTGCCCAGTTCGGACTGGACCCCTCGCATTACGAGTGGTATCGCGACCTGCGCCGCTACGGCACGGTGCCGCACGCCGGTTTCGGGCTCGGGTTCGAACGGTTAGTGGTGTACGTCTGTGGCTTGAGCAACATCCGCGATGCGATCCCGTATCCACGCGCGCCGGGGCATGCGGAGTTTTGATAAGCACTGGACTTTCCGCTCTTCATTCCCGTCTTCGCGGGAATGCCGGAGCATAAAAGTAGGGGCTGTAGTAGATCAGGTTAGATTTCAGCCCACTCCTTGATGGTGTTGAATTGTTGTTTGGGTGTGCC
>PPFU01025121.1_pt1 | contig 17593 bp, 17 predicted proteins | sample 1535991 | NCBI WGS metagenome assembly PPFU01 (sample SAMN04901290, study PRJNA319586) | Hypolithon metagenome, whole genome shotgun sequencing project. | isolation source: Antarctic Hypolithon | place: Antarctica: Miers Valley | collected 2014
TACAACGTACATTTCTAAAAACATAATTTTATGAGGCCATCAGGAAAATTAGTAAAGTTTAGGTGAATACACAGCTATAAAATGGCCTGTATGCTCCCGACAGTCAGCAAAAATAAATTTCACTAAAATAAATCGCACTTAAGGCAGGTGAATAATTAACGAGTGCTGCGCTAACCTGCGAAACAGTACATTCGTGGGTAATTAATTCGGTAACCCTTGGTTCCGTCCTTTCTTAAGCGTTTTTCCAGGAGACAGCTATGGTTTCTACATCAACAAGGTCTAGCTCCAGCAAATCTATTGCAGATTGGCTAGGCGACGAGGCAGACAGTCTGCTAAGCTACACAGCCAAAGTTGATAAAAGCCAGCTCCATTTGCCTGGGTCAGATTGGGTGAACCGGATTTTTTCGCAGAGCGATCGCAACCCCCAGGTACTCCGCAGCCTACAGCAGCTCTACAGCACAGGCCGTCTGGCCAACACTGGCTACCTCTCCATTCTCCCGGTCGATCAGGGCATAGAACACTCAGGCGGCGCTTCCTTTGCACCCACCCCCATTTACTTCGACCCCGAAAACATCATTAATTTAGCCATATCAGGCGGCTGCAATGCGGTGGCTACCACGCTAGGCGTCCTGGGCATGACCTCACGCAAATACGCCCACAAAATTCCTTTTATCGTCAAGCTCAACCACAACGAGCTGCTCAGCTATCCCCAAACCTACGACCAGATCATGTTTGCTTCAGCAGAGCAAGCCTGGAACTTAGGCGCAGTGGCCGTAGGTGCGACCATTTACTTTGGCTCGCCCGAATCCGACCGCCAAATTCAGGAAGTGAGTAGAGCCTTTACCCGTGCTCACGAGCTAGGCATGGCCACCATTCTGTGGTGCTACCTGCGCAACGACGTATTTAAGCAAGATAAAGACTACGATTTGGCGGCAGATCTTACTAGCCAAGCCAACCACATCGGCGTGACGATTGAAGCTGACATCATCAAGCAAAAGCTGCCAGAGAACAACGGCGGCTACAAAGCGGTTTCCGACGCTACCGGCGAGTCCTACGGACGCACTGACGATTTGGTATATTCTAAGCTCACCAGCGACCATCCGATTGACCTCACGCGCTATCAGGTGCTGAACTGCTATGCAGGCCGAGCCGGACTCATCAACTCAGGCGGATCTTCAGGCAAAAACGATTTTGCCCAAGCTGTTCGTACGGCGGTCATCAACAAACGCGCTGGCGGCTGCGGGCTAATTTCGGGCCGTAAGACTTTTCAAAGAGACTTTAAGGAAGGCGTACAGCTATTTAATTTAATTCAGGACGTCTATCTTTCTGATGAGGTTACGGTAGCGTAAGCAACTTCATTAAGCGTATGCGCTCAACATGGATAACTTGGCTACGCCTGAGCCTAGTAACCTTTGTGTTGCTAGTTTTAATATTCATAGGTCTACCCGCTCTGCTGCTTGCCTTTCAAGTTCCTTCCTTTCAACTAGGAATAAAGAACGCCTTTTGGATTGCAGAGTGGACAAACAACGCCGACAGTTCAGGCATTCAGTTTAATGTACTGGTTAATGTACTGGTATTGGTAATAATAGCTGTCCTAGTTGGCTTACTCATCGCCTTGTTTCAGCATCGCCGCCATTAGTACAAATATTGACGCTGTGGGAGTCTCCGCTATGGTGAAAATTATGGTGAAAATCGGCTCTCGTGCGCTGTGTTCTCTATTTATATTATATTCCTTGCCAAAGTTCAGAGACGGGAAAAGTGTGGCCTGATTCGACCTCTCGGAGAGATGTCTGGATATCAGCAAGAATTTGACTATTAGGTTCTAGCTCGTCAATGGGATCAAGACTACTCCCTGAGTGTAAAGCCTCTAGTAGTTTTGTCCAAAGCTCAACAGGAATTATCACATCAGTTTTTTCGCCATTGGCATTGATTAAGTAGCGAACATTAGCTTCAATCTGAGAGGTAGTCATAGCTTCGCCTTTTCTAGCCGCGCTCCCAAACTATACAACAAGCGAAAGGTTCTAAACTTGTAACCTATCTGGCCTTACAATCCACCTGCAACATCAATAAACGCGCCGGTTGTGTAGGAAGCCTCATCAGAGAGTAACCACAAAATTACGCTGGCAATCTCTTGGGGGTGGCCAACTCGTTTCATCGGTACAAAGGCTTTGACTCGCTGGACTCGCTCGGGCTCGCCGCCATCGGCATGAATGTCGGTATCAATGAACCCTGGACGCACGGCATTCACTCGAATCCCTTCGCCTGCAACTTCCTTTGATAGTCCTATCGTCATGGTATCTATTGCACCTTTAGAGGCTGCGTAGTCAACATATTCACCGGGAGAGCCTACGCGAGAAGCGCCCGATGAAACGTTCACGATCGCACCACCTGCGCCCCCGTTTCGAGTAGACATTCTTTTGATAGCTTCTCTAGCGCACAAAAAAGCGCCCGTAACGTTTGTTGCAAAAATTCTGTTGATGCGAGCCGCTGAGAGTTCTTCAACGCGCATTTGCTGTTCTAAAATTCCAGCGTTGTTCACCAGGGCCGTTAGCTGTCCTAGCTGGCTATCTACGGTTTGGAAAAGACGGATAACGTCTGATTCAGATGAGATATCGGCGGGTATGGCGATCGCCCTCCCCCCTTTCTGTGTAATCCCCTCAACCACCGCATCAGCCGCGCCCTGATTGCGGCGATAGTTCACACAAACCGCATAGCCTCGCTCAGCCGCCAAATAAGCAGTCGCCGCCCCAATGCCTCGACTACCACCTGTGATCACAATAACTTTTTCCATATCAATCCAAGTAAACGCCTCTAACATAGGGTATTACGTTCAGCGATAAAACATGGTCTCAAAGATAATTGCAATCGGCGGCGGTGGCTTTTCAATGGAGCCAGACAACCCTTTATTAGATCTTTACTGCTTGAGCTGCACAGGAAAGAGATCGCCAAAGGTTTGTTTCATGGGAACAGCTAGCGGCGACTCAGAAGACTATATTGCCAGGTTTGAGGCTGCTTTTTCTCGGTATGACTGCGAGCGATCGCTCCTCGCCTTCTTCCGCAAACCCGCTCACAACACCATTCCCCTTGCCGACATCGAAGTCCACCTGCGCCAGCAAGACCTCATCTACGTAGGCGGTGGCAACACCCAAGGAATGCTTGCCGTATGGCGCGAATGGGAAATGGACAAAATTTTAAGAAACGTTTGGCAATCAGGCGCTGTGCTTGCTGGAATAAGTGCGGGCGCGCTCTGTTGGTTTGACTATGGCGGCAGCGACTCAACCTACGTTGGCAAGCTTAGCCCGCTCAAAGGAATCGGGCTACTTCCCGGTAGCTGTACCCCACACTACAGTAATGAGCCCAATCGCAGACCCGACGTTCATCAACTTATGCAGCGCGGTGAGCTTCCGGCTGGCATTGGCATTGATAACGGTGTAGCCGTTCTTTTTGAAGAACAAAAAATTGTTGAAACCGTTGCGTCAAGGTCTGATGCAACAGCTTGTAAAATACACCTAGAAGATAATCAAATCGTCGAACAGCCCATCAAAGTTCGGCAGTTAAAGTTAGATGACTATATCAAACGGCCACACCGAAGATCCTAAATACCTGTTGAAGAAACTGCGCTAGCTTGCCTCTACGGTATTCCATAGGCTGTGTGGGGGCGATCACATGGTTTCGTCAGATGGTACTTTATGAAAACAGGCATAGTGCGACGCTGATAACGGTTAACTTCTCTACTGCGCTGCGCAAAAACTGTTTTACAAACTCGTCTCGACGGTTGAGCTGATACTGCTGTTCAACAACGGCCTGAATGCCGCCATCGCCCCAGTCTTGATTAGCCTGAAAGTATGTAATGAAGCTTTTTCCTGCAATTCGAGTAAGATAGGCCGCGCTCGCACCCTGCAAAATTTTGCTGGCCACTGCCGTTGCTAGGTTAGCCTGCAATCCGACTGCTAATAGTCTCATTGTGCCTTTCGCTAAGCTCAGTGCCGCCATCGTTTTTGCTAGCGATACCGCTAAAGCTTTGGCTTCTTCAATGCTAACTTCTATGCCATATATTCGGCCAAGCTCTATCACCATTTGCGCATTCACCGCAGCGGTTGCCAGCATATCTACGATGGGTAAAGGCATAGCTGCCAGCACTCCGGCCCCTATCCACTGATAGCGATCAACAATCGCTGCTGCCTGCTGCTGCCTCTGAAGTGTGAGGGTAGTTCTAGCCTCTTCACTAATTTGCTGAGACTGCAAAAGTAAGTTATGTGCAATTAGGTCTGCGCCCTCGCGCCGCAAAATAGCGGTCATCCTTTCGATGAGTCTAGCGATTTCTGGATCAGGCTGAACCTGACTGCCGTCAGCAAGACTTATCGGAGAAGGACTCGCTGCGATCGCCACCACATCTTCAGCCTTCAACAATCCTTTTGTGCGCTCACGCAACCGCCGCAAAATCTGTTCCTTTTCCTCAGGCAAATAGCGATCGCTCTTATTAAACACCAGTAGCGATCGCTTTCCCATTCTCACCAACACCCGCAACGGCTCATATTCCACCCGATGCAAATCATTATCAATTACAAACAACAACAAATCAGCCGCTGCTGCCAACGCCCTGGCCGCCTGCGCTCGCTCTTCACCCCACTCACTCGCCTCTAGCAGCCCCGGCGTATCCGTAATCAACATCTCCTGCTCTCGCTGACTTCGACTTTGCTCAGTCAGATTTTCCGTGGGCTGAGCAGAGCCGAAGCCCACCGTCACCCGATACGTGCGCGCCTCCCGCGTCGTCCCCAGCGTCGCCGCCACCGGCGACGCCATTTCCCCCAGCAGTGCATTCACCAAAGCCGTTTTCCCCGCCGATCCTAAGCCAAACACCACGACTTGAAACGTCTGTGTTTCTAACCGCTGCATCAGCGCGTCGGATCGAGCGGCTAATGCCTGCCGCGTGATTTCATCTTCTATTTGATTCACCTGCTGCTGCGCTGCTTGTAGGCTCACTGCGGCTACTTTATCGGGCGCTGCTGGCAAGCTCACCACTCGCTTTCGCTTGGGCCGCAGAAACAGCCAGCCGTAATAGGCCAGTACGCCAAAAGCCCCGACTAGAGCCAGCAGTACCAACCCAATAATGAGCTGAGCGAGTAAAGGTGAGAAGGTGGCGATCGCACCATAAAGCTGTCCAAGCGAGCTGACGGCGGTGAGTAAGATAATCACCGTTATGATGATGGCGACAGCGAATATAAGCACAACAGGACGACGCATAATATTTCTCAAAAAAGCAGACCTTTGTACTCATTGCTACACTAAAGCTAAGCTTTTGCAAACCTCCGGTTTCGCCATGACACTCCCAACTGCTGTATCCGACACGCCCACAGCACAAATAGCCGACCCGCTAGAACAAAAGGGCGTCGTGTGGCCGCCTAGCGATCTTTATAGCGACGAACCGCCCTGGGAAACCACTCTGCACTTGCAGCAAATGATGCTGCTCCTCAATTGCCTTCATTGGCTCTGGAAAGATCGCGACGACTACTTCGCAGCAGGCAACCTGACCGTTTATTACAGTCCCCGCAAGCGCAAGAATGAAGACTTTCGGGGCCCCGATTTCTTCGTTGCGCTCAACACTCAGCCTCACCCCCGAAAAAGCTGGATGGTCTGGGAAGAAGACGGCAAATACCCCAACGTCATCGTAGAACTTCTCTCTGAGTCTACGGCTGAGGTTGATCGCAGTCTAAAAAAGCGGCTGTACGCTGAAACCTTTCGCACCCCAGAATATTTTTGGTTCGATCCTAACAGTCAAGAGTTTAAGGGCTTTGCCCTGGTGCGCGGTCAATATCAGCCTATCGAAGCTACAGAGCAAAGCCGGCTATGGAGTGAGCAGCTTCAGCTTTACTTAGGCGTTTACAATGAAAAGCTCAGATTTTTTGAGCCGAGTGGGGAGCTAGTACCTACCCCTGATGAGGCCGCTATTTTAGCGCAGTCAGCGGCTACCACAGCTCAGGAAAGGGCTGCCGCAGCTCAGGAAAGGGCTGCCGCAGCCGAGCAGACTGCCGCAGCCGCTCAGGAAACCGCCGCCGTATCGCAGGAGACCGCCGTCGCCGCCCAGCAAATGGCGGCTACCGCAGAGCAGGCATTGACAGCAGAGCAGCAGCGCAATGCCCAGTTAGCTAGAAAACTTCGCGAACTCGGCATTGATCCCGAAACGGTCTAACACTGGGCGATCGCTCACTCTGCCGTAAAGCTCAAGAACACATTACCTGCCGCTGCGCCTGAGGTTACGGGCACCGTGCCGCTCTCTGCATTACTGAGCGCCGCACTGTAGCCATAGCCTGCATCTACGCCCTGCACGATGCCTTTGCCGCCCTTATCGGCTAGCACTGTCCAAAAGTTGCGGGCTTTGAAGTCAGGCGCAACCGACAGCCAAGCGCGATCGCGCCCCTCATACTCACCTACCGGCTTACCGTTAATAGTCAGCTTATCTCGATTAAGAATAGACTTACCCGCCGCGCCACCCAGGTACAGCCTGCCGTTCGCCGAGCCCGCGATGTCGCCTAAGTACATGGTGTTTGACTTGGTATCAGGAAGTCGAGGAAAGCTTAATTGCGAGGTAACTAGCTCCCCTTTAGTAGGATGCACTCTGGCATAGTAAGACAGATGAGCTGAACCACTGTTGTGTAGCTGAGAGTAGGCGTCTATTTGGGTGACGAAAGGATCTGCACTGCCGTATTTTTCACCTTCGGTTAGGGGCTGACCGCGCCAGCGAAAGATGGTGGCCGTACCAGCGCTTTCTCCGGCGGTATATAGGTAGCCGTCGCGCCCTAGTGTTACCCGATACAGCCGGGTATCGGCCACGTTTTGTTTGATGGCTTCGGTGCGATCACTAAACAGAGACCACGCCACTTTCCCATCAAAGTCCAAGGCTTCTAACCGCGCAATCTGCACCGGATTTCGCTGGTCGTTTAAGTCTATAAACCACTCATTTTGAAAGCTGGTTACATACACTAGCTGCTTGCCCCTGCAGCTAAGCACTTCTACGTCGGTAACGTTCGTAAAGTCGCGCTGCTTTGAGAAAACCTTAGCGCCGCTTTGGTCGTACAGGTAAACTTTTTTGTTGGCGATCGCGCCCACATGTCCATCGGGTGAAATCGCCACTCGGCTCACGCCTTTGAGCGGTGTTTCACTGCGCACTTCACCGCTAGCCGCCGCTAGCTTTAGGATTTTGTCATTAGCCGCGACGACTAACAGGCCATCTCCATCAAAAGCCAGATCGCTGACGGCTCCTCGCAGCGCTACCGTCTGTGCAATTTCGCCAGTCGCCGGATTGATCCAGTACAGCTTTGAGCTAGCCTCAGAATTGACGGCTGCGATCGCGCCATGCCTCGTCATCACGACATCTACACCGCTACTACCCGGCAAAGCCACGCTCGCCGTCAAATTCACGTTGGTGCTGTAGCGCCCCCCACGAGTAACAGCCGATTCATTGAGCGCACAGACGCCTCCCCCATCGTCGGCCAGGGTCGGCAACGCCTTATTAAGGGCTTTATCAGCGACTGAGTTGCTAGCGATTGGGCCACTGATCATCCGGTGACTGACTGGGCGACTTGCCCCACAGGCGAGTACAGCAAGCATCACACCGCCTGCGGTCAACAGATGAACGGGTCGCCAAGAAAATATAGCCATCATTATTACTAAGGGTTACAGCAAAGTTATTACTGGAAAAAACAGTTATTAAACTATCTAGATGCACCCTTATGCTTAGTTATAGCAAAAAGATGCCGATAGCAGAGTACGCCCTATGCCAAAAGGTTCTACCGTATAATGCCGTTGGTGGCCCCACCATTTTATTCATCCAGTAAGGAAGACTAGCCCTATGGGACTCTTTGATCAGGTCATGAAAGCCGTTGCTGACCCCAGCCGCAAAGCCAGCGCCAGCCAGCTCACCGACATTCTCGGCGCAGCCAAGCAGGTCGGTCAGCAAAACAATGCCGATTCTGACACAATGCAGCAGGCCATGTCCGTCATCGGCAGCTTCGTGCGTTCCTCACTTCAAGAAAAGCGTCAAACCCAAGGCGATGGCGCAGCTCAAGCGCTGATCGAACAGGGTGCGGCTAACGGCGCGGCGGTCATTCCTCAGCTATTTAACAGCGCTCAGCTCACCGAAATGATCTCAGCCGTCACCCAAAAAACCAGCCTGAACACCAATCAGGTTCAAGGCATTTTGCCGATGGTGCTCCCTCTAGTCATGCGCTTCCTTAGCACTGGCGATCAAAAACAAGGCGCTCCTGCCACAGGCAATAACCCTATTCTCACCGCCTTTTTAGACGGCGATGGCGATGGCGACGTAGACATGGGCGACATGATGGGCATGGCTGGAAAATTCATGTAATGGTTCTCTTTGTGGTTGTCCGAGCGGTGGTTGCCCTCTGCTCGGCAACCACGCGGGTGGCCCCTACAGGATTTGTGATAAAAATGCCTGGCTTCTCTCTTCTCTGGGATGATTGAAAAATTCATCCGGCGTATTCTCTTCAACCAGTACGCCGCCATCCATTAGCACCACCCGGTCGGCCACCTCTCTAGCAAAGCCCACCTCGTGGGTAACGCACACCATAGTCATCCCGTCTTTGGCTAGGTTGCGCATAACATCGAGCACCTCACGCACCATTTCAGGGTCAAGCGCAGAAGTCGGCTCATCGAATAGCATGACCTTGGGCTGCATAGCCAGCGAACGGGCAATGGCCACCCGCTGCTGCTGCCCGCCCGACAGTTGCCCTGGAAACTTATAGGCTTGCTCTGCAATGCCCACCCGATCCAACAGACGCATCGCAATCTCTTCTGCCTTTGCTTTAGGCCAACGACGCACCCAAATAGGAGCCAGCGTCACGTTTTGCAGCACCGTCAGATGAGGGAATAAATTGAACTGTTGAAACACCATGCCTACCTCACGGCGCACCGCTTCAATGTCTTTGAGGTCGTTGGCAATTCGCACGCCGTCAATTTCTATGCTGCCTTCCTGATAGGGCTCTAGCGCGTTGAACGTGCGAATGAAGGTGGATTTACCAGAGCCCGATGGCCCCATCACGACCACTACCTCGCCCTTGTACACGTTCATGCTCACGCCTTTGAGCACATGAAAGCCGTTGTCGTACCATTTCTGTACGTCTTTGGCGACAATCACCGCCTCAGAACCTACCGCATTTGTAGAGGGGGCGGGTGCTTGAATTTCAGATTGGGTCATGGATAGGGTTCCTCTTGAAGGATGAACAGGCTATCTCCGATCTCCGATCTCCTATTATCGGAGATCGGAGATAGCCTGGCTGGAGAATTAGCGAAGGTCGGTGTTTAGCGCGGACTCAATTTTACGGCTACCGTAGCTCATGGCATAGCAAAATATCCAATAAATAGCCGCGATAAATAGATATCCCTCTTTGTAGTCACCTAGATACTTGGGACTTGCTAGTAGGTTTTGGGAAATCCCCAACAGCTCCACTAGCCCCACAATGCCCAGCAGCGTGGTGTCTTGAAACAAGCTAATAAACTGTCCAACAATGGCTGGAATTGCCGTTTTTAGCGCCTGTGGCAACACAATTAGCGCAGTCGTCAGCGGCTTATTAAGCCCTAAAGACTGCGCCGCCTCGCTTTGTCCGATAGGCACTGCTTGCAGTCCGGCTCGAACGTTCTCGGCTAAGTAGGCTGCACTAAAAATGGTTAGGCCTATAATCGCTCGAACTACGCGGTCGGGGCGAACCCCTTCGGGTAAAAATAGAGGAATGAGCACCTGGCCCATGAATAGAATAGAGATCAGGGGAACGCCTCGAATAAGTTCAATGTAAGCGACTGAAAAGGCTCGGATAATCGGCAGCTTACTACGCCGTCCCAGAGCCAGCAGTACGCCAGCAGGAAAGCACAGCACAATCCCACTGATTGCCAGCAGCAGTGTGAGCGTCAGGCCACCCCAGCTATTAGTTGAAATGCTCCTAAGGCCAAAGTCCAAGCCTAGCAAGTAGGGTAACCATCGCAACACCTGGTAGGTCACAATGAAGCCCACTGGAAAAAGAACGATTTTGCTAATCCAATCTGGGATTTGAGGAACCGAAACTCGCTGTGATAACTGCCAGCCTACGGTGATACTGCCGCCAAGCATGACAATGATGCTATAAAACAAGCTGGGGCCAACGACCGGTGCGCGACCCAGGAAAGGGCCACCACCCAGCAAGTACAGCGCAATGAAATAAGAGACGAACCAGGCTGCCGAAATCCATTTGGCCGCGCCCGAAGACTTTCGGCCGATCGCCTGACCTGCCGCTGCGCCAGCGACTAGCAGGACTAGCACACCGAGAATATAGGGGATCGACGAACGGGTCAGGGGCCAGAGGATGAAGAATAGCGCGATCGCGCCCAGCCCAATCAGCACATTGCGGCCAAAAAGCTGCTTCTGATTACGCGCCAGCACCCCCCAGCTCAGCCCGGAGAGCGCCATAATAATGCCGAGAATCGACCAGATTCGCCAGTAGGACGCAGGCGGATACAAGCCCGTCATAAAGTTGCTGAAGTTGTCAACCACAACCGACCAGTTCGCCTGAGTGAACGCCCAAACGAGCATTTCGAGAAGTGCCGAGCCCAGCACCAGCGCCAGCACCACCGTCAAAATACTGTTAAACCAGCTATTGAACAGGTTTTTGCGGCTCCAGGCAACCGGCCCCGTGCTTTGAACTCTAGGAGCACCGCGCTCTATGGGTCTTGAGCTTAAATCTGTGGTCATGGCTTAGCGCTCCTTGAATTGAACGGCGTCGTTGAGCTGGTTCATATTGAGAGAAATCAGCAGGTTTAGCGATAGATAGGTCGCCATCATCACCAAAAAGACTTCAATCGGTCGCCCGGTTTGATTAAAAGTGGTATTAGCTACCGAATAAAGATCGGGGTAGCCGACCGCAAAAGCCAGACTGGAGTTTTTCGCTAGGTTGGCAAATTCGCTGTTTAAAGGCGGAATAATCACCCGCAGAGACTGAGGGAACACTACCAGCCGCATGGCCTTGCCGTTGCTTAAGCCCACCGAGCGAGCGGCTTCCCACTGCCCTCGCGAGACGGACTGAATGCCCGCTCGGACAATCTCTGCGATAAAAGCGCCAGTGTAAAAGGTTAGGCCCGTCAGCGCGGCAGCGTAGCGCATCGACATTTCTAAGCCACCGGTTGCGCCGCCGCCTTCGACCACAGTGGGCACCGTCCAGTTGAAGGCAAACAGTACAATGGCTACCGCTGCGATCGCCACCGCAATCATGCCAAACAAAAACACTTTGCCGTCTTGGCCTGCGTCTAACATGGCTTTAAGCCGCATTCTCCAAAGCCCAAAGAAGGCGATCGCCAGCGCCCCTAGCCCAACTATCCAAAGCCCCTCTGGATTTGTAAATAGTGCAATCAGCCCGCCTTTGAAAAACAGCCTGTCCTTAGCTGAATTGCTAAATAGTAAAAAGTAATTCACTATCAGCACGACTGCAATCAACGCGATATCGGCTATCCGCGCGAACCAGCCCGAGATCCCGGCGGCAAAGCGCCCCTCACGCAGCGAAGCGATCGCCCGCCACATTAAGCCAAACAACAGCATTGAGAGCGCCAGCAGCATCAGGCCCACCCACACCTCGTCAGGGAGGCCCGGCCCTACCAGGTTCATATTGTTATTACTCGCGACCAGCCAGGGCCTTTCCTGACTTGGAAACACGATTTGATTTTCTTTTCTAGGAAACGCCAGATAGACCGCAAAGTACCAAAAGAATAGCTGAAGCAGCAGCGGCACATTGCGCACTAACCCCACATACACTCGGCTAATTTTGTGCAGCAGCCAGTTGTCAGAAAAGCTAGCAACCCCGGCTGCAATCCCTACCAGGGTGGCCGTAATGACGCCAGCGGCGACCAGCCGCAGCGAGTTAACAATGCCGGCTTGGATCACCTTGGTGTAGGAATCTTGAGACGCGTAGCCGATTAAGTCTTCACCGATGGCAAAGCTCGCCGGATTCTTAAAAAAGCTGAAGCCAAAGGTAATGCCGCTGCGGTTCATATTGCGGTTGAGATTGCCAAACAGGTAGGAAAAAACAGCCACCACGACAATGACTAAAATGACCTGAAAGGCGATTTGCCAGAACCGTTCGTCTCGCAACAAGGCGCGGATGCCAGCGGCAGGCTTAGAAGGGGAATTGTTTGCCATGAATGATTGAGTAGATTCTTTATATGGCTCGAGAAAATGCCTTTTGCTATAGACATGCCCCTCACTATGTCAGGAATGCCCAACTGTTTTGGTCTGCATTTTTACAATCTGCAAACTTGTTGTGTCAGGCACTATCCATAACAAGACCTCATTGGGGCCATAAAGGGGTCTGTTGATTACCTATCATAAGCCTTTGACCGCAACGATTTGAGTACAGTGCTGCTGAGCTATTCAGGTTGTTATCTTCTGTAACAGAAAGCAATCTTTAAGGCGATGATTTGTCATAAAGAACACAGAAATCTTGACAATCTCTTCTAGCAAGAAAAAAGCGCTGGTGTCCAAATTTCTCAGACACCAGCGCTTTTCAAAACTTTACTTTTTAACACCTTGAGCTATCAGCGATCCAAACCTTAGCGATCCAAACCTTAGCGGAACGGTGGAGAGTACATTAACCCCCCGTCACTCCACAGCGCATTCTGATCGCGAGGCAGTTTGAACTGTGACCCTTCACCCAGGTTACGCTCGTAGATTTCACCATAGTTACCGACCGCTTTAATGGCCCGTGCGGCAAAGTCGTTAGGCAAGCCCATGTCTGTGCCTAGCGTGCCCTCAGCACCTACAAAGCGCAAAACGTTAGGATCTTCACTAGAAGAAGCCTGTTCGATATTAGCCGCCGTTAAGCCAAGTTCTTCGCCTTCAATAAGGGCATAGGTTACCCACTTTACCGTATCAAACCAAGCAGAGTCGTTGTTCACTGTCAAGGGCCCCAGAGGCTCTTTAGACATCGTGACATCTAACAAAACATGCTCGTCGGGGTTGCTCAGCGTGCTGCGACGAGCAACTAGCTGGGACTTATCTGAAGTCATGCCTTCACAGCTCCCGGCTTCGTAAGCAGCGTAGGCGGCGTCAGCGTCTTGGAAAGTCTGAGGGGTAACGGTTACGCCTAGCTGACGCATTTGGTCAGTGAGGTTCAGCTCGGTTGTGGTACCCGTCTCTACACAGACCGACTTACCTTCAAAACCTTCCAGGTCAGTAATGCCTGAGGACTCCCGCACCAGCATTCCTTGACCGTCGTAAAAAGTTGTGGGTGCAAACTCCATGCCTACGGAGGTATCGCGGCTCAGCGTCCAGGTCGTGTTACGGGCTAGCATGTCGACCTCTCCCCCCTTAAGCGCTTCGAAACGCTCGGTAGAGTCCAAATCGCGATACTCCACCTTGGTCGGATCGTCAAACAAAGCTGCCGCTACCGCCTTACAAGTGTCCACGTCTATACCGGCGTACTCGCCATTTTCTACGAAGCTAAAGCCAGGAATCCCGCCATCTACGCCGCAAATGAGCTGCCCGCGATCTAATACGGTTTGCAACCGGCTGTTGCCGATGCCAGCGTCATCACCCCCGCTTGCAGCAGTATCAACACTGCCACCACCGCCGGGTGCGCCACAGGCTACCAAAGGTAACACGCCTATACTCAAGGCGACCATCAAACCCCACTTTCTCATACCAAACCTCATGCAACTGTTAAAAAGGAAGACAATTTATGCAACGAGCTTGACCAGCAACAGGATCGATCACTTCTAGAACGACCGCTTCTCAAGCTTGAGTGCGACCATTCCGAAAATTAGAGACTATTGAGTTCAATTTGAACAATCTAGCGGAACACATTGGTATAAGGCGTTCCTAGCTACCACCAAGCGCATTAAGCAGTAATTGCGCTCACAGTATCATCATTCCTACAGATAAATTCAGCTAAATTCAGCGTTTCTCATAAGTCACCCATGAGATTGCGAAAAATTACAGATTTGTCATTAATAAAGATATCTCAGTGGCCCGGTTATAACTGCTGAGACATTTCTCTAATCAGGGGCATCCGGCTACTGATGTAATCGCTCACGGAGGGCAAATATTGAGGGTCAAAGCTCGGATCGGACTGGAGTGACTCTGTGAGCGATCGCAATAAGCTAGAGTCATCTAAGCTAGAAAGTCGGCTATGAGGAAAGGATTCCACCACAGACCAAAGCTGGCGAAGAAGACTAATATTCAGAAGACTAATATCCATATAGAACCTTTATATTGGTTTTAGGTTTACCCCAGTTCAAGGGCAAAAAATCGGTTGTCTCTATTTAAGACACCCTTCTTAACAGCAATAAGGAAATGTTGTCACATCACTTCATCTAAACCAAATTTTAAATTTATCTAAAGATAGAAATGAGGCCATCAGCTACGATATGAAACTGCTATGCATTAGTAACGGCCATGGTGAGGACGTCATTGCCCTGCGCATTCTGACGCCGCTGCGCAAGCTTTGCCCTGATCTGACGCTGGCAACGCTGCCGATGACAGGCGCGGGTAATGCCTATCGCTCGGCTGATCTGCCGATGATTAGCCCTGTGCAGGTGCTGCCTTCTGGGGGCTTCCTTAACCGTGATCCTAAGCAGCTCGCCAGAGATATTAAGCAGGGGCTGCTGCCTTTGACGCGATCGCAGCTATCTGCCCTCAAAGCCTGGGCCAAAACGGGCGACGTAGTTTTGGCCGTTGGCGACATTGTGCCCTTACTATTTGCCTATCTCAGCGGGCTTCCCTACGCTTTTATCGGTACTGCCAAATCGGAGTATTGGCTGCGCGACGAGCGCGGAAAGCTGCCTCCTACGCAGCCCTTTCCGCATAGCCTGTGGGAAAAGCTAGAAGGCTGGTCAGGTTCGGTTTATTTACCCTGGGAGCGCTGGCTGATGTCGCGCGATCGCGCTCAGGCAGTCTTTGTGCGCGATTCACTCACCGCCCAGCAGCTACAGCGACTAGGCATCAGTGCGTACTGCGCAGGCAACCCAATGATGGACGGTCTTGCGCCTACTGGCAGGCTCACCGAATGTCTCGAAGCCCTACGCACCCCTAAGCGAGTCAATCAACAGAGTAGCCAATCATCTGGCGCAGATGTTGCGACGGCTCTGTATGTCACTAAAAAACAGCAGCCTGCGACGCCGCTAACCATTGCGCTGCTACCCGGATCGCGCCCGATTGAAGCTTACGAAAACTGGGATAACATCCTCAAAGCCATTCCAAATCTAACGAAGCGCTTTCCCTACAGACCGCTGATTTTGCTAGGAGCGATCGCCCCCAGCCTTTCCCTCACCCGACTTCAGGCCAGCCTATCTATCTGGCAACCTGTTTCACTAGCAGGCTGTGACTATCCAGCCTTTGCGATTAAAGGCGTCACGCTGCTGCTAGTCACCGATGCCTACAGCGACTGCTTGCATCAGGCAGAGATTGCGATCGCCACCGCAGGCACCGCCACCGAACAGTTTGTCGGCCTGGGCAAACCCGCCATCACCCTTCCCGGCAAAGGCCCCCAGTTCACCCACACCTTTGCGACCGTGCAGGCCAAAATGCTCGGCCCCTCCGTACAGACGGTGAGCACCCCTGAAGAGATTGGGCCCGCAATCGCTAAAATCATCAGCGACCCCGACCGTCTCCAGCTCATCTATCAAAACGGCAGAGCGCGGATGGGTGAGCCCGGTGCGGGGAGTGCGATCGCCCAAAAACTCCTCCAAACCCTCCCCACCCACCCGTAACCCTCCCCACCAGCCTCCCACAGCACAACCTCTTAGCAAAGAAGGTGGGCAGTGCCCACCCTACGTCTTGATACACTGATTAAACCCACATCCGCACAAACCCATGCCCACCCAAACCGCCCTCCCGCTCACGGCACTCGCCCAGCAAACCCAACAAGCCGCCCGCCAGCTCGCCCAACTCCCCCCCGCCGCCAAAAACCAAATCATTGAAAGCGTCGCCCAAGCCCTAGAAGCCGCCACCGACAAAATCACCACCGCCAACCAGCAAGACCTTAACGCCGCCCTCAGGGGCAACCTCGCCAAACCCCTCTACGGTCGCCTCAAACTCGATTCCGTAAAACTCAAAGCCGCCATCCAGGGCGTCCGCAGCGTCGCCAACCTCCCCGACCCCACCGGCGAAATCACCCTTCACCGAGAACTCGACACCGGCCTCATCCTCAAACGCATTGGCGTCCCCCTCGGCGTCCTCGGCATCATCTTCGAATCACGACCCGACGCCGTCATGCAAATCTCCGCCCTCGCCCTCAAATCCGGCAACGGCGTCATTCTCAAAGGCGGTCGTGAAGCCGTCCATTCCTGCACCGCCCTCGTCCAAGCCATCCGCCAGGGCATCGCCAACGCCGGCCACAATCCCAACGCCATTCAGCTCCTCACCACCCGAGAAGAAACCAACGCCTTGCTGAGCCTCGACAAATACATAGACTTAATCATCCCTCGCGGCTCAAACGCCTTCGTTCAATACGTGCAGGCCAACACCCGTATACCCGTGCTTGGCCACGCCGACGGCATCTGCCATTTGTACATTGACAAATCCGCCGACATTGAGCAAACCATTCCCATCGCTGTAGATTCCAAAGTTGGCTATCCCTCCGCCTGCAACGCCATCGAAACGCTACTGGTGCATCGAGACATTGCCGATAAAGCCCTGCCCATGCTGGCAAAAGCTCTACAGACCGAAGACGTAGAGCTGCGCGGCGATGAAGACTCCAGGCAAATTTTAACTGACATCAAACCGGCTACAGAAGAAGATTGGGCAACAGAATATAGCGATCTCATTTTGGCGATTCGCGTTGTCGATTCGCTTGAGTCGGCGATGGATCACATCAACACTTATGGATCGCGGCATACGGAGGCGATCGCCACCACCGATCAAACTGCCGCCGATACCTTCCTCTCCCAAATCGATGCCGCAGGCGTCTACCACAACTGCTCCACCCGCTTTGCCGACGGTTTCCGCTACGGCTTCGGTGCAGAAGTCGGCATCAGCACGCAAAAAATGCCCCCTCGCGGCCCCGTCGGGCTCGAAGGATTAGTCACCTACAAATATCAGCTTGTCGGCAACGGCCACACTGTCGCAACTTACTCAGGCGCAGATGCTAAACCCTTCACCCATAAAGACCTTTAAGAGACCTTTAATGGACATTATTCATATCAATGGCATCAAAGCCTTCGGCTACCTCGGCGTCCTCAAAGAAGAAAACGTCCTCGGCCAATGGTTCATTGTCGATCTCAAAATCTCCATCGATCTCTCAGTCGCTGGTAAAAGCGACGCCTTAGAAGATACGCATAGCTATGTGGAGATTGTTCAAGAAACTACAAGGCTGATTCAAACTGAGAAATACAAGCTAATTGAGAGTTTGGCTGATGCGATCGCCACCTACGCATTAAAAAGTGACAGTCGCATTCAACAGATCAACGTCAAGGTGACTAAGCCTACACCGCCAATTCCCAACTTCAGCGGCACTGTCGCCGTAGAAATTACTCGGCCATAAACCATATGCCTATTACCTAAGTTTTGCCCAAATTAACGGCAACATGCTCTGGTTCTAGCAGTTTCGATAAACCGTGAATC
>PPFU01004818.1_pt1 | contig 17552 bp, 14 predicted proteins | sample 1535991 | NCBI WGS metagenome assembly PPFU01 (sample SAMN04901290, study PRJNA319586) | Hypolithon metagenome, whole genome shotgun sequencing project. | isolation source: Antarctic Hypolithon | place: Antarctica: Miers Valley | collected 2014
GGGGGCACCGGGGGCACCGGGGTCGGCGGCAACGCCCTTGCGACCGCGGGCTTCGCGGGCGATGCGGGCCTCTTCGAGCTTCCGCCTGGCCTGCTTGACCGCGAGCCTCCGCCGTGCGACGCGGAGCCAACGGGTGAGCAGGCTGTAGAGCACCACCCCCGCGAGCACGAGCACGCCGGTGGTGAAGAATCGGCCCTGCACCTCGGTGGCGGTGAAGTAGTACCCCGCCCCCGCCGCCAGCGTCAGCGTCGCGGGCAAGAGCACCACCGCCGAGTACCAAAGCTTCCGCAGCCGCCACGCCCAGCCATCCCTCGTCATCATGTCTGAGAACACCCCGTTCGCCGGGCGAAACACCCGCGCGACGAACAGCGTCAGAGCCGTGGACCCGACGAGGAAGCCCAGCCTGCCCAGCCCCTGCCTCAGCGTTTCATCGCCCCCCGCGTCGCACCCCGCCACGACCAGAGCCGCCGCGACCTCGATCGGCAGCACCCAGGTCAAGTTCCGCAAAAGCGTGGTGCGGGCGCGGGCGTCCCAGCGGAAGTGCACGTCCGCCAGCCCGCCGCCGCGACAGATCAGGCGAAAGCCGTCCAGCCACAGGCACACCGCCGCCGCCGCCAGCATCCCGCGCCCCACCGCTTGGGCGAAGGGGTCGAGGCTCTGGGTCACCAGCAGCCCCCCGACGCTTGCGAGGATCAGCGGGATCGGCCCCGCCAGCAGCAGCGTCAGCAGCATCGCCTCCGCCGTCAGGCGAAAGCCATCGGTGGAATACTTGCCCACCGCGGCCGCGAGCACCGCGAGCCGACGATTCACCCGCCGCCGCGTGAGCACAAGCCCCGCCACCAGCAGCGTCACCAAAGCCGAGAGCAGCGGCGTCTGGCTCAGCCGCTCCAGCAGCGTCCAGCCCACGCCCGCCCAAGCTCGAGGGTCCGCCACCCACGCCGCCCCCCTCGCCACATCCGCCGCGAACGCCGGGCCCACCGGCGGCGCGGACCCGATCCAAAGCAGCCGCTCATCCAGCAGCCGCACCAGCTCCACCCCCTGAACGGCCAGCTCCCGCTCGGCCGCCGCCGCCCCCTGAAGCGTCTCGACATACACCTCCTGCTCGGCGATCGTCCCCATCAGCCGCTCCCGCTCCGCCGTGTCCCGCGTCAGCCTCCGCTCCTCGAGCAGGCGGACCCGGTCCAGCCGCGCCCCCGCGACCTCCCGCTCCCGCCTCGCCACCCGCCGCCTCATATCCGTCGGCTCCGGGGCCCGCCGCCTTGCCTCCCGCAGCAGCTCGCCCGCCTCATCGTTGGTCAGCCCAATGCTCAGCACCTCCCGCACCGCCGCTAGGTTCGCCCGAACCTGCTCCAGCCGCTCCAACGCCTCCGCCCGCTCCCTCTCCGCCGCCGCCGTCTGCAACTCCACCCCCGATCCCCCATCGACCGCGACCACCTCCCCGCGGACATGGCCCACGCCCGCCCCCAGGAGCAGCGACCAAACCACCACCACCGCCAAGGCTCCACGATCTTCAACTCGCCAAACACACTTCATCGTTCCACCATCGACCAGTTCGCCCCCCCCGGTTCATGCATCACGCCATCGTACGCCACGCGGACCCCGCATCTCTTAAGAGCCGCGCACGCAGTAAGCGGTCCCGCGTTTTCCCCGCAAACCGCCTACTTCGTACCGGGCCCCTTTGGCGGCCATGATTGAAACCTTATGTGCATCAAAAGAGGTGGTACCGCCGGGTCAGCGGCAGCTTCGCGGCGGGGTCGCAGGTGAGGTGCTCGCCATCGGCGGTGACGCGGAAGGTTTCGGGGTCGACGGTGATGTCGGGCGTGGCGTCGTTGAGCCGCATGTCGGCCTTGGTGAGGCCGCGGCAGCGGGAGACTGCCGCAATCCGCTTGTGCAGGCCATACCCGTCGGCGATGCCCGCCTCCACGCACCCGCGGCTGACGAAGGCGATGCTCGTCGGGCCGACCGCCCGCCCCATCGCGGCATACATGGGGCGGATGTAGCTGGGCTGGGGCGTCGGGATCGAGGCGTTCGCATCGCCCATCTGGGCCCAGGCGATGGTCCCGCCCTTGAGGACGATCTCGGGGCGGATGCCAAAGAAGGCCGGCTTCCAGAGCACCAGGTCCGCGAGCTTGCCCGGCTCGACCGAGCCGATCTCATCCGACATACCGTGAGCGATCGCGGGGTTGATCGTGTACTTGGCGATATAGCGGCGGATGCGGAAATTGTCCGAAGCGTCCCCCGCCATGTCGCCGTCGTCGCCCAAGCCGCCGCGTTGGGCCTTCATCTTGTGAGCGGTCTGCCACGTGCGGCAGATGACCTCGCCCGCGCGGCCCATGGCCTGTGCATCGCTGCCCATGATCGAGATCGCACCCAGGTCGTGCAGAATATCCTCGGCAGCGATCGTCTCGCCGCGGATGCGGCTCTCGGCAAAGGCGATGTCCTCGGGCAGGTTCTTGTCCAGGTGGTGGCAGACCATCAGCATGTCCAGGTGCTCATCGACCGTATTGATCGTGTAGGGGCGGGTCGGGTTCGTGGAACTGGGCAGCACGTTGGCGTGGCCGCAGACGCGGATGATGTCCGGGGCATGACCGCCGCCGGCGCCCTCGCTGTGGTAGGTGTGGATCGTCCTGCCCTTGAACGCGGCGAGGGAGGCCTCGACGAAGCCGGATTCGTTGAGCGTGTCGGTGTGGATCGTGACCTGGACATCGTGCTCCTCCGCGACGCTGAGGCAGCAGTCGATGGCGGCGGGGGTGGTGCCCCAATCCTCGTGCAGCTTGAGCCCAACGGCCCCGGCGAGGATCTGCTCGGGCAGGCCCCGCGGCAGCGCGGTGTTCCCCTTGCCCAGGAAGCCCAGGTTCATGGGGAGGTCGTCGGTCGCCCGGAGCATGAACGCGATGTTGGCGGCCCCGGGGGTGCAGGTGGTGGCGCAGGTGCCCGTCGCCGGGCCGGTGCCCCCGCCGATGAGCGTCGTCACCCCCGACGCAATCGCCTCATCACACAATTGCGGGCATATAAAGTGAACGTGGGAATCAATCCCGCCCGCGGTGAGGATAAGGCCCTCCCCGGCGATGCACTCGGTCGTGACCCCCACGACGAGGCCGGGGTCCACGCCCGTCATCACATCCGGGTTGCCCGCCTTGCCGATGGCGTGGATGCGGCCACCCTTGATGCCCAAATCAGCCTTGAAAATGCCCGTGTGATCGACGATCAGCGCGTTGGTGATCACACAGTCGAGCGCATCATCCGGGTCGCCCCCCGCCCGCTGGCCCTGGCCCTCGCGGAGCACCTTGCCCCCGCCGAACTTGCACTCGTCGCCGTAGACGGTGTGGTCCCTCTCCACGCGGAGGAACAGGTTGGTGTCCCCCAGCCGGACACGGTCCCCCGTCGTCGGGCCGAACATCTGTGCGTAGCCGCCGCGGGTCATGGAGTGGGGCATGGTATTTCCGATTGAATTAGTCCGCGGCGCTTCTGCCACGCTTTGGTATTTACCCGCGGCGCTTGCACCGCGTTTTCTACTTTGGTATTTAGCCGCGGTGCTTGCACCGCGCTTTCTGCAACCCCCCTCAAGTAGCGGCGACGCGGCGGCGGCGGATCAATGCGACGGCTCCCGCGACCGTGCCGACGATGGCGACGATGACGGCGATCACGATCAACGCCACGGGGTCCGTCAGCATGTTGTAGGCGCCGTGCAACGCCCACCAGAGCGTGCCGGTGTCGTGCAGGTGCTCAGCCGTGGAAGGGTGAGCCACCGCCGCGGCCGGCGAAAGGATCAGGAGGGCCAGCATCACGAGCGGAGCAGGAAGGTAAGGACGCAACATAGGGTTCCTTTCGTCTTGGGAAAGTATCTCGAAGCAGGCGTTAGGTGGTCAGGTGTGGGTGGTCAGGGTTCGGGTCGGTCAGGCGGTGTCGGTGTGCAGGAAGCCGCGTTCGCGGGCGGCGGCGGCGACCGCGGCGCGGGCCTCGTCGGTGACGGGGCCGGACGCGAGGCGGTTGCCGCCTTGGATGATCCGCTGGCCTCCGATGGGCACGAGCGGGACGGGCTTGGATTCGCCGGGCTCAAAGCGAACCGCGGTGCCCGCGGGGATGTCAAGGCGGCGGCCGTAGGCGAGCGTGCGGTCGAACCGCAGCGCCGCGTTGGTCTCGGCAAAGGGGTAGTGGCTCCCCACCTGCACGGGGCGGTCGCCGGTGTTGGTGATGGTGAGCTCGATGCCGTCGCGGCCGCCGTTGAGCACCACATCGCCGGGTTCCAATACGTATTCACCGGGGGTGATGCCCCCGTCCCCGATGGTATCGTTGAACATACTCAACGCGGGCACGGGAAGGAAGCTGCCGTGCAGCGCGAGGCTCATCTCGCCGTCCATGTTCACGATGGGCTGGTGCACGGTCACGAGCTTCGTGCCGTCGGGGAACGTGCCCTCGACCTGCACCTCATCGACCATCTCGGGCACGCCCGGCTGCACCTGCCGCCGCCCCAGCAGTCGCCGCCCCACATCCATCAACTGGGCGACGGACCACGTGCCGTCGCGAATATGTTCGAGCACCACCGTGGCAATGACCGCGACCGCCTCGGGGTAGTTCAGCCGCAGCCCCCGCGCCAGCCGCCGCTGCGCTAGCGAACCCGCGTTGTGCAGCAGCAGCTTGTCCAGGTCGCGGGGTGAAAGGTGCATGATCGTGACTCTATGTTCATCAAGAGCGGAGGGAGACGCCGGTTACCACTTTCGGCTCCAGGGATGCTCGCCCAGCACAGGTGCCAAGTGTACCAACACCTCGTGGAGATATTCCTCGACGCACCGGCTCGTCACCCCGCCGACCCGCAGCACCACGCCCCCCCGGATCGGGCTCGCCACCGCGACCCGCCCCGCCCGCGGCCGCAGCGGCTGGGCCCGCACATCAGCCACAACCCGCTCGCCCATCGCCCGCATCGGCTCGCCCATCAGCAGCAGCGTGGCGAAGCAATTAAACCGCCCCACCGTCATCGCCCCGCCCAGCGGCACGCCCGGAGCGTCCTCCAGCAGCACCGCATCCACATACCGCACCTCCTCGCCGATGCCGACGGTGGTGCGGCTGGCATAGCGGGTGAACGCCCACCGCTCACCCATCGCCAGCCGCCCGCACGTGTACCAATCGAGCAACGCGAGCCCCGCGGTGGCCACGAGGTGAAACGTCTGCACCTGTTCATACACCGCCGAATCAAATGCCACGAGCGGGTCCGGGAGCACGCAGAGCACGCCCCCGTCACCGACCTCCGCCCGCAGCCGCTGGGTGGCCGCGACGCCGGTCGGGCTGCGATAGACCTTGGTGGACGCCTGCGTGCAGAGCACCCCGGTCGCGCCGGGGCCGACGCTAACCTGAAGGTCCACCCCGTCCCCCGCGAGCAGGCCCCCGCCGTAGGTGCTGGTGTACGCCCACGCCCCGCCGCCACCTCCGCGACGCCCCTCACCGCGGCGTGGCGAGAGTATTTTCAGCGGGTTCGAGGCGTACACACGCGTCACGCGGGATCGACCGGAGATGAGGTCGATCTCCAATCGGCCCTCGCCCCCGCCACGCCGACCGCGTGCCACCGTCGCGGCAGGCTCCGTTCGGACATCGAGTGGCGGGGCGGTCATGGGTCTCTCGATTTGATTGGTCAACCTACTAATGTGAAGCGGGCGGCGCCAGACGCCTCAACGCGGGGCCTGTGGGTCTCCGCTCAGCACCATCATATTGTACCTATCGAGTTTATACACTCAGGTGCGCCTCCACCATGTCGCCCTCGAGTTCCGGGGTATCGCCCTGGGCGACGACGCGGCCGCGGTTCATGATATAGAAGCAATCGCCGAATTCACGGACGAAGCCCACAAACTGCTCGACCAGCACGATGGTCATGTTCCGCTCGGTGGCGAGCTGGCGGAGCACGCGGCCGATGTCCTGGATGATGTTGGGCTGGATGCCCTCGGTGGGTTCATCCAGCAGCAGCACGCGGGGCTCGCCCACGAGCGCGCGGCCGATGGCGAGCTGCTGCTGCTGCCCGCCGGAGAGGTCGCCCCCGCGACGTCGGCCCATCTCCTTGAGCACGGGGAACATGTCGTAGATCGCGTCGGGGATCTTTCGCTTACCATCGTGCCTGGCCTGGAGGCCGACCTGGAGGTTCTCGGTGACGGTGAGTTTGGGGAAGATCCGTCGGCCCTGGGGCACCAGGCCGATGCCAGACCGGGCGCGGCGGTGGGGGGGCGTGCGGGTGATGTCCTTCCCGTCAAGCTGAATCGTGCCCCCGCTGGGGCGAAGCAGACCGGTGACCGCCCCCATCAGCGTGGTCTTCCCCACGCCGTTGCGGCCCATCACGCAGGTGACCCGCCCCGCCCGGGCGGCAAGCGTCGCACCTCGCACCGCCTCGACCGCACCATAGGAAACCGCGATGTCTTGTATATCTAGCATGATGTGTCCGCGATGAGTGGATCAGGGGGAGGACTTTGGATTTACCTGCCCAGGTACGCCTCGATCACCGCCGGGTCTTCCTGCACCCGCTCCATCGGCCCATCGGCGAGGACGCGGCCCTGGTGCAGCACGGTGACGTGCGCCCCGAGGCGACGCACGAAATCCATGTCGTGCTCGATCACCAGGATCGAGTGGTCCCGCTTGAGCTCCAGCAGCAGCTCCGCGGTCAGCATCGTCTCCGCGTCGGTCAGCCCCGCGGCCGGCTCATCGACCAGCAGCAGCTTGGGCTCCGAGAGGATCAGCGTGCTGATCGCCAGCCACTGCCGCTGCCCGTGGCTGAGGTTCCGCGCCAGCGTGTGTTTTTCATCCATCAGATGGACTCGCTCGAGCACCGCGTCCATCCGCCCCCGCTCCGTTGAAGACGCTTTGCCAAACAGGTTCGAAAGCAGCGACTGCCGCCCCGGGCGGGCGAGCAACATATTCTCCTCCACCGTGAGGCTGTCGAATACATTGGGGGTCTGAAACTTCCGCCCGATCCCCCGCCGGGCGATGTCCGCCTCCTTCAGCCCCGTGATTTCTTGGCCGTCGAAGTAGACCTTCCCCGTCGCGGGTTTGGTCATGCCCGACACCACGTCGCACATCGTGGTTTTGCCCGCGCCGTTGGGCCCGACGACGACGCGGAGCTCCTTGTGCCCGATCCCCAGGTCCTGAATATCAAGCGCTTTGAACCCGTCGAAGACCGCGGTGACATCCTGGATGAAGAGGATGTAACGCCGGTCCCAGTACTGACTCTGCCGCGGCCCCTCCGAAACATAATCATACTGATGCGCTTCATCCAGCGGCATCATGGCAGCGGCATCGACCGCGGCGGGCCCGTCCACCGGGATCGTGGTCATGAAGTTCATATCTGCCCCTCCGCGGTGTTGAGTGGAGCCGCCGCCGTGGCGGCCGCGGTGGATCGAGTCGTGGAAACGAAGCGAGTCCTGAACGTGCGGAGGCTTTGACCCGCCCTCGCTGCCAGCCCCGCCGGCACCCCCATCACCCCGCCCGGCAACAGCAGCGGCACCGCGATGAACAGCCCGCCGATCACGAACGGCCAGAGCTCCGCCGAGTACGACGTCAGCGCGTCATACAATAGGTTCACCCCGATCGCCCCGATCGCAGCCCCCCAAAGCGTCCCTCTCCCCCCGATCGCGACCCAGGCGACGACGAGGATCGACTCCCCCGCGCCGAAGGCGTGGGCGTTGACGATCCCTTTCTGCGGGGCGTAGAGCATCCCGCCCAGCCCGGCGAACATACCCGCGACCACGAACGCCGCCGTCTTGTATACCCAGGTTTGGTAACCTCGAAACAGCAGCCGCGTCTCATCATCCCGGATCGCCAGCAGCACCCGCCCGAACCCCGACCGCACCATCCACTTGCCCATCGTCAGCACGCCCAGCAGCCCCACGACCGACGCGATGTAGAGCCAGAACCGGGTCTGCACCCACGGCCCCGCGGCCGTGTCCTCCGCGATAAGGTAGCCGGCGACGTGGGTGAAATTGGTCAGCCCGGTGGTGCCGCCCAGCCCCAGTTCGGTTTTCTGGAAAATCAGGTAGGCACCGACCGTGATCGCCTGGGTGAGGATGGCAAAGTAGACGCCCCGCACCCTGCTGCGGAACGTCGTCACCCCGATCAGCAGTGCCAGCAGCCCGGGGATCAACAGCCCCAGCACCGCGGCGGCGGGCAGCCAGTTGAACAGCGGCAGGAACCACGGCGGGGCAGCCTCCCCCACGCCCGAGAGCACGGAGAACAGCGACTTGGGCACGTCCCCGTTCGAGCCGTCCATCGGCCCGTGGGCGATCAGGTAGATCGACATGCAGTACCCGCCCAGCGCGAAAAACATGTACTGGCACAGGCTCAAAACGCCCATGTACCCCCAGATCAGGTCGAGCCCGACCGCCACCATCGCCATCGTGACGAACAGCCCGAGCTTGTTCACCGTGCCCAGCCCCATTACGCCGTTGGCGTACAGCAGCGGCACCAACACCAGCCCCGTCGCCGCGAGCGCGACTCCGATCACCACATCAAAGGCAATCCCCGTCCGGCCCCCCAGGCCCCAGGACGTGCCACGGGCGGCGGCGTCGGCGAGCCTCCCCTTGTCCGGGAACAGGCCCGCGGGCCTCCGCTGCATGAACGCGATCACCAGCAGCAACACCAGAACCTGCGCCCAGGTGCTGTCGAATATCCGCAGCGGCTCCTCGATCAAGACCACCGGCTCGATCCACTTGGTCAGGAACCCAATCCCTAGCCCCGACACCACCACCCCCAGCAGCTTTCCCACCCCGCCCACCACCACCACCAGGAACGAATCAACGATATATTCCCCGCCCATCTGCGGCGAGACGCTGCTGATCAGCACCACCGCCCACCCCGCCAGCCCCGCCAGACCCGCTCCGTAGGCAAAGGTCAACATATCCACCAGCCGCGTGTTCACCCCCAGCGTCCGCGCGGTCTCCCGGTCCTGCACCGTGGCGCGGATCATCAGACCCAGGCGGGTCAGGCGGAACAGCCCAGCGGTGAAGAGCACGCACGCGGCGGTGACGGCGACGATGAACACCCGGTTGTAGGGCAGGGTCAGGTCCTGCATCACCTCGTACCCGCCGGTGAACCAGGTCGGGGCGGACATACCCAGGTTGTTCCCCTTCCACATCCTGACCGCCTGAATGAGCACAAAGCTCACCCCGATCGTCGCCAGCAGCGAATCCAGCGGGCGTTTGTAGAGCCAGCGGACGATGGTGACTTCGACGAGCAGCCCGACGGTTGCGGCGGTGAGGAACGAGAGCGGGAAGGCGGCGACGTAGTACCAGTTCCCCCACCCGCCGGGGAGGATGGGCGAGAGAAAGTAGTGGCAGGCCCAGGTGGTGACCGCCCCGATCATGAGCATCTCGCCATGGGCCATGTTGATCACCCCCATCACGCCGAACGTGATCGCCAGCCCCAGCGCCAGCAACACGAGGATCGAGCCCGCGGAGAGGCCCTGGAAGGTGTAGGAGAGCCAGCGGACGGTGGACTCGTGCCGGTCGATGGCTTGCACCGCGGGCTCGGCGACGCCGGTGAAGTGGGCGGCGGGGAGGCCGTTCTTCTGGGGGTCGCGGAGCAGCTCACGGATGAGGCGGCCGCCGCGGAGGCTCTGCTTTTGGCCCAGGGATTCGACCGCGGCGAGGCGGTCCTCGACGCTCGCCTCCGCGTCTGCACCGGAGGCGACGATCATGTCCACGCTCTCGGCGGCGGCCCGGCGAATCGCCTGGATGGGGTCGGCCTCCGCCATCTCCCGCAGCCGCGGCAACGCCGTGGGCTCCTTGATGTCGCCGACTTTGACCGCGGCGTCGAGGCGGATGCCGGGGTCCTTGACCATCAGCCTCACCACCGCCAGCGCCTCCACCGCCGCGGGCCTCGCCATCATCGAGCCTCGCTGCCTCGCCTTGATCAGCGGCTTGTCCCGCAGCACCACCGGCTGACCCGCCTCATCGAGGATCGGCTCATCGCTGAGCAGGTCCCACAACGTCGCCGACTTGCTCCCTTTGGGGTCCTCCACCGCCTCGGACGCGGTGACGATCCGCCCTTCATAAAGATACAGCCGCTCCGCGAGCAACCGCCGCAGCACCGTCTCCACCCGCGGATCGCCCAACTCGACCAGCGCCGCGACCGCGGCCTTGCCCTTGGTGAGGTTGTTCAGCTGCAGCGCCAACTCGCGAATGCGGGTGTCCGCCTCCGCGTCGGCTTCGGCGATATCGGGATCGGGCCTGGTCTGGTTCTTGGCAATCGGCTCTGCGGAAGCACCCCCGGCAGCCGCGGCGGCGGGCTCGGCGGGCGGCGCCTCCGCGAACGCCTGCGTCGGCGACAACGCCCACGCCAGAAGGCAACACCACAGCACGCAGAGCCCCAGCCGCATCATGGTCGGGTGGGGGTGGGGCGGGCGTCTCGCCCGCGGTCGGCCGGGCGGACGCTTCATATTGAAGCGGCTCGACGGGTTACCCGCCGCCCACTCCGCCACCATACGAAGCCCACAATTGCAGAGAATAGATTGAGCTGCTCTAGGCATGGAAGCAGGGGCGGCGGGGGCGGGGGGATGGTGGGGGCGATGGTTCGGCAAGGCCGGCCCCCGGCGTTAACCGGGGGCCGACTTCAGGAGATAAGCTTCCGACCGGGTGTCATCCCGGACTTGTCTGCGTGGTTGTTACTTTTTGGGTCCGCCGGTGGGTTTGGGGACCTGCGCCTCTTTGCCTTTCCAGAGCACGCCGGAGTAGGGCTCTGGGGAGACCAGGCCGTCGGAGGCGTAGACGATGTCGAACTGCCCATCCTCGCGGATCTGGCCTATGTAGACCGGCTTGAGGGCGTGCTGGTTGTCCTCGTGCATCGACTTGGGGCCGCCGGGGGCCTCGAACTCCATGCCGTAGATCGCCTCGCGGACCGCGTCGACCTCGAAACTCCCCGCCTTCTCCGCGGCGGCGGCCCAGACCTTGACGCCGAAGTAGGCGGCCTCCATCGGGTCGTCCGTCACCCGCTCCTCCCCGCCGGGGAGGTTGTTGGCGACGGCGTACTTCTGGAACGCCTCGACAAACGCCGCGTTCGACTCGGACTCGATGCTCTGAAAGTAATTCCACGCCGCGAGGTGACCCACCAGCGGGGGCACATCCATCGCCCGCAGCTCATCCTCGGCCACCGAGAACGCGATGATCGGGGTCTGGTCGGCGGTCAGGCCCTGGTTGGCGAACTCTTTGTAGAACGGCACGTTCGAGTCGCCGTTGATCGTCGAGAGTACCACCGCGTCGCCACCGGCTCCAAAGGTTTTGATCTGCGACACAATCGTCTGGTAGTCCTGGTGGTGGAACGGGGTGTACACCTCCTTGATGTCCGCCTCGTCCACGCCCTCGCTGAGCAGGTACGCCTTGAGCACCTTGTTGGCGGTGCGGGGGAACACGTAGTCGGTGCCCAGCAGGTAGAACTTCTTTCGGCCCATCTCCTCCATCGCAAACTTGGCCGCGGGGATGAGCTGCTGGTTGGGGGTCGCACCGGTGTAGAACACGTTGAGCGACTGCTCCTCACCTTCATATTGAACGGGGTAGAACAGCAGCGAGTTGTATTCCTCAAACACGGGGAGCACGCTCTTGCGGCTGACCGAGGTCCAGCAGCCAAAGACGACCTTGACCTTCTCGGAGTTGATCAGCTCCTTGGCCTTCTCCGCGAAGAGGGGCCAGTCGGAGGCGGGGTCAACCACGACGGGCACGACCTCGTAGGACTTGCCGTCGATGGTGATGCCGCCCGCGTCGTTGACCTCCTGGATGGCCATGAGGGTGACGTCGCGGAGCGAGGTTTCGGAGATCGCCATCGTGCCCGAGAGCGAGAAGAGCACGCCGACTTTGACCTGGGCGTCGAACGCCTTCTCCTGTGCGTGTGCGGCGGTGGTGCCGGTGAGTAGCAGGGCGAGGGTGAGTGAGAGGGTGAGCAGAATTTGTTTCATAGAGTAGAGTCCTTGAGTGGGTTGAGGGTTACGTTCATAAAGCCGCGACCAGTGGTCGCGTATCGTTCACTAAGCCGCGACCGCTGGTCGCGCATCAATCCGCCGCCATTGGCGGCGGCTTTTTGATGGTCAAAACGCGAGGCTGATGCCGACCGAGCCGGTGAGAAAGTCGCTCTCGGGGTTGTTGGGGATGGCGTCATCGTCGGTGTGGTAGTAGGTGACGCCGACGTTGCCGGACCATGAGCCGTACTCGGCCGGGATGAACTTGAGGGCGGAGCTGAGCGACGCTCCCACGGCGACGTAGCCGAACCCGCTGTCGCCGCCCTGGAATTCATCGCTGAAAAAAGCGACGCTGGCCGGGATGGTCAGGGCGACGTCGAAGTTGGTGGATTCGAGCAGGGTGTAACTTGGGGCGATTCCCAGCACGTACGCCTCGGCCTTTTCCTGCCCGCCGTTGCCATCCACGCGGAGGTGGGCGAGGAACGAGGGGTTGAAGGCGAAGTTCTCGATGATCTTGCCCGTGTCGTCGTAGGAGACCGAGAGGTCGACGATACGTTCCTCATCCCCGGCGTAATACCATTCCTGGTAGGTAGCGTCGAGGGTAAAGTCGGCGACGGTGTAGGAGACGCCGGCGTAGATGTCGATTTCCTGAATCTCGCCGCCGATCTCGGCCTCGACGTTGTCGTTGATGTCGGACCAGATGCCCGCGTGGACGGTAAAGGGGGCGAGGTCGAGCGCGACGTTGGCGGTGACGAAGCCGGTGGATTGGCTGCCGAAGAAGTCATCGCCGCCACCCCACACGTCACCGCCGTAGGAGATGAAGTGTGAGTTGTAGCTCAGGCTGATGTCGCCCGAGATCTTGCTGCCGGGGCCGGCGGCGTCTATGTCGTCGGCGACACCTTCGGGCCCCGCGGGCCGGTCGACGTTGGGGGCGACGATGTCGTCCGAGGGCGACTGGGATTGGGCGGAGGCGGCACCGGCTCCCGTGTGGGCCGTCGCGAGTGCGGCTCCAATCGCGAGGGCGAGGGTCAAGTTGCGGCTGGTTTGTTCCGATAGGGTCATCATCGAGTCTGCTCCGTTGCCCGTTCTGCGGGCGGGGGGTTGCCGCTCCACCTCACGCCACTCTGGCAAGGCGGTGGTTGCGGTCGATCACGGGCACAGAGGCAACGCGTGTGCCACGCTCCGCCCGCGGCCCCGCCGCCCACACGGGACCGGCGGCGAATCTCGCTGCGAATGAGTGAAATTTTTTCCAGGGGGGGAGGCATTTTCGTAGATCTGCCGCTCGGCGCGGTTCTAACGGGAGCAAAGATGCTCATGGTTTAGGCAGCTTGGCACTCGCTTGCTAAATAAATAGGCGTCGCTGCGTCGTCTTGTGGCCCCGCTGCGCAGTCTGTAGCATGTGGCCGTGGAGAGTTGTGCTCGCCAACCCGGAGTCGACCCGTCGGCCCAGTTGCTTTGGGTTTGGCAGTGGCTGGATTCGGGCTTCCCCGCCGGGGGGTTCGCTCACTCGGGCGGGCTGGAGGCCGCGTGGCAGGCGGGGGAACTGGAGGGGCCCGACGCGTTGCGGGCGTTTTTGCGGGCGAGCCTGAGGCAGGCGAGCAGGGGGTCGCTGCCTTTCGTGCTGGCGGGGTGGGATCGACGGGAGCCGCTGGCGGCTATCGACGCCCGCTGCGACGCTTTTTTGAGCAACCACATCGCCAACCGCGCCAGCCGTCGCCGGGGTCAGGCGCTGATCCGATCAGCGGCGGGGGTGTTTGACCATCCGTCATTGCCCCGGCTGTTGGACCCGGTGCTGCGGGAGGCAACACCGGGCCATCTCCCGCCGCTGTTCGGCTCGATCAGCCGGGCGATCGGGCTCACCCGCGGCGAAACTGCGTCCGGCTGGGGCTACACCGGTCTGCGTGAAACGATCTCCAGCGCCGTCCGCCTGGGCATCGTCGGCCCAATGCAGGGCCAGCGGCTCCAGCGAGAGGTCGCCGCCCCCGCCGCCGCCTACGCCTCCGCCCCCCCGGCCGCAACCTTCATGCAGGAATCGCTTCACCCCGACGCGGTGCAGACCGCCCCGCTGCTCGACCTGCTCGCGGGCACACAAGATCGCCTGTATTCCAAGCTGTTTCAGAGCTGAACCTTACCCCCCGTTCGCTATCCTCACCCGGACTTCACCATGCACATGCCCACCCAACACATCCACGGCCACTCGCACAGCCACGCCGACGGCTACGACCACGGCCACACGCACGAGGTCATGGAACACCCCGGCCACTTCCACCAGCGGATGGCCCCGCTCGCGGACCGAGACTACACCCGCCGCGGGTTCACCGTCGGCGTCGGCGGGCCGGTGGGCAGCGGCAAGACCGCCCTGCTGCTGCAGTTGTGTCAGCGGCTGAGGGAACGGATGTCGATCGCGGTGGTGACCAACGACATCTTCACCCGCGAGGATGCCGAGTTTCTTCTACGACATGATGCGCTGCAGGCGGACCGGATTCAGCCCGTTGAGACCGGCGGGTGCCCGCACGCCGCGATCCGTGAGGATGTGTCGGCGAACCTGCTGGAGCTCGAGAAGCTCACCGCCCGGTTCCACCCCGAGCTGCTGCTGCTCGAGTCGGGGGGGGACAACCTCGCGGCCCATTTCAGCCGCGAGGTTGCGGACTACACGATTTACGTGATCGACGTCGCGGGGGGCGACAAGGTGCCGCGGAAGGGTGGGCCGGGGATCACGCAGTCGGACCTGTTGGTGATCAACAAGACCGACCTCGCCGAGGCGGTGGGGGCGGACCTGGGGGTGATGGACCGGGATGCCCGTCGGATGCGGGGGGATGGGCCGTTCGTGTTCGCGCAGGTGAAACACGGCGAGGGGATGGACGAGATCGTGGAGGGGGTGCTGGCGGCGCGGGCGGAGGCGGTGGAGTAGCCGCGGATGGCACGGAGGCGCGGGGCACGAAGTGACGGAGGCCGCTTCAGCCGCCGGTGCTTTAGGGGTTGGGTAGAATCAAGGGGGAGGGTGTTGAGCGGCACCGGTGCGGTGGCCGAGTGGTTGAAGGCAGCGGTCTTGAAAACCGCCGTGGCGCTTGCGTCACCGTGGGTTCGAATCCCACCCGCACCGCTTGATGATGAATCCGTCGACCACGCCAGGCGCGCCCGCGGCTCCACCGGGCGAGGGGGTCCTTTACATCATGGGCGTGGCCGCCTGCGGCAAGAGCACGGTAGGGCGGGCGGTCGCGGGGCGGCTGGGGTGGACGTACATCGAGGGCGACTCTCTGCATCCGCCGTCGAACGTCCGAAAGATGGAGTCGGGTCATCGGCTGACGGACGCGGACCGTGAGCCGTGGCTGGACCGGGTGCGGGAGGCGGCGGGGGAGGCGGTGGCGGGTGGGGGCGCGGTGGCGGCGTGCTCGGCGCTGAAGGCGTCGTACCGGCGGAGGCTGGCGGAGCGGTCGGGGGCGTGGGTGACGTTCGTTTATCTACGGATCACGCCCGAGGAGGCGGCGGCGAGGATGGCAGGTCGGCAACACTTTTTCCCGCTCGCGCTGCTGGCGTCGCAGTTCGATGACCTTGAGGAGCCGACGGCGGAGGAGGCTGCCATGCTCGATGCGGGCTTGTGTGTGCTGGACGCGACGCGGCCGGTGGCGGAGCTCGTCGAGCGGGTTGCATGCAGCGTCGGTCAGGGCTCGCCCTGACTCTTCTCTTCGATCCCGTGCCTTGGTGCCTTGGTGCCTTGGGTCGACGCGAAGAGGCAGGGCAAGCCCTGCCCTACCCAGAGGCGAAGAGGCGGGTGACATGCAGCGTCGGTCAGGGCTCGCCCTGACTCTTCTCTTCGATCCCGTGCCTTGGTGCCTTGGGTCGACGCGAAGAGGCAGGGCAAGCCCTGCCCTACTCGGAGGCGAAGAGGCAGGGCAAGCCCTGCCCTACCCAGAGGCGAAGAGGCAGGGCGAGGCCTGCCCTACTTGGAGGCGGTGGGGCCGGGTGATGTGCGGCCGGTGTGGGGCAGGGCGGCCAGCTCGAGGGTGGCGGCGAGCTCGAACTGCTCGATCGCGTTGACCGCCTCGCCCGGCGTCCTTCCAATCGCCAGCAGGCCCAGCGGGTCGATCAGCACCACCGCCGACCGCGTGAACGCCCGCCGGAGCGTCGCCTCATCATCCGGCCTCGACAGCGGCAGGCGGAGGCCCTGACCCGCGAAGATCAGCCGCTGCGGCTTCACCAACGCCCGCGGCGCATCGGGACGGCTCCGCGCCAGTTGCAGCACCGCCAGCACGTGAGGCGGGGTTGCCAGCACCGTCGCACCGGTCACCGGCGGGGGCGGGATGAACTTGCCCCTGCTCTGAGACGCGGGGGAAGGGTCCGGCGGCGTATCCCTCCGGCCGCGGGGGTCGTCCCGGCTTTCGCCGACTTCATACGCAATCCGGTGCGGCAGCCACAGCTCCGTCGGCACGCCGCGACCATCCGTCAGGTCCGACCCCGACAGCCCCACGCCCACCAGGTCCTCGGGCCTCAGGTCCGCCCGCCGCCGACCCGTGGGCGTCACCATAAACCGTCTGCGGTGCAACTGCACGCTCAGCAACCCCCCATCCCCCGCCAGCAGGCCCCGCTGCCAGAGCTGATGGGCGGCGGCACACACCGCGATCCGCAGGCTTTGATCATCCATGGTCTGCCTCCTGCAACGTCTTGCCAATGCCCGGGTCAACCGACTCGACCACGGCGGGAACGCGGAAGGCGAACGGGCTCACCACCGCTGCCGCAGCGACCAGAAGGGCCACTCCCCCCATCACCCGCTCGCTCAGCACGTGCATCCCCTGAAACACCCGCCGCGCCTCGACCCGATCCACCATCCCCAGGTCCGCGGCGTACATCCACGCCCGATGCTCCGCCATCCGCGGCACGATCCAACCCGCCATCCACAACACCCCCGACACCGCCACGCCAAGCATCACCAGCCGCGCCAGATTCGCCCCGCCCAGCACCCCTCGGCTGAGCATCGGCCGCAGCAGCGTGCACTGAACGATGCACAGCCCCACCACCGACGCCGCCACCACGAGTTGAATGACCACCAGCCACTGGGTCGTCGCCTGCACGATCATCCCCGCCACCCGATCCGCCGCGGGCGATTCCAGTTTCGACTCGGCAGCGGGTGCCCAAACCGCCGGGTCCACCGCCCGCGCGGTCTGAAACGCGGTCCCCGCCGCGAACCCGAACATCAGAATCACGCCAAACCACACCCCCAGCAGAGGGTGGTACAGCCCCGTCACCCCGCGATACATCGTCCGATGCCCCCACCCCACCCGCCGACGCTCCCCCGGGTCCTGCATGCTTGGGCTGGGAGGTGCGGCTGAGGCCATGTCCGGTCAATCATAAACCATCTGCCACTTTACGCCACTCCAAAAAAGGCGTCGCCGCGCATAAAGCGGCCCCGGGAGCTGGGGGGAACTCTCCGGGGCCGTGAGGGGGGCGGGTGTTGTGCGTAGAATGTACCCGCCGCGTCAGGGGGAGTCAAGCCGATGAAAAGAAAAAATACGAGCGAACTGCAACTCGTTATTCGCGTTTTCAGACGCCAGATTTGCGTCTTCGTCCCAGGGGGCCTCTGAATAACCTGCCGCCGACGTTGCTGGCGTGCCGTCCCGGCCGCTAAAGCGGCCTCAGC
>PPFU01000836.1_pt1 | contig 17499 bp, 16 predicted proteins | sample 1535991 | NCBI WGS metagenome assembly PPFU01 (sample SAMN04901290, study PRJNA319586) | Hypolithon metagenome, whole genome shotgun sequencing project. | isolation source: Antarctic Hypolithon | place: Antarctica: Miers Valley | collected 2014
TTCGCGCGCACAGCGCCGCAGATAAAGAAAGGCCGCCCGGGGGCGGCCTTTCGATGCAACAGGTGACGCCAGGATCAGCCCGCGAGGCGCTTTGCAATCGCCGCGCCGAGGTCGCCCGGGGACTTCACCGTGGTCACGCCCGCCTTCTCCAGCGCGGCGAACTTGCCCGCGGCGGTGCCGTTGCCACCCGACGCGATGGCGCCGGCGTGGCCCATGCGCTTGCCGGCCGGGGCCGACGCACCGGCGATGAAGCCGACCACCGGCTTGGTCACGAACTCGGCGATGTACTCGGCCGCCTCTTCCTCGGCGCTGCCGCCGATCTCGCCGACCAGGATGATGCCCAGCGTCTGCGGGTCTGCCTGGAACAGCTTCAGCGCGTCGATGAAGTTGGTGCCGTTGATCGGGTCGCCGCCGATGCCGATGCAGGTACTCTGGCCGAGGCCGGCGTCGGTGGTCTGCTTGACCGCCTCGTACGTCAGCGTGCCGGAGCGCGACACGATGCCGATCTTGCCCGGCATGTGGATGTGGCCCGGCATGATGCCGATCTTGCACTCGCCCGGGGTGATCACGCCTGGGCAGTTGGGGCCGACCAGCACCACGTCCTCGTAGGCCTTGAGTGCGTTCTTGACGCGCAGCATGTCCAGCACCGGGATGCCCTCGGTGATGCAGACGATGACGTTGATGCCGGCGTCCGCCGCTTCCAGGATCGCGTCGGCCGCGAACGGCGGCGGCACGTAGATCACCGATGCGTCGGCGCCGGTCTCGCTCACGGCCTCGGCCACGGTGTTGAACACCGGCAGGCCGAGGTGCTGGGTGCCGCCCTTGCCGGGGGTCACGCCGCCGACGACCTTGGTGCCGTAGTCGAGCATCTGCTCGGCGTGGAAGCTGCCCTGCTGCCCGGTGAAGCCCTGCACGATGACCTTGGTGTGCTTGTTGATCAGAACGCTCATGTGGATCGATCCTTGGTGTATGGGTCGCGGCTTACGCCGCCTTCTTGGCGGCGGCAACGACCTTGCGGGCGCCATCGTTGATGTCGTCGGCCGAGATGATGTCGAGGCCGCTCGACTTCAGCAGGTCGCGGCCGGCCTGCACGTTGGTGCCTTCCAGCCGCACCACCACCGGGATCCTGACCCCGACGTCCTTGACCGCGGCGATGATGCCCTCGGCGATCATGTCGCAGCGCACGATGCCGCCAAAGATGTTGACGAAGATCGCGCGCACGTCGTCGGACGACAGGATCAGCTTGAACGCCTCGGTCACGCGCGCCTTGGTGGCGCCGCCGCCCACGTCGAGGAAGTTGGCCGGCGAGCCGCCCTCCAGCTTGATCACGTCCATCGTCGCCATCGCCAGGCCGGCGCCGTTGACCATGCAGCCGATGTCGCCGTCCATGGTCACGTAGTTGAGGTCGTGCTCGCGGGCCAGTGCCTCGGTCGCGTCTTCCTGCGCGATGTCGCGCAGCGCCACCAGGTCCGGGTGGCGGAACGCGGCGTTGTCGTCGGAGTCGACCTTGCCGTCGAGCACCGCGAGGTCGCCGTTGGTGAGGATCGCCAGCGGGTTGAGCTCCACCAGCGCCAGGTCCCTGTCGTTGAACAGCTTGAACAGGCCCAGCATGATCTTCGTCAGCTGGTTGACCTGCTTGGCGTTGAGGCCCATCGCAAACCCGAGCTCGCGGCACTGGTAGGCCTGCAGGCCCTGCACGTAGCTGACGTTGAGGGTGTGCAGCGCGTCGGGGTTCTCTTCCGCGGTCTTCTCGATCTCGACGCCGCCGTCGCTGGAGGCGATGAAGGTCACCGCCTGCGTGCCGCGGTCGACCAGCACCGACAGGTACAGCTCCTTGGCGATGTCGGTGGCCTGCGTCACCAGCACCTGCTCGATCGGCAGCGCGACGCCGGCCGTCTGGTAGGTCTCCATCTTCGTGCCCAGCATCGCGGTGGCGTACTCGCGCACCTGGTCCAGGGTCTTGGCCAGCTTGACGCCGCCGGCCTTGCCGCGGCCGCCGGCATGGATCTGCGCCTTGACGACCCAGAAGTCGCCGCCGATGGCCTGCGCGGCCGCCACCGCCTCGTCGGCGGTGCGCGCCACCTGTCCGGCGGGGACCGCGATGCCGTAGTCGGCGAACAGCTGCTTGGCCTGGTACTCGTGGAAATTCATAGGGGATCCATGTGGGGTCGTAGCAAAGGGAGGCCGCGGGCGTGGTCGATGGCGACCCGGCACCGATGGACAGCGCCGCCCGCGACCGGTCGCGCGGCGGCAGCCGGCGCACCGGACAGGCCACGTGCGGGCCGCATATTCTCGCCGATGCGCCAGCCGCGAGCAAAACCGCCGCCGCCTATACTCCGGCGCATCCCCTGATCCGGCGCCCCTCCGTGGCCATGTCGACCGCCGAACCCGCCGCCGCCGGCAAGGCCATGCGCCGCGAGCTGTACCTGCTGGCGCTGTACCGGGTGCTGGAAGCCTGCATGCTGGCGATGGTGGTCTTCAGCCCCGCCGGCGCGGTGATCGGCGTGCCGCGCGACCCGATGCTGGCGGCGACGCTGGCGGTGACCTACCTGCTGATCGCCTTCGTGCTGCTGCTGTTCTCGCAGCGCGAACGGGTGGCGCTGCTGCCGCAGGTGCTGGTGGGCCTGGTGGCCGACGTGGCGGTGGCCGCCATCGCCACCCACGCGATGCCGGCCGCGGGCCCGGGCATCGCGATGATGCTGCTGTTCAACGTCGGCGCGGCATCGCTGCTGCTGCCGCTGCGGCTGGGGCTGGCTGGCGCGGCGCTGGCCACGGGGGCGCTGGGCGCGCAGCACGTATTGGCGCTGCTGCAGGGCACCAGCGCCGACCGGCCGCTGGCCGAGCTGATGATGTTTGCGGTCAGCTTCTTCGCCATCGCCACGCTGACCAACGTGCTGGGGCTGGACATGCGCGAGAGCCGCGTGCTGGCCGACCAGCGCGGCGCCGAGGCCGCCAACCTCGCCGAGATCAACGAGCTGATCATCCGCCGCATGCGCACCGGTGTGCTGATGGTCGACGGCAGCGGCCGCCTGCGGCTGGTCAACGAAGCCGCGCTGCTGCTGATCGGCGAGCGCGAGGGCCAGGATGCCGGCAGCGCCAAGACGCTGGCGGAGATGTCGCCGGCGCTGGCGATGCGCATGGCCGAGTGGCGCCGCAGCGGTCGCGCCGACGACACCCCGCTGCAGGTCGGCGAGGAGGACAACGAGATCCTGCCGCGGTTCGCCAGGCTGCTGGCCAACGACGACACCACGCTGGTGTTCCTGGACGACACCTCGATGGTGTCGCGGCGCGCGGAGTCGTTGACCCTGGCGGCGATGGGGCGGTTCTCGGCCAGCCTGGCGCACGAGATCCGCAACCCGTTGGCGGCGATCAGCTACGCCACCCAGCTGCTGGAGGAGTCCACCGACCTCAACGACAGCGACCGCCGGCTGCTGCAGATCGTGCACCAGCAGTGCATGCGCACCAACGGCATCGTCGAGAGCGTGCTGGGCCTGGCCCGCCGCGAGCGCGCCAACCCGGAGCAGCTCGACCTCGTCGGCTTCGTGCGAAGCTTCATCGACGATTACCGCCAGTCGATGCCGGAGGAGAACGGCAGCCTCAAGGCCGCCGGCGGCGCGTCGTCACTGGCCGCGCTGGTGGACCCCCGCCACCTGCACCAGGCGGTGTCGGCCCTGGTGCACAACGCCATCCACCACGGGCACCTGCCAGGGCAGCCGGCGCGCATCACGCTCAACGTGGTCGAGCGCGGCGGCAGCCCGGTGCTGGAGATCGGCGACCGCGGCCCGGGCATCCCCGACGCGGTCACGCCGCAGCTGTTCCGGCCGTTCTTCACCACCTCCGAGCACGGCACCGGGCTGGGCCTGTACATGGCGCGCGAGCTCTGCCGCGCCAACCAGGCCACGCTGGAGTACGTGCCGGTGCCCGGCGGCGGCGCCTGCTTCCGCATCACCCTCCCCGGCCGGCACGCGATGCTGCCTGTGTAGGGCGCGCCAAGAGCGCCCCCACCACACCCTCCCCCGCTGCGCAGGGGAGGGAGCAAAGCCGCCCGTCGTGAGGGAGCGAATGCGGTGGCGAGGCTCGAAAGTGCCGTGGATGCCGCGCGCTGGTCCCCTTCCCCCGCCTGCGGGGGAAGGCCGGGATGGGGGCGCTTCTCCCCCGCCCTCCTGCATACGTCACATTTCGGTAGAAAACTGCCAAAATTGGTCACCTTGGCTCCACCGGCACCCCCATGAGCGACCAACGCAGCGCCCTCATCGTCGACGACGAGCACGACATCCGCGAGCTCCTCGTCCTCACCCTGGGGCGCATGGGGGTCCGCACCGACACCGCCCCCAACCTGGCCGCCGCACGCGAGATGCTGGGCACCGTCGCCTACGACCTGTGCCTGACCGACATGCGCCTGCCCGACGGCTCGGGCCTGGAGCTGGTCAGCGAGATCTCCACCCGGTTCCCCAACACCCCGGTCGCGGTCATCACCGCGTTCGGCAACGTCGAGGCCGCGGTCGAGGCGCTCAAGGCGGGCGCCTTCGACTTCGTCAGCAAGCCGGTCGACATCAACGTGCTGCGCGGGCTGGTGCGCCAGGCGCTGGAGCTGCACACCCGGCGCCTGGCCCAGCCAGACGAGGCAGGCCGGCTGCTCGGCGGGTCGCCGGCGATGGTCGGCCTGCGCGAGACCATCGCCAAGGTCTCCCGCAGCCAGGCCCCGGTGCACATCAGCGGCGAGTCCGGCACCGGCAAGGAGCTGGTGGCGCGCACCATCCATGCCCAAGGCTCGCGGGCCGGCGGGCCGTTCATCCCCGTCAACTGCGGCGCCATCCCCACCGAGCTGATGGAGAGCGAGTTCTTCGGCCACAAGAAGGGCAGCTTCACCGGCGCGACATCCGACAAGCCGGGCCTGTTCCAGGCCGCCGACGGCGGCACGCTGTTCCTCGACGAGGTCGCCGAGCTGCCGCTGCCGATGCAGGTCAAGCTGCTGCGCGCCATCCAGGAAAAGTCGATCCGCCCGGTCGGCGCGTCCAACGAGGTCACCGTCGATGCGCGCATCCTGTCGGCGACCCACAAGGACCTCGGCGCGCTGGTCAACGACGGCCGCTTCCGCCACGACCTGTACTACCGCATCAACGTCATCGAGCTGCACGTGCCGCCGCTGCGCAGCCGCGAGGGCGACCTGGCCATCCTGTCCAACGCCATCCTTCAGCGGCTGGCGCAGGCGATGCAGCGGCCGATGCCCGAGCTGGGCGCCGACGCGCTGCAGGCGCTGGACACCTACCATTTCCCCGGCAACGTGCGCGAGCTCGAGAACATCCTGGAGCGCGCGCTGGCGCTGGCCGACGGCGACCGCATCAGCGCCCCGGACCTGCGCCTGCCGCTGGTGCCCAATGCCCAGCCCGGCGCCGTCGCCGCGGCCTACGGCAGCGGCACCGTCCCCGTGAGCGCGCCCGGCGCCGTCGACCCGCGGCACGTCAATCCGCGCGACACCGCCAGCACCGCCCTGCCCTCCTACATCGAGGAGATCGAGCGCGCCGCCATCCAGCAGGCGCTGCAGGAGAACCGCTACAACAAGACCAAGGCCGCCGCCGCGCTGGGCATCACCTTCCGGGCGCTGCGCTACAAGCTGAAGAAGCTGGGCATCGATTGAAAAATAATTCGCGAATACGGCGCATACTGAAAAAAAACTGACGCCGGAGAAAAAAATGCGGGTCGGTTACGCCCATCTGCAAGTCAGTCTGGGACTGGCAGCCTTCTCTCCCCCACAGCCGGCCGAACTCCGCCCGGTGACGCGTGTCGAGCAGATGGGCGATGTGCTCGCCATCCCGACGCGCATGACCCCCGCAGCGGAATCGCCCCTGTCGCACCTGCTCTTCGCGCTCAAGCACGAGGGCACCGATCTTCCAATCGTGATGGAGACGCTCGCCCGGATCCCTGCCGATCAGCTGCTTGCGACGTTCCAGCGCACCCCCAACGGCAGCTACATCCGCGTCGCCTGCTACCTCTGGGAAGTCGCCAACGGCAGCCTGCTCATGGACGGACCGACTGGCGCCGGCGGTCGCTGGGCCCCGGTGTTCGACCCCGCCCGGTACCACACCGCACCGATGGAGCGGCACTCGCGCTGGCGCGTCGGGTGGAATGGCCTGGGGACGCCGCGTTTCTGCGCCACGGTGCGTCGGACGCCTGTGCTCGACGCGTTGATCGCGGCCGACACGCTGCAACGTGCCCGCGATTACGTGGAAGGGCTCGACGGCATGCTGCTTGACCGCGCCCTTGCGTGGGCCTACCTGCACGAGACACGGGACTCGTTCGCGATCGAGCGCGAGGTCCCGGCGGAGGACCGGCAGCGCGCGTTCGTCGCCCTGCTGCATCAGGCGCACGCGCGTGAACCCCTGTCCGAGGCCTATCTCGTCGCCCTGCAGCAGGCCACCGTCGCCAACCCGCTCGACCGCGCCGCCACGTTCCGGCACGAGCAGAACTGGCTGCAGGGTCCGCTGCGCGGCTCGGCGGGGGTCACGTACGTGCCGCCGCCGCCAGCGCTGGCACGCGAGCTGATGGAATCGCTGATGACGTTCGCCAACAATCGGGCCCTGCAGGTGCAGCCTCTGGTCGCCGCCGCCGTGGTCTCTTTCGGCTTCGTGTTCCTGCACCCGTTCATGGATGGCAACGGCCGCCTGAGCCGGTTCCTGATCCACCACACGTTGTGCCGTACAGGCGCATTGCGCGATGGGCTGATCCTGCCGGTGTCGGTGGCGATAAAAACGCAGGAGCGCGAATACCTGAGGGCGCTGGAAGGCTTCTCCCGTCCCGCCCGCGCGCGATGGAATGTCACCTGGCTGGACGAAGCGCAATACGCCTTCGACTACCGCGGCGACCGGGGGCACGCCTTCTATCGCTACTGGGATGCGACCGCGTGCGTCGAATTCCTGCTGCGGATGGCTGAGGAGTCGCTGGAGCGCGGTTTGCGGCAGGAAGCCGAGTACCTGCAGCGCTACGATCGCGTGGTGCGGGCGGTCGGGGAGCGCCACGACGTCCGCAACAGCGACCTTGCCACGTTGGTGGTGTCCGCACTGGACAATGGCGGCCGGGTCTCGCAGCGGCGGCGCGACCAGTTTGGCGACCGCGTCCCGCCCATTGTGTTCGACGCGATCGAAGCCGCAGCGGCTGCCGCACTCGCTGCAGACGCGACGCCACATCGCCCGTAAACGGGCGCTGCGCGACAAGCTGAAGAAGCTGGGCATCGATTGACGTCCGCCCGGGCCGGGCCTAGTCTGGCCAGACTTGGCTAACCGGAGTTCGCGCGATGTCCACCGTCAACATGCTGGAAGCCAAATCCAACCTGTCCAGGCTCGTGGACCGCATCGAGCGCGGGCTGGACGACGAGATCGTGATTGCCCGCAACGGACGCCCGGCCGCCCGGCTGGTGCCCACCGCCAAGGCGCTTCCCGGCAAGCGCATCGGTCTGCTCAAGGGCCGCTTCAACGCACCGACGCTGGAGCAACTCGACGCCGACAACGGCACCGTTGCCGCGCTGTTCGTCGGCACGCCCTGACGGTGCGGCTGCTGCTCGACACCCATATCGCCCTCTGGGCGCTGACGGACGACCCGAAGCTGGGCACGCACGCGCGAGGCCTCATCGCGGACGTGGACAACCAGGTCTACGTCTCTGCGGTCACGGTCTGGGAAATCGCGATCAAACACGCCTTGCGGCGATCCGGCGTGCCGTTTTCGGGCAGCGACGCGCTCGGGCATTTCACCAACGCGGGCTATCGCTGGCTCGACGTCACGCCGGCGCACGCCGCCGCCACCGAGGCGCTGCCGCCGCTGCACGCCGATCCGTTCGACAGGCTGCTGGTGGCGCAGGCCATCGTCGAACCGCTGCGCCTGCTGACGCGCGACGCCGCGCTGCCCCAGTACTCCGACACCATTTTGCTGGTCTGAGGTCTTTGCGCTGCCGGCGCCTACTGGTCAACACGCGCCGAAACAATCGCGGCACAACTGCAGGGTGATCACGGCGGCCCCAATGGCAAGTACAGCGACTGCGTATCCGCCGAGGTGTCGCGAAAGCCATAGGCACGATAGAAGCACGCAGCTTTCTCATGCAGTGCATCCACCAGCAGCACGCGCACACTCAGCTGCGCGCGCAGGCCGAGGCAGCGCGCCACGGCATGCGCCACCAAGGTGTCACCGTGTCCCTTCACCTGCGCACTGGTCGAAACGGCCAGCCGCCCCATGCGGATTGCCGGCACCGGGTAGTTGGGCAATCTCTTGCGATCCGCTTCCTGCAGCTCGGTCAGCAGGAGTTGGGCCGCAGACAGGCTGTAGTAGCCGAGGATGCGGGCCGGGCCGGTGTCGTCCACCAAAACGTGCGTGGTGCTGATTCCGGCACGGTGGTGCTGGGCGGCCTGCTGGCGCAGGTAGGTATCCAGCGTGGGCTCGCCACAGGCGAATCCGTCGCGATCGTGTCGCTTGGGCCTGAGCTGCTCGACAACCAGCACAAGATCAGGCCGGCACCAGGCGAGCGAGGGCCTTGTCGAGCTTGGCGTTGGGCTGGAAGGGCGCATCCAGCGCCTTCAGGAAGCGCCGGGATTCTTCGGCCGACAGGGTGACGGTCAGTTCGGCCGCCATCACGCTGTCGGCCTCGCGCAGCACCGCATCGCGCACGAATGCCGACAACGGCACCCCTCGCAGGTCGGCAGCACGGGTGATACGCGCCTTGTCCGTGGGGTTCAGACGCACTTCGAGACGAGCGGCAGCAGTAGTCATGGCGATGCTCCTTGTACGGAATAGTACCGTACTGGCCAGAGGCCTTGCACGGCGCGTGCCTCCCGGCCAAGAATCCGCCACCTGTCCCCACCCTCTCGCCGCCATGACCCGCTGGAAAGCCGCCGGCACCCATCTGCTGCTCAGCATCGTCGTCATCGGCGGCATCGCGCTGGCCGCGTTCCTGCTCTGGTACCCGTACGGCCTGTACCGGGTCGCGGGGCTGGACCGCATCCTGCTGGTGATGCTCGGCATCGACCTGACGGCCGGGCCGCTGCTGACGCTGATCGTCTACCAGCAGGGCAAGCGCAGCCTGAAGTTCGACCTGGCGGTGATCGCCGCCGCGCAGGTGGCGTTCATGATCTACGGCCTGACGACCCTGTGGCAGGGGCGCCCGGTGTTCCTGGTGGCCACGCCGGACACCTACACCCTTGTCTTCGCCAACGAAGTGGCGGACGACGATCTGGCACAGGCGTCGCGACCCGAGTGGCGGCGCCTGTCGTGGACCGGCTCGCAGCTGGTCGCCACGCGCATGCCGGATGACGCGACGCAGCGGCGCGAGATCATCGAGGACTTCATGGCCGGCGGCGCTGGCATCGAGCGCTCGCCGAAGTACTACCAGCCCTACGAATCACTTGCCCCCGCCTTGGTGGATGCCGCGCGGCGGCAGACGCTCGACAACGCGTCCATCGCAGCAGGCGAATTGGCAATGCCCATCGTGTCGCGACGTGGGGAAGGCGTGCTGGTGATCGACGCCCGGGATGCGACGCCGCAGCGGACATTGCAGGCTCGCTGACACGGGTGCATGACCCTGCGCAGGCACCTGTGCGCTTCAGTGCCACTTCATCTTCCGGAAGTGAGACGCCGCATGTGAAGTCCACCTGCCCGGATGCGTCACTGCAAGGCCAAACATGACCTTCCTGGTCACTTTTTCGGGCCATAGATCCCCTCAAAGCGTGACTCGGTGCGTAATTCATCGAGCAATCTGGCAAGCCGCAGGAGTTGGCACGCTTGATGCTCTATCCCTCTGGCACGTGCGGTGTCGCACTGCTGCCCACGGACCGGAACAGCGGCCGCCAAGGCACGTGAAAAACCTCCAACCTCCTAGGGGATCCACCATGAAGATGCAGAAAGGTTTCACCCTGATCGAGCTGATGATCGTGATCGCGATCCTCGGCATCCTCGTCGCCATCGCACTGCCGGCGTACCAGGACTACACCGTCCGCGCCCGCGTGTCGGAAGCGGTTGCCCAGGCGGCGCCGGCCAAGCTGGCCGTTGCTGAGACGGCTTCGTCGCGTGCCGACGGTCTGGCCGGCGTCACCTCCGCGAACTCCGGCTTCGTGTTCGCTGCAAACTCCACCCGGTACATTGCGAGCATTGTGGTCAATAACGGTGGCGGCATTGTGGTGACGCCGCGCGACACTGGCGCCAACCCGAACCCGGTCATGACTTGGACGCCGTCTCAGGTCGCAACGACGGATCCGGTCCTCTGGGCCTGCACCACCGCTCCGGCGACTGCTAACAAGTATGTCCCGGCCGAGTGCCGTAACGCCGTCCCGACCCCGTAATTATCAATCTCCGTTTCTTCTGAACTAGAAGGGCCCTTCTTCGGAAGGGCTCTTTTTTTTTGAATCGCTAGCAGCCATGCTCAGTTGACCCGGGCAACACCTAAGACGAATCCAATGAACGCAGTTCCCGCCGCCAACCTTGTGGGCATTACCGGCATCGCCCGCCGATTGGTGCTGGACGGCGCGCTCGAAGAGGGCGCGGCGCGCGACGCACTCGACAAGGCCACGCGCGAGCGCAAGCCCATCGCCAACTACCTGCGCGACAGCAGGCTAGTGACCTCGGGGCAGATGGCCGCCGCCAACTCCATCGAGTTTGGCATGCCCATCTTCGATCCCTCGGTGATGGATGCCGGCCAGAGCGCCATCAAGCTGGTCAACGCCGAGCTGCTGGGGAAGCACAACGTGCTGCCGCTGTTCAAGCGCGGCAGCAAGCTGTTCGTCGGCATGGCCGACCCGACCAACAGCCACGCGCTGGACGAGCTGAAGTTTCACACCAACCTGGCGGTGGAGCCGATCCTGGTCGACGAGGACCGGATCAAGCGGACGATCGAGCAGTGGCTGGAGTCGAGCGATTCGCTCGGGGATTCGCTCGGCGACTCGGAAGGTCTGGAGAACCTGGACGTCGGTGGTGGCGACGACGACATCGGCAGCAGCGACAGCGGCGTTGACGGCAAGGGCGACGACACGCCGGTGGTCAAGTTCGTCAACAAGGTGCTGATCGACGCGATCAAGAAGGGCGCGTCCGATATCCACTTCGAGCCCTACGAGACGGACTACCGCGTGCGGCTGCGCATCGACGGCATCCTGAAGCAGGTGGCGAAGATGCCGGTCAAGCTCAACCAGCGCATCACCGCGCGCCTGAAGGTGATGGCGCAGCTGGACATCGCCGAGAAGCGGGTGCCACAGGACGGCCGGATCAAGCTCAACATCAGCAAGACCAAGCAGATCGACTTCCGCGTGAGCACGCTGCCAACGCTGTTCGGCGAGAAGGTGGTGCTGCGCATCCTGGACGGCAGCGCTGCCAAGCTGGGCATCGAGAAGCTGGGCTACGAGCCCGACCAGCAGCAGCTGTTCCTCGAGGCGATCGAGAAGCCTTACGGCATGGTGCTGGTCACCGGCCCCACCGGCTCCGGCAAGACGGTGTCGCTGTACACCGCGCTGGGCATCCTCAACGACGAGATGCGCAATATCTCCACCGTCGAGGACCCGGTGGAAATCCGCCTGCCTGGCGTCAACCAGGTGCAGCAGAACGTGAAGCGCGGCATGACCTTTGCTGCCGCGCTGCGCAGCTTTCTGCGCCAGGACCCGGACATCATCATGGTCGGCGAGATCCGCGACCTGGAAACCGCGGAGATCGCGGTCAAGGCCGCGCAGACCGGCCACATGGTGCTGTCGACGCTGCACACCAACGACGCGCCGCAGACCATCGCCCGGCTGATGAACATGGGCATCGCGCCGTACAACATCATCAGCTCGGTGACGCTGGTGATCGCGCAGCGGCTGGCGCGGCGGCTGTGCCCCAAGTGCAAGAAGGAGATCGAGCTGCCGGAGCATGCGCTGCTGGCCGAAGGCTTCAGCGCGGACGAGGTGCACGCGGGCATCAAGCTGTACGAGCCGGTGGGCTGCGAGGACTGCACGGCCGGCTACAAGGGCCGCGTGGGCGTGTACCAGGTGATGCCGATGTCCGACGAGATCCAGACCATCATCCTGGAGGGCGGCAACGCGATGCAGATCGCGGCGGTGGCGGAGAAGGCCGGCGTGCGCGACCTGAGGAAGTCCGCGCTGCTGAAAGCGCGGAACGGGTTGACCAGCCTGGCGGAGATCAACCGGGTGACCAAGGACTGAGGCCGGCGCGGCCCGACCGCCAAAGCCGGCGGTCCGTCACAAACGGAAATTTCACTTTGGCCCGGAACCGACTAGGATGCCGGGAGGATGATCCGGCGGGGGTGCCGGACACCAGGGGAGTCACAGCATGGCCGTCACCCGTACCGCCGCCAAGACCGCCAAGGCCGGCCCGCTCGTCCGCAGGCCGGTGGCCAAGGCCAAGGGCGCACCAGTCCGCGAGGGCGTGACGCTGCAGCCCTTCACCTGGGAGGGCACCGACAAGCGCGGCAAGAAGATGAAGGGCGAGACGCCCGCCAAGAACGCCAACATGCTGCGCGCCGAGCTGCGCCGGCAGGGCATCATGCCGACCGTCGTGAAGCCCAGGGCCAAGCCGCTGTTCGGCGCGGCGGGCAAGAAGATCACGGCCAAGGACATGGCGGTGTTCAGCCGCCAGCTGGCGACCATGATCAAGTCCGGCGTGCCCGTGGTTCAGGCGCTGGAGATCATCGGCGGCGGCCACAAGAACGAGCGCATGAAGAAGATGGTGAACGCGCTGCGCCTCGACATCGAGGGCGGCAGCTCGATCCATGAGGCCATGAGCAGGCATCCGGTGCAGTTCGACGAACTGTTCCGCAACCTGGTCAAGGCCGGCGAGACCGCCGGCGTGCTGGAGACGGTGCTGGACACCATCGCCAGCTACAAGGAGAACACCGAGAGCCTGAAGGGCAAGATCAAGAAGGCCCTGTTCTACCCGGCCACGGTGATCGCGGTGGCCATCATGGTCAGCGCGGTGCTGCTGATCTTCGTGGTGCCGCAGTTCGAACAGGTGTTCAGCAGCTTCGGCGCCGACCTGCCTGCCTTCACCCAGCTGATCATCGGCGCCAGCAGGTTCCTGATCGCGTGGTGGTTGCCGATCCTGCTGATCATCGTGGGCAGCGGGTTCTTCTTCGTCTACACCTACAAGCGCTCGATCAAGCTGCAGCACTTCGTCGACCGGATGATGCTGAAGATCCCGGTGATCGGGCAGATCCTGCACAACTCGTCGATCGCGCGCTTCTCGCGCACGCTGGCCACCACCTTCCGCGCCGGCGTGCCGCTGGTGGAGGCGCTGGACATCGTGGCCGGCGCCACCGGCAACCAGGTCTACGAGCAGGCGGTGTACGAGATCCGCGACGACGTGTCCGTCGGGTACCAGCTCAACATGGCCATGAAGCAGGTCAACATCTTCCCGCACATGGTGGTGCAGATGGCCGCCATCGGCGAGGAGGCCGGCGCGCTGGACACCATGCTGTTCAAGGTGGCGGACTTCTACGAAGAAGAGGTGAACAACGCCGTCGACGCGCTGACCAGCCTGCTGGAGCCGATGATCATGATCATCATCGGCGGCGTGGTGGGCTCGATGGTGATCGGCATGTACCTGCCGATCTTCAAGCTGGCGGCGGCGATTTGACGCCTCGCGATTCGGCGGTGCGCTAAGTGGCATTCCTCGACCAGAACCCGGCGCTCGGGTTCCCGCTGGTGGCCGGGCTGGGCCTGCTGGTCGGCAGCTTCCTCAACGTGGTCATCCTGCGGCTGCCGCGGCGCATGGAGTGGGAGTGGAAGCGCGACAGCCGCGAGGTGCTGGGCGAGCCCGAGCTGTACGACCCGCCGCCGCCGGGCATCGTGGTGGAGCGCTCGCACTGCCCGCACTGCGGCCACCAGCTGTCGTGGTACGAAAACATCCCCGTCTTCAGCTGGCTGGCGCTGCGCGGCAGGTGCCGTGCGTGCAAGGCGCCGATCTCGGCGCAGTACCCGCTGGTGGAGCTGCTGACCTGCCTCTTGCTGGTGGTGTGCGTGTGGCAGTTCGGCTTCGGCTGGCAGGGCTTCGGCGCCTGCCTGCTGACGTGCTTTTTGATCGCGCTGTCGGGGATCGACCTGCGCACCCAGCTGCTGCCGGACTCGATGACGCTGCCGCTGCTGTGGCTGGGGCTGATCGCCGCGGTCGAGGACCTGTACATCGCGCCCAAGGCCGCGCTGCTGGGCGCGATCGCCGGCTACGTGAGCCTGTGGTCGGTGTGGTGGGTGTTCAAGCAGGTGACCGGCAAGGAGGGCATGGGCCACGGCGACTTCAAGCTGCTGGCCGCGCTGGGCGCGTGGTGCGGGCTGCAGGGCATCCTGCCGACGATCCTGCTGTCGTCGGTCGTTGGCGCCATCGTCGGCTCGATCTGGCTCGCCAGCCAGGGCCGCGACCGCGCCACGCCGATCCCGTTCGGCCCGTACCTGGCCGTCGCCGGCTGGATCGTGTTCGTCTGGGGCGACCGGATCATGGCCACGTATTTGCAGTGGGCCGGGCTGTAAGGGCCGCTGCCGGGTATGCCGGCGAGCGACGCATGAAGTTGTCTGCCGTGATCGGAATGGCACCTGCCGTGTCCCGTGGAGCGCCGCTTGTGGTGCCTGGCATCACCCGCGCCTCGTCCTTCGGCATCCCGCCCGTCGTGCGCGGCATCCCGCGCGCCCTGCCTTGTGCCGTGCCGTCCGCCCTGCTTCCCAGTAAGCCGTCCGCCAGCGGCGCAGGTGGCACCACTCGATGAGCCGCTATGTCGTCGGCCTCACGGGCGGCGTCGCCTCGGGCAAATCGGAAGTCACCCGCCGCTTCGAGGCGCTCGGTGTGACGGTCGCCGACGCCGACCTCGCCGCGCGCGACGCGGTGGCGCCGCGGTCCGACGGCCTGGCAGAGATCGTCGCCGCGTTCGGCACCGGCATGCTGCTTACAGACGGCGGCCTCGACCGCGCGGCGATGCGCCGGCACGTGTTCACCGACGATGCCGCGCGCGCGCGGCTGGAAGCCATCGTGCATCCACGCGTGCGGGTCGCGGTGCGCGAGGCCTGCGAGGCTGCCGCCAGCCCCTATGCGATCGCCGCGATCCCGCTGCTGGCCGAAGGCGGCCGCGCGGCGTATCCGTGGCTCGATCGCGTACTGGTCATCGACGTGCCCGTCGCCACGCAGCACGTGCGCCTGCTGACGCGCGACGCCATCGACGACGCGCTCGCCGACCGCATGATCGCGGTGCAGGCCACCCGCGAGGCGCGGCTGGCGATCGCCGTCGACGTGCTCGACAACGGCGGTCCGCTGGAGGCGCTGGACGCGCAGGTGGCGGCGCTGCACGCGCGGTATCTGGGGTTGGCTGGCAACACCCGGTAGCGCGTGCCTGCTGCGCTTATGCCATCGACTGCTCGACTGCCCCGACTGCCCCGACTGCCGCGTCAACGCCGGTCGCCCGCCTGTCTCCTTCTCCGCCTGCGGGGGAAGGCCGGGATGGGGGCGCCTTTTGCACGGGTTGCGCCAACAGCGCCCCCACCCCGACCCTCCCCCGCTGCGCAGGGGAGGGAGACAGGCGGTGACGCGCCCGCTTCAACCTGCAGCCGGCCACAGCCCCCGGATCGCGGCAATGCCCTGCGCGCCGTGATCGCGCGCGGTGGCGATGTCGTCCGTGCCCATGCCTCCGATGGCGTAGATCGGCAGCGACACCAGCTCGCGCAGCGCGGCGAAGCGCTCCCAGCCGATGCCGGGGGCGCCGCGATGGCTGGCCGTGGCGGCCACCGGGCCGACGATGACGAAGTCGCAGCCGATGGCCTGGGCGTGGCGGAGTTCGTCGGCGTCATGGCAAGACGCGGCGACCAGCGCATCCGCAGGCAGCGGCCGCGCGGTGCAGGCCATCAGGTGCTTCGACGGCAGGTGCACGCCGGCGCCGAGCGCGCGGGCCATGTCGACATCGCCGTTGACCAGCAGCGATGCGCCGCGGGCGCGGCACGCGGCGGCGGCGTGTTGCGCCAGGTATTCGTGGCGGGCGCGCGGCAGGCCCGGCAGCCGCAGCTGGACGCGCAGGACGCCGGCATCCAGCGCCGCGTCAAGACTCGCGCACCAGGCGGCAGCGGGATCGGCGTCGACATCTGCTCCCGCTTCTGCATCCGCGTCTGCATCGGCCCGTATCGACGGGTCGGTGCGGGTGGTCACGCTGCGCGCGTGCTGCAAGGCGTCGCTCCCGGCCTGGCGGTCGAGCCCCACGCCACCAGGCAACGGCGTCACCAGGTACCGGTCCGGCTGCAGCAGCGCGGCGACCACCGGTACGTCCGCTGGCGGCATCGCGTAGCGCGGCAGCTTGTCTGGCGGCACCCAGGCCAGCGCCTGGCCCTCTCGCCCGCGCGGGGCGCCGGTCCAGCGCTCGACGCGGCGCACGTCCAGCCGCAGCCGCTTGTCGGGATACGCCTGCGGCACGCGAATCACCGGCGCGCCGACGCTGGCGACGATGCCCAGCTCCTCGTGCAACTCGCGGACCAGCGCGGCCTCGGCGGTCTCACCCGGCTCCTGCTTGCCGCCGGGGAATTCCCACAGGCCGGCGAGGTCGCGGCCCTCGCTGCGCCGCGCCAGCAGTACGCGGCCGCGGCGGTCGGTGATGACCGCGGCGATGACGTCGACGACGCGGCGCTGGAGCTCGCCGGTCATCGCGCGCTTCTCAGGCCAGCTGTCCGTGGCAGTGCTTGTACTTCTTGCCGCTGCCGCAGGGGCAGGGGTCGTTGCGGCCGACCTTGGGCATGTCCATCGCAGTGGTGGCGGGCAGGCGCGAGGCCTGGACCTGGGCGGCCTCCTCGTCGGCGCCGTAGCCACCGGCGTCGGCGTGCTGGAACTGCGCCTGGCGCAACTGCGCCTCCACCTGGCGGCGTTCCTCGGCCTCCATCGCCACGATCTCCTCCTCGCTGCGCACGCGCACGCGCGCCAGCAGGGTGATCACCTCGCGCTTGACCTTGTCCAGCATCTCCGAGAACAGCGCGAAGGCCTCCTTCTTGTACTCCTGCTTCGGCTGCTTCTGCGCGTAGCCGCGCAGGTGGATGCCCTGGCGCAGGTAGTCCATGCGGCCGAGGTGCTGCTTCCAGTTCTCGTCCAGCACGTTGAGCATGATGTGCTTCTCCAGCATGCGCATCGTCTCGGGGCCCACGCTGGCCTCCTTGTCGACGAACAGCTGCTGCAGCCTGTCCTGCACGTACTGCTGGATACCCTCGGCGTCGAGCTCCTGCTGCGCCTGCGCCATCTCCGCAAGGCCCAGTCGCTGGCCGAACTCCTGCTCCAGCGTCGTGTCCAGCCCGGCCAGGTCCCACTGGTCGTCGATCGACGCCGGCGGCACGTGGCGCTCGACGACCTCGGCGATGACATCGCCGCGGATGCCCTCGATGTTGTCCTGCACGCTCTCGGCATCCAGCAGCTCGTCGCGCTGGCTGTAGATCACCTTGCGCTGGTCGTTGTTGACGTCATCGAAGTCGAGCAGGTTCTTGCGGATGTCGAAGTTGTGCGCCTCGACCTTGCGCTGCGCGTTGGCGATCT
>PPFU01023116.1_pt1 | contig 17476 bp, 18 predicted proteins | sample 1535991 | NCBI WGS metagenome assembly PPFU01 (sample SAMN04901290, study PRJNA319586) | Hypolithon metagenome, whole genome shotgun sequencing project. | isolation source: Antarctic Hypolithon | place: Antarctica: Miers Valley | collected 2014
CCGGGACCGCAGCGACACCATCGGGCGGCGGGTGGCGGCCCGGATGATGCCCCTCGGACCGGCCGGGCCGGTGATCACCGGCAACGCGGTCGACGTCGCCGCCGACGGCGCCCTCGTCATCGAAACCGACCGGGCCAGCCGGGTGGCGGTCCGGCCCCAGAACCTCGGCCTGCTCGACGTGATCGACGAAGCGGGCTGATCAGCCGACCGTGCCGAGGTCGAGTCCTTCGAGGCGGTCGAGCTCCTCGATGAGGTTCCACCACAAGCTCCAGTCGAGATGGTCCAGGCCCTCGCCGGTCTCCCCGGCGGCGATGTGGAGACGGAGCCGGTCCCGGGAGCGGAACACCGTCGACCAGTGGCCGGTCTGGTCGAGAACATCGAGGCCGGCCAGCAGCTCGTCGAGGGCGTCGACGGCCGGCGCCGCGGACAGGTGCTCGCCTGCGGCGCGGCCGTGGATCCGGTCGGCCAGCACCAGCAATGGCAGGAGCCGCAACTCGCAGTGGATCCGGGCCTCGACGTCGTCGAGGGCCGCCGTCACCGTGGGAGACAGGACGTCGATCGGCCCGCCGATGGCCTCGGGTTCCACCTCGATGACCACGGTGCGGTAGGGCAGGGACCCGAGCGCAGCGCACACGGTGACGATGAGATCGATGTCCACGTAACCGGTGACTGCCTGGGTCACGGCACGCTGGGCCGCTTCGGGCGATGGGGACGGGCTTTCCACCCGTTGGCGACGTACGGTTCCGGGTGCATCGCCCCTGGCGGTTGCTCCGACGAGGACGAGGGCGTCGGGCCGGACGTCTTCGAGCATCTGCGACACCGCGAGGGCGCCGTAGTGCAGCTCCTCCACGACCACGTGGGCTTCGACGTGGCCTCTCAGGCGGTCGGCGACCACCCGACCGGCATCGAGGTCGCCCTGGTACAACTCGCCGACACCGCCGACGACGATGGTCACGGCCCGCTCTCGGCGCTTGTCCCGGTCAATCGTGTTGTTTCGGCCGCTCGCTGCCCTCGCCGGCCTGGACTGGCCGGCGCTGCGCTTGTCCCGGTCAGTCGGCGCCGCATGCGCAGGTGTTGACCTCGCGGACCACGGTGCCGTTGGGCGTGGAGACGTGGGTGGTGCAGGGCATGCACGGATCGAAGCTGCGCACGGTCCGCAGCATGTCGATGGACGTGAACGACGACGGATCACCCAGCTTCTCGAGGATCGGCGTGTTGATGACCGCCTCCTCGTACGGGCCCGGTTGTCCGAACGGATCGCGGGGCGATGCGTTGAAGGTCGACGGTGTGCAGATCTGGTAGTTGTCGATCTTGCCTTCGTCCATGACCAGGTGGTGGCTGAGCCAACCCCGACCGGCACCCCAGAACCCGACTCCTCGACGCTCGTCTTTGGGGATGGCCTTCTCGAGCTGGTCGGGATTGACGGATGCGACGCGAGTCTCGCCTGTCTTCATCAGGTCGTAGCCGGCGAGCAGGTTGTTGAGGGCGACCATCTGGGAGAACATGTAGTGGTAGGCGCGGCCTCGGTTGCGCTCGAACGCGTTCCACACGTCGGGCATGTGCCATTCCAGCTCGGCCGCCGGGACCTCGCCCTTGGGGACCCGCATGCGCAGGGAATGGCCGGTGGCCTCGACGAAGTCGTTCTGGGGCAGCTTGCGGGCCATGGCGGTGGTGAACAGGCGGGCGTAGGCGCCGGCCTCGACGACCTGTCGGTCCCAGCGCGGCGTGCACGCCCAGGTGTACTTCTCCTTCCAGCTCTTGGCCTCGGGGCGGGGAAGGGTCCGCTTGTTCCACGGGTGGTAGGGCGATATCGGGTTGCCGAGCTCGTCGGTGGCGTAACGGTCGCCGGTCCACTGGTCGTAGTACGCGTGGTCGACGAACTCCTCGAAACCCATGTTGATGTCGGTGAGTCGGGTGGTGACCAGCTCGCCGTCGATGACCACACCAGGCGTGGACCAGCGGCGATCGCCCCACTCGTTGCAGTTCTCGTAGGTAGCGTCGTAGGCGAACGGGTCGTCCCAGTAGCCGAGATCGACCATGCTCGCCGGGCGGGAACCGATCAGCTTGTACCGCTCGTCGGCCTCGTAGAAAAAGGCGGTGATGTCGTCCCAGACCCCGACCATGCGCTGGCCGTAGTCGAAGGTCTTGGTCAGGCGGGAGTGGTACTCGTTGAGCGTCTGGAGGGTGACGGTGGAGGACACGCCCCCGGGCACGACGCCCTGGGGATGTGGGTACTTGCCGTAGAGGAGTGCGAACTGCTCCCGGGCGACGCGGGTGTGGTCGAGACCCTCCCGGTACAGGGCGCCGGTCAGCGGGTTCAGCGCCGTCATGATGTCGGCCATCGTCTTGTAGCCGTGGATCCCGACGTTGGGGTTCGGCCACTTCTCGGCCTTGGGCCACAGCTCGGGGTTGGTCGACTTGATCACCGACTCGGAGTAGTCGGGCCCGGCCAACAGGTACAGGTGGAGCGGATTGTCGTAGCCCATCTCGGCCGTTTCGGCCAGGTTGCGGACCACGGTGCCCATGGGCGGGGGAGAGATGCCCATCGCCATCTCGATCGCATAGGCGGCCGCGTGAGCGTGCACGCCGCCGCACACGCCACAGGCACGCGACGAGATGAAGATGGCGTCACGCGGATCGCGGCCCATGAGGATGATCTCGTAGCCGCGGAACAGCGTGGCCTGGGCGTGCGCATCGAGGTAGGTGCCGCCGTCGAGGTTGGCGGTCACGTGCATGGCCAGCGCCCCGGCCACCCGGGTCACCGGGTCCATGTTGAGGTCCTTGACGTGGCCGTTGGCCGCCATGAGCCGGTGGATCTGTTCCTGGCGCTCCTCCTCGGACATGTCGACCTCGGGCCGGGTGACCGCGACCGAGAAGGGGTCGGGGACGTCGTGGCGCAGCGTGGCAACACCCCCGTCGTCGAAGTCGATCGGGAGGTTCTTGAAACACATGGGTCTTGGCTCCTCAATCGCCGCCGGGCAGCGAGGACTTCACGGGTTCGGACATCGGCTCGGACCCGCCGGGCAGCTGTGGCTCGTCGGAGGGGTCCTTGCGAGTGGACAACTGTTCGCGCTTGCCCCACTCGTCGCCGCGGTTCCGGCCGCGGTCGGTGGCCCGGCGCAGCTTGTCGTACATGCGGTGCACGGCTCGGGGGACCGGGCCCGGCTCGAGCTTCTCGCTGGCCCAACCGGAGGGCACATCGTGGTGCAGGTCCCAGCGCACCTCACGGTTGAGGTGGTCGTTGGTGGACATCCGCAGCGGCGTGATCATGCTGCCCAGGATCCGCGACGCCGACGTCGACACCGCTGAACCGGGTGGGGCTTTGTAGAACGGGGTGAACTTGTCGGGGAATCCGGGCATGGTGCATCCGATGCATGCACCACCGGCGTTCATACACCCGCCGACGTGGTTGATGGCACCACGGGAAGTGATGTTGCAGTTCACGACCGGGCCCCAGCAGCCGACCTCGACGAGACACTCGGGGTCACCGAACTCCTCGGCGAAGCTGCCTTCCTCGTAGTACGCCCCACGCACGCAGTGGCGGTGCACGGTCTCTCCGAACAGCCACGCCGGCCGGCCGATGTCGTCGAACTCGGGGAGCGGGCCGAAACCCTGGAGGAAGTACAAGATGGCTGCAGCGGTCTCGGTGAAGTTGTCGCCCACGGGCGCGCAGCCCGGGACGTTGACGACGGGCAGGCCGAAGGCGCTGCGGTAGTCCTTGCCGAGAAAGTCCATGAGGCCCATCGAACCGGTGGGGTTTCCCTCGGCCGAAGGGACACCACCCCAGGTGGCGCAGGTGCCGATGGCGATCGATGCCGCCGCACCCGGAGCAAGCCGGGCGATCCACTCGACCGTGGACACCGTGCGCATCGCGCCGTTTTCGCCCCACGGTTCCTCGCCCTGACCTGACCAGTAGCCACCGTGGGCGAAGGCGAGCATCTCGTCGGCGGCAGAGCCCTCGAGCACGATGACGTACGGCCCGTCGAGCTCGCCGGTCAGGGCCATCTCATGGGCCCGCATGTAGTTGGGGCCCGCCTCCATGTTGACGACCGGATGGTGCAGGACGACGCGGGGCAGGCCCGGATGGGCGCCGAGCAGCAGGCTCTCGATGCTGGGGTTCTGTGCCCCGGTGACGGTGATGGTGCAGCCGTCGCAGCTCATGCCGGCGAACCAGAACAGGTGCACCTTCTCGAGTGGTCCGAGACGGCTCTCGGGGCCGGCCTTGGCCACCGGCTCGAGCATGTCCTCCATGAAGGTGCGGTTCGGCATGCCGAAGTCGCCGAGGTGCTCCCGGTCGTGGAACCGGTCGATGGGACCGTGCGCATCGAGCAGACGTTGGGCCGGTGTCTTGACTGGTGTCGGTGGCGCCATGTGGTTCCCCTCGATTGGTACCTCTGTATATGTACCCTACATTTACCGCGGGCGGCCCAGTGGCGGGACCGCAACCCGGTGTCGCAGGTTCAGGTCGTGCGGACCGTGGTCTTGGCGTAGTCGATGAGCGTCTGGTTGAGTTCGACGTCGTGGGCCGAGCGGGCGTGCTCGGCCACCTCGGACACGAGCTCGTCCTCGGTCTCGGCGGTGACCCTGGCGTCGCAGGCCAAGCCGACGTCTGCGCAGCGGAACTCCAATGTCATGGCGACTGCTCCTCAGGAAGCGTGGGCCGGGCTGGATTCGGGGACGAGTTCCTCGAGCGCTCCGGCGACCGCGGTCAGGTTGTCGTTGACCTCGGCGAGTACGGGATCGATGGGTTGGGTCCGGTGGGCGATGGCCCGGACCCCGAAGGTCACCTTGCCGAGCGTATCGACGACACGGCGCAGGATCAGCACGACGCGGATGAGGTAGTAGGCGAGGGCGGCGACGAGCACCAGGGCGACGACGATGGTGGCAATGGCGGCGACGGGCATCAGTTCGTCTCCTCGAGTCGGGGCCCGAGGGCGGTCACGTACCGAACGGCGTGGCCGGTGGCGACGCCGACGAGTTCGTTGGTCTCGAGCAACGCCGGTACCGGGTCGAGGTTGCCGGCCAGGCCGACGCCGTGTTCGAGGATGTCGTCGGCGTACAAGGTGATCTCGGTCCCGGCACGGATCACCCGGTTGGCGAGAAAGACCACCAACGGGGCCACCACGACCAACAGAACGACATTGCCGATCCACCACAACACCATGAGAGCCCCTTTCGCGTCCTTCTTCATCATGCACGCGCTGACTGCAGATTGCCACTAGTCGCTCCCCACCGGCCCCGGTTCCAACCGCGCCGGCGTGGCGGCGGCGCGATACTGGAGACCGGAGCCGAACAGAGGAGCACAACGTGAAGCTGGGGATCGTGGGCAAGGGCGGTGTCGGAAAAACGACGTTGTCGGCGCTGCTGGCCGAAGCATTCGCTCGCCGTGGTCTGCGCGTCGTGGCCATCGACACCGACTCGAATCCGAACCTCGGATTGTCGCTCGGATTGAGCCCGGCGGACACCGATGCGGTGCCGACCTTGCCACGCTCGATCCTGGTCGGGTCCAGGGGTGACCTGACAGTCGAGGACGTTTTCGACCAGTACGGCTGCGAGACGCCCGCCGGTGTGACCCTCCTCTCGGCGCTCAAGGTGGAACACGCCGCTGGTGGCTGCACGTGCGGAGGGCATGCCACGGTGCGCAGCCTGCTGTCGGAGACGCTCGACCAACGGGCCGACGTGACGATCGTGGACATGGAGGCCGGACTGGAGCACCTGAGTCGCTCGGGGGGGACGCTGGCCCACGCCGACATCCTCCTGGTCGTCATGGAGCCCAGCCGCAAGGCTGTACTGACCGCATCTCGCACGCTCGCTCTCGCCGAGGAGCTGGGTATCCCGAAGGTCTATGGGCTCGGCAACAAAGCCGTCGACGGTGATCGCGAGTTCTTCGAAGATCTCTGCGCCGAGTACGGGGTCGAACTGGCCGGGTCCGTACCGCTCGACGACGACGTGTCGGCCGCGGCGAAGTCGGGTACCCGCGTGAAGGCGAGCGCTGCCATCGCGGTGCGTGCGGAACTCGACCGCGTGATCGATCACATCGGGCCGCTCGTCGCCGTCTGAAGCGCAGTGTCGGCTGCCTCGTACCGCTCGTGAGCGAGCGCTCAGGCAGCCGCGATGTGCAGGGCGATGGCGGTCAGCGCCATGACCGCTGGTGATCCGGGGGCGCTGTCGAGCGGGGCGACCCCGTCCCGATCGGCCTGCACGATGGCGTCGTCGTCGGGCACCTCCATGACCTCGATGCCGGGGAAGGCGGCGTCGATCACAGACCGGTCCTCCGAGGACCGCATCCGGTTGGCCACGACGATCACCCGTCTCACCTGCTTCATCGTTGCGACGTCGACGGCGCGTCGGCCGACCTCGATCGACTTGGGCGTGGCCTCGACCACGACGAGGGCGACATCGATGGTGGCCTCGGTCAGCCGTGTGAGCGTGCCGATCCCGGCCTCGAGGTCAGCAACGATCGTCGTGTCGTCGGAGGGGATGTGCCCGAGCAACTGCTCAGGTGAGAGTCCGCATCACGGACAGCCTGGCTCCGGATTGTCGATCTGGCTCACCACGGCGAAACGCAACCCGTCGGGACCAGGGCTCCCGAAACGATCGAGGAGTTCGTCCCAGTCGGCGGCGTGGTCCGCGCTGTCGCCGTCGGCGTCGAGTGCCTGGCGCATCCCGACGAGGCGTTCGGTCTCGTCGAAGCCGATCCCGAGCGACAATCCCAGGTTCGGGTTGGTGTCGCCGTCGAGGGCGACGACCGTGGCGCCGTTGCGGGCGAGCACCCGGGCCACCACGGACGATGTGGTGGTCTTGCCTGCTCCACCCTTGCCGACGACGGCGATCTTCATGCGAGTGCTCCCTGCAGCGAATCCACCAGCGACTGTATCTCCCGGGTCGCCGGGGCGTCGGGCGCAGCGTCGACAGGAGCGAGACCGTTCCGCTCGGCGTCGGCGAACTCTTCGTCCCACGGGATCGACCCGATCACCCGCAGGCCAGTGCGCGATTCGACTTCGTGGGCTTCCTCGGCCGATCTCGCCTTGCTGATCACGGCGAGCAGTCGATCGCTTTCGACGACGGCCCCGGCCAGCTTGGCGAGGCGACGTCCGGACAGCACGCCCTTGGCCGAGGCTTCGATCACCACCACGATCGAGTCGGCGAACCCCGCCCATCCCAGGAACGGCTGTCGCGTTCCACCGGGCAGGTCGCCGATCACGTGCCAGCGGTCGCGTGGCAACTCGCTCTTGATCTGGTGGAACGCATGCTGGGACCGCATGATGTTCGAGACGTGGCCCCGCAGGTTGCCGATCTGGAGGAACCGGACACCATCAGGTGCGACGGTTGCGTATTCGTGTACGGCGTCCTCTGCGCTGAGGCCGTCGCGAAGTCGGAATCGTGGACCATCCTCACCTTCGGCCCGCTCGACGACGGCGTCGTCGGCGATGCCGGCGTCGTCGATCCCGAGCCCGAGGGAGAAGGCCAGCCCGGGCATCGGATCGGAGTCGAGTACGAGGACCGGCTGGTCTTGGGACCGGGCGAGAAGGCGGGCAAAGGTGCCCACGATCGCCGACTTACCGGCACCGCCCTTGCCGACGAAAGCCGTCCGCAACGGTGCCGGGGATGAAACGTCCGGGGTACCCGACTGTGCGGTCATGTGAGGAGGGTACGCACTTGGGGTGGTGCCGCTCGCTCGAGCGGCCCAGTAGGTGTCATGTGCACTTACATGCAGTTCCGCGTCTCTGTAGCGTCGGCCCGAGTTCGGGACACCTGACCACTCCTGGGGGAGAAGCCGATGAAGTACACGGGACATCGAATCGGGATCGTGCTGGTCGCATTGGCGCTGTTCGTCGGGGCCTGTTCGGATGATGACGACGATGCGGCACCGGCAGACACCGGCGACACGACCTCCACGACGGAGGCGCCCGTCGCCGAATCTGGTGGGACGCTCGTCGCTGCGATCTCGAGCGATCCCGGGGCCTTGAACCCTGCGGTCACGACGAGCGGAGCAACGCACGCTGCATCCGAACTCATGTTCAACGGGTTGGTCGAGCTCGACGAGAACGGCGAGCCGGTGCCCGAGCTCGCGGCGTCGTGGGAGATCGAAGAGGATGGCGCGTTGTACCGCTTCACCCTCGCCGAGGGCATCGAGTGGCACGACGGGACGCCCTTCACCTCAGCTGATGTCAAGTATTCCTTCGACGAGGTACTCCTGCAGTTCCATTCGCGTACATCGGCATCGGTGGGCGGTGCCCTCGAGTCCATCGAGACACCTGATGACATGACCGTCGAGTTCCGCTTCACCGAGCCCTACGCGCCGCTCCTGCAGCAGTTGAACGTCACCGAGGCTCCGATCATCCCGAAGCACATCTACGAGGGATCCGATCCGCAGGAGAACCCGGCCAACCTCGAGCCGATCGGCACGGGGCCGTACAAGTTCGTCTCCTACACGCCGGACAGCGAGATCCGGCTCGAGCGGAACGAGAACTACTTCAAGGACGACCTCCCCCTCCTCGACGAGGTGGTACTGCGGATCATCCCCGACGACGCGAACGCGCTCGCCTCCCTCGAAGCTGGCGAGGTCGACTTCATCTTCGGAGTGCCCGGCCCCGACCTCGAGCGGCTGCGTGGCGACGACGCCTACTCGTTCCTCGACACGAGCGTGAACCCCGGTGGGTCGAACTGCATCATGACGGTCAGCTTCAACCTCGACCGCCCGATGTTCCAGGACGTCCGCACCCGACGTGCCATCGGCAACGCGCTCGATCGTGATGCGTTCTTGGAGCGCGTGCTCTTCGGTCAGGGCCGGGTCGCCGAGGCTCCGATCTCGAGCAACATCCCGTTCGGTCATGCCGACGACATCGACCTGCCGGAGTTCGACGTCGAAGCCGCAGAAGCGCTGCTGGACGAGGTCGGATGGGTTCGTGAGGGCGACGGGACACGAACGGCCAGCGGCGTCGAAGGTGTCGACGACGGGACACCGCTGGCGTTCGACTTCCTCGCGTTCCCGACATTCCAGCAATACGGCGAGTTGTTCAAGGCGCAGTTGGCCGAGGTGGGTGCCGAGGTGACGTTGCGGCCCTTGGAGTCGCCCGTGTTCGTTGAGACCGTGTTCACCGACCGTGATTTCGACACCAACATCATCTCGTTCTGCAACGGGCCTGACCCCGAGATCGGCGTCCGGCGGATGTACATCTCGTCGAACATCCAGCCGATTCCTTTCTCCAACTCGTCGGCGTACTCCAACGCCGACGTGGACCGGCTCTTCGATGAAGCCCTGACCACCGTCGACACCGACGCTCGTGCCGACGTGTACCGCCAGATCCAGGAGCAACTCGCCGAGGACCTTCCGTACCTCTGGATCGTCGAAACCGAATCCACCCGTGCATTCACGTCGGACTGTGAAGGATTCGGCGAGTCGGGTCACTTCGCCGAGACGGCGTCCTGCTCGCGTTGACTCCCCGTTTCCGATGATCCGTCGCTACGTGGGGCGGCGCCTGTTCCAGGTTCTCCCCACGTGCGCCGGCATCCTGCTGCTCGGGTTCCTGCTCATCCATCTCGCACCGGGCGACCCGGTTCTCGCGCTCGCCGGTGACAGTGGCGACGCGGCGTACTACGACTTCATGCGCGACAAGTTCGGTCTGGACGAATCGCTCCCGAACCAACTGGCCTCCTACACCGGGAACGTGGTCCGAGGCGACCTCGGCGTCTCCTACGTGCAGGGTCGACCAGCGTCCGACGCGATCTGGGAACGGCTCCCGGCGACATTGCTGCTCACGTCGACTGCACTGGTGTTGTCGACGATCTTCGGCGTGCTGATCGGCGTCGTGGGCGCGTCCCGCCGGCGGACAGTGTCCGACCACGTCCTGAACGGGATCACGCTCGGCCTCTACGCCGCACCCGTGTTCTGGCTCGGACAGCTGGCCATCCTCGGATTCGCCCTCCGGCTCGGCTGGTTCCCGGTGCAGGGGATGACGACGGCGCGGGCGAGCTACACCGGCTGGTCAGCGGTCGCGGACGTCGCCCACCACCTCGCTCTGCCGGCGATCGTGCTCGCGACACAGCAACTCGCAGCCGTCAGTCGCCTGACGAGATCCGGAGTCGTGGACGAGTTGCGCTCCGACCACATCCGCACGGCGCGCGCCAAGGGTGTCTCTGAGTCCACGGTCCTGCGCCGGCACGCACTCCGGCGCCCGATGCTGCCCGTCGTCACCGTGATCGGCGGCCGGATCGGCCACTTGGTCGCCGGAACCGTGGTGATCGAGACGGTGTTCGGGTGGCCGGGCATCGGTCGACTGCTCATCTCCTCGATGCAGGCCCGCGACATTCCGATCATCCTCGGGATCTTTCTGTTCGTTGCCTTCGCTGTCGTCATCGCGAACCTCCTCACCGACCTCGCCTATGCCTGGCTCGATCCGCGCATCCGCTTCCGCTGAGCTCCCGGTCGGGGACCTCGGATCGGTCACCGCCGCCCCGCGCTGGCGCGTGCTGCGACGGTTGATCGGTACGTGGAGCGGCGCGGTCGGTCTCGTGCTCACGCTCCTCGTCATCGTCACCGGACTGTTCGCGCCGTGGCTCGCTCCCAACGACCCCTTCGCCGTGGACGGTCCAGCCCTGGAATCGCCGTCGGGCACCTACCCGATGGGCACCGACGCACTGGGCCGGGACCTCTTCAGCGGCATCATCTTCGGGGCACGGACCGCCGTGATCGTCGCAGGCATCACCGGGATCATCGTCCTCGTGATCGGCATGGCGGTGGGAACGGTCTCGGGCTATGTCGGCGGCCGGCTCGACGACCTGCTGATGCGCATCACGGAGTTCTTCCAGGTGATACCCCGCTTCTTCACCGCGATCATCGTCATCGCACTGTTCGGCCCCGGATTGGACCGACTCGTCCTGGTCCTCGGATTCACGTCCTGGGCGTTGCTCGCACGAGTGATCCGGTCCGAGGTCCTCTCGCTCCGCGAGCGCGAGTTCGTCGAGGCAGCTCGAGCCGACGGGGCATCGCACATGCGGATCATGACCAGAGAGCTGCTGCCGAACGCGCTCCCGGCCGCCATGGTCTTCGTCGGTCTGATCATGGCGCAGGTGCTGCTGATCGAGGCGAGTCTCGGATTCCTGGGACTCGGCGACCCGAACGCCATGAGCTGGGGCTTTCTCGCCAGCCAGGCCCAACAGTTCCTGCGAGTCGCGTGGTGGATGTCGGTCTTTCCCGGACTGGCGATCATCGTCGCTGTCCTCGGTCTCAATTTGCTGGGTGACGCAGTGACCGATCAGGTCGGAGGCCGGCCGTGAGCGATGGTCCTGTCTTCGAGGTTCGCGGCCTGAGCGTGGACGTGGGATCGCGCAAGTCTCGCCGCACGGTGGTGGACGATGTGAGCTTCGCGGTGCGACGCGGAGAGACGCTCGGGATCGTGGGCGAATCGGGTTCGGGAAAGACATTGACGCTGCTGGGTGCGCTCCGGCTCCTCCCGGACGGCGTCCACCAGCGTGGTGGGACTGCCACGCTGGGAAACTCCAACGTGACCCGGGCGACGAAGCGAGAGCTGCGGGCGTTGCGCGGCCGCGACGTCGGCATGGTCTTCCAGGATCCGCTCACGTCGTTGCACCCGTCGCTCCGCATCGGCGACCAACTGGTGGAGGGACTCCGCGAGCACGATGGTCGCCTGTCGCGCCGCGCCGCTCGGGCACGCGTCGCCGAACTCTTGGAGCGAGTGCAGGTACCCAAGGCTGCCGAACGCATGGAGGAGTATCCCCATCAGTGGTCGGGGGGAATGCGGCAACGAGCCATGATCGCCTTGGCGATGATGCACGAGCCGGCGTTGATCGTGGCCGACGAGCCGACCACGGCGCTCGACGTGACCGTGCAGGCACAGATGCTCGACCTGCTCGCCGCGGCGCGCGACGAGACCGGCGCTGCGCTCGTACTCATCAGCCATGATCTCGGTGTGATCGCTCAGATCGCTGATCGGGTCGCGGTCATGTACGCCGGCCGGGTGATCGAGGAAGCGACGGTCTCCGCGTTGTTCGCCTGGCCGCGCCATCCCTACACGGCGGGCCTCCTGGCCAGCGTGCCGACGCTCCGAGATGTTCCCGGGGAACTCTCGGTCATCGGTGGACAGCCACCAGACCGGGTCGCGACGGCCGGGTGCGCCTTCGAGCCGCGTTGTTCGGTGGGACGAGGCGAGGCCGCATGCCGTATCGATCGGCCGCCACTGGTGGGCCGCGCTCACCAGGTCGCATGTCACGTGGCCCAGTTCGTACCCGAGTCCCCATGAGCAGCGTGATCGAGATCGAGCAACTCGCCGTCCACTTCGAGACAGGCCGAGGGCGTGTGCTGCGGGCCGTCGACGGCGTCGACCTGGAGATCGGCGAGGCGGAGACCGTGGGTCTGGTGGGGGAGTCGGGATGTGGGAAGTCGACGCTTGCCCGGGCCATCACGCGACTGGTGCCGATCTCTTCAGGAACGCTTCGATATCAGGGCCAGGACGTCACGTCCACGAATGGTCGTCGCCTGCGAGACCTGCGGCGTCAGGTACGGATCGTGTTCCAGGATCCGTACGGATCGTTGAACCCACGGATGTCCGTCGGTCAGATCGTGGCTCAGCCCCTTCACATCCACCGTGTGGGACGCCCGGGAGAGCGTGCCGGTCGGGTGGGGCACCTTCTCGAGACCGTCGGCTTGGATGCCTCGGCTGCCTCCAGGTACCCGCACGAGTTCTCCGGTGGACAACGCCAACGTGTCGGCATCGCACGCGCGCTCGCGCTCGACCCCGCCCTGATCGTCCTCGATGAGCCCGTCTCCGCACTGGACGTGTCCATCCAGGCACAGATCCTGTCGCTGCTCCGGCGACTCCGCGACGAAATGGGTGTGTCGTATCTCTTCATCAGCCACGACCTCGCAGTGGTCCGTCACCTCGCGGACCGCGTGGCCGTGATGTACCTCGGCCGCATCGTCGAACTCGGCACCCGCGACGACGTCTTCGACCGACCGCGACACCCCTACACCCGAGCGTTGCTGTCAGCGGTTCCCGATCCAGATCCGACGACCCGGGACGACCGAACTCGAATTCGATTGGGCGGCGAACCCCCCGATCCCGCCGATCCGCCGTCGGGCTGTCGGTTCCGAACCCGATGCTGGAAAGCAGACGAGCAGTGCGAGGCCGTCGAGCCCGTGCTGCGTGGCGACAACCACCACGCCTTCGCCTGCCACCACCCGGAGTGATCGACGCCATGCGCCACATAGAGTCGATCTATGCGGTTCGCATCTACTGAGCGCTTCGGACAGGTGTCGATGCGGCGGACACGCGAGCGCCAGCTTTCGGACCTGACGGATCTGGGCCAGCGGTGATATCTGAGGCTCGACCGATCCTTCCGGGAGCGGAGCGGTCACGTCGGGTCCGAGTCGAGGTGAGCGGAGTTGTCCAAGGCGTGGGATTCCGTCCCTTCGTCCACCGGATTGCCTCCGAACTCGACGTCGGAGGGTTCGTCTGCAACGACAGCGGCGGCGTCGCCATCGAGGTGGAGGGCCCATCCTCCACAGTTGCCGCCTTTCTCGACCGCCTCGCAGCCGATCCCCCGGCACTGGCTGACGTCCGACACATCGCGGTTCGAGACATTCCTCCCGAGGGTGCCCGTGCGCCGTTTCGCATCGCCGAGACCATCGCGGACGGCGGGCACCGAGCACTGGTGTCACCCGACGTCGGACCATGTGAGGAGTGCTTGCTCGAGTTCGACGACCCCGGCGCGAGGCGCCATCGATTCCCGTTCACCAACTGCACCAACTGCGGGCCCAGGTTCACGATCGTTCGCTCAGTTCCCTACGACCGCCAGAGCACGACCATGGCCGAATTCGAGATGTGTGAGCGATGTCATCGCGAATACTCCGACACCGGAGACCGGCGGTTCCACGCGCAGCCACTCTGCTGTCCCGATTGTGGGCCGCGGTTGTCATTGGTGAACACGGCCGGCGAGACCCTGGCCTCCGATCCGGTCGCCGGTCTGGTTCGGATGATCGACGCCGGACTCGTGGTCGCGGTCAAGGGCGTTGGCGGCTTCCAGCTGGCGGTGGATGCGCGGTCCGACGACGCTGTGGCTCGTCTCCGCGACCGGAAGCGCCGCGACGAGAAGCCCCTCGCGCTCCTGGTCCCTGACCTCCGCATGGTCGAGGGCTTGTGCCAGGTGGACGCGGCGGAGCAGTCGCTGCTCACCAGCCCCGAACGCCCGATCGTTCTGCTCCGCCGTCGCCCGCACCCCGAGCACCGGATCGCCGATGCCGTCGCTCCCGGCAACGGGTGGCTCGGCATCATGCTCCCACCGTCCCCGCTGCACGTACTTCTCGCAGAACTTCTCGACAGACCGCTGGTACTGACCAGCGGAAATCGCTCCGATGAGCCCATGGCACACCGAGACCGAGACATCGCGGAGCGACTCGGCGACATCGCCGATGCCGTCCTCACCCACGACCGCTCGATCGAGGTGCCCATCGATGACTCGGTGACTCGGGTCGTCGCCGGTCGCCCCCTTCCGGTGCGACGCGCGCGCGGTCACGCACCACGGCCCGTGACGTTGCCATGGAAACTACGCAGACCGATCCTGGGCTGTGGGGCGCACCTCAAGAACACCGTGTGCCTCGCTCGGTCCTCGGATGCGTTCGTCTCTCATCACCTCGGTGATCTGTCGAGCCCGTCTGTGCTGGCGGCGTTCCGTCGTGCGATCGATCACTACTCCGAGTTGTTCCAGATCGTTCCGGAACTGGTGGCCCACGACCTCCACCCTGACTACCTCTCCACTGCGTATGCGTCGCAGATGGCCGGTGTCGACGTCGTGGGTGTCCAGCACCACCACGCACACATCGCGTCGTGCCTCGTCGACAATCAGACGGAGGAACCGGTCATCGGGCTCGCCTTCGATGGTCTCGGCTTCGGTGAAGACGGCACCGCGTGGGGCGGCGAAGTTTTGGTGGCCGATCTCGGCCATTCCGAGCGCGTCGGTCACCTTCGTCCGGTGTCGATGCCGGGCGGGGATCGTGCGACTCAGGAGCCATGGCGCATGGCGGCCTCGCACCTCTACGCCGCAGATCATGAACGGGACTGGGGTGACCTGTCGGTGGCGCGCAGGAACGCAGACCACTGGGGGCCGGTGACGGATCTCGCACGTACCGGAGTCAGCGCTCCGCAGACATCGAGCATGGGTCGGCTCTTCGACGCCGTGTCGGCGGTCCTCGGACTGCGGGACGTCATCTCCTACGAGGGGCAGGCCGCGATCGAACTCGAGCAGTCGGTCGACCCTGCGATCCGGGAGTCCTACCCCGTTGGCGTCATCGATGGCGACCCGTTCCAGATCGACGGCTGCAAGCTGGTCGCCAGTGTCGCCGCCGGCGTCGACGCAGGGCACCCGATGGGTCAGATCGCGGGCAGATTCCACAACTGGGTCGCCGACGTCGCCGTGACCTGCTGCACACTCGCACGAGAACTGCACGGGATCGACGTCGTCGCGCTCTCCGGCGGCGTGTTCCAGAATGCGATCCTCGTCGAGCGTGTCGTGGCCAAGCTCGAAGGACGCGGCATGCGGGTGCTCACCCACCAAACCATTCCACCGAATGACGGAGGGATCAGCCTCGGACAGGTCGCCGTCGCCGGCGCGTCCGATCGACTCAGCTGAACTCTCGTCCGGTATATGTCTGATGCCACTAGTGTCCGGGTGCCAAACCGATCGCTGTTCCGTCGACCCCAGGACCATGTCGGGAATCCCACGAAGATCGATCACGATCCACCTCTCCAGAGCGCAGCGTGACGAACTGGAGCGACATCGCAAGCGCACCCGCGTCCGCGCTCTCCGCTTGCGGTTTGAGGTGGTCATGGGCTGCGCTGACGATCACGAGACTCTCGCAGCAGTGGCCGAGCACCTGGGCTGCTACCCGGCAACCGTTTCGAAATGGCGGCGCGTGTATCTGAGAAACGGCATCGAGGGCCTCGCCATAGCGTCCAATCCGGGCGCCGGCCGCGTCCCCGACGACGTCGTGGATGCGGTGGTTCGCGAGGCGCTCCGGGCGGACCCATTCGGCGAAACATGCGTCTCGACGCGGGATGCGGCGAAGATCGTCGGCGTTTCTCACACCACGGTCGCGGAGATCTGGCGTTCGTATGGAATCACCCCATGGTTACGTACTGGACCGAACGACGACGATGGATTGCCGGAAGCGAACGGGACACTGATCGGACTCCACCTGGACCCTCCGTCGATCGGTGTGGCGTACATCGAGAACGGACGTTCCGGCAGCGCCTCGGCGCGCCGGATGGCCTGTCTCGACGCGGTCGGTGCCAGGGAGTTCCTCGACGACGAGTGGACGACTGCGACGGCAGGTCACTTCCTCGACTTCCTCGATCGCGTGCGACGCGATCATCCATCAGGGGATGTCCACGTGATCATCACCGACACCGCCGCCCACACGACCCGACTGGTTCAGAAGTGGCTGCTGGCAAACCCACAAATTCGGGTCCACTTCGTCCCAGCCGCCAACTGGCGCAAGATCGTCCACGGTGCCCTCGCTTCACTGAGCGGACGAGAGGAGACGGTGAACGAATCGCCGGAGCTCACCGATGCGATCCGAGGATGGGCCCGGGGCTTCGGCGCGGAGCACAGTGTCTTCACCTGGTACCCCGCGGAGAGCTGACACCTTGGCCTGACTCACAACAACCCGCGTCCGACAAACCGGGTCAACTCCACTCGCACTCATGGCCGGGTCGGCTCGTCCACTTGTGCGGCCGAGCTGACGCCGCCGACGGCCACAATGGCGTCAGCGATGGAGTCGATCGTGACCATTGAGAGTCGGTTGCAGACAAAGCGAACTGGTGGGACAGACCAGCGGTCTGCGGCATCAGCCCGCCGTCGGCCGGGTGTCAGTCAACGGGACGCTCGTCGTCCTGTTCGTGTGGCCGGGAGAACCTCCACGGGGCGTCGTCATCGGTCGGCGGACCGACGACGGTGTGTTCCAACCGAGCGCGGTACTCGTCCATGGACAGCACGATCGTGGGTGTTCCTCGGGCTACCCGCGCTGCGTCCCAGTCCTCGTTTCGGCCGCAGCCGGCGCGCAGACGCTGACCGATCTCGTCGACTTCCTCGCGAGTCTTGGTGGGCACTCGCCAGGGACGCCGCTTCTCGTCGCTGCGGGCCATGCGCGCATCCTACCGACGGGGGCGTCTGAACTGTCTCGCCACAAGACCGCAGAGCCGGGATGAATCGCGATGCGGATCACTGCGATCTGGACACCGTGACGCACCGTTCCAACAACGGAGGGTCACGGTGTCGTCGACCGTCCGTAGTTCCACAGCAGCGATTCCCGAGCTAATCGCGCGCCAATCGCGCAGACACCGATTCTGACCCGAAAACGACCACAGGTCAGCGACCAAGAAATGGGCGCTGACCTGGGCTTTTGTGGTGGTCGGGACCGGCGTCGATCCGGTGACCTACCGCTTTTCAGGCGGTCGCT
>PPFU01002391.1_pt1 | contig 17463 bp, 17 predicted proteins | sample 1535991 | NCBI WGS metagenome assembly PPFU01 (sample SAMN04901290, study PRJNA319586) | Hypolithon metagenome, whole genome shotgun sequencing project. | isolation source: Antarctic Hypolithon | place: Antarctica: Miers Valley | collected 2014
CATCGTAGACCTCTCTCCCGCAGGATTGTAGTTCCTGCTTTCGGTGTCTACTTAGGCCGACTAAGACCAGAGCGTGCCCGAGAGGCGCAGTCAGCACGGCAAATCTTCACGGAGGTTCGCCTTGGAAGACCTTAGATATCTTGAGGACTCGGTTGCACAGATCGAGTCGTTTTTCCGCGCCTCACCGCACCGGTTCGAAGTGATTGTCCAGGCGAAAGACGGCAGTGCCCAACCATACCGCTTGTCCTTTTTGATTGCCCACGGGCTCGAGCTTGCCGAGGCAGATCGTGACCCCGAAGCGATGTCCCGGAACGGGGCCCGCCAGCCTTCGCGTACGGCCTGAAAACCTGGTGCTCATCCTGAACGTCGATCCGATCCCTCAACAGCTCCGGCTGGACGAAACACTGTCACCTTGCAAGGGAGGAGACTATGCCAAAGTTTGAACTGACACGCTTCATCACCAGTTTGCAAAAGAGGTGTTACCAGGTCGAGGCACCCGACCTCACCACCGCAAAACAGCGCGTCCTGAACGGTTGCGCGAAGGGTACCCCTCTAGGCCATAAAGCTGTGCTCTACAGCACGCAGCTCGAGTGCAAACAGCTAGCACCCGAGGCCGCACCTAGAGAAGTTAGACCGGCGACGGACCCCGATGGATGCCCGGTCTGGCGGCCAGTCTAAACGGAGGGAAACCGTAATGTTAGGCGAAATCCTCATAGCCCTGGCTATCCTGACAGTGTTCTGTCTATCCGGTTCGTCGGTCGGTGGCGGTGGCCGCACCGGTTACTACGACGAGACGGATGGTTACGCGCAACAGGACGACAACCTTTTCGACGACGACTAAAATCACCTCGGCAGGGTGCTTAATCGCTCACCCTGCCGGGGAATCTGGCATTTTGAGAAGAGGAGGTAAAGGTGAACATCTTGAAGGGGGCAACGCTCTATCTCGACAATGTCCCGCTACGCGGAGACCGGGGCGCGTGCATCTCGGCGCTCGCCGACGCCAGCGAACAGGGAATGGCGGTCGGCTTTGTGCAGGCCCAACCTCCCCAGCTCCTCGTCACGCTCTACCCCGACCTCGCCGGGGAAGAGGGCGTGAGCGACAAGCTACTCGAGCTTATCAGCACCGAGGTTCCGCCCAGTCTTATCTTGGGCGATCCGAGCGGTTTGGTGAGCTACCACCTGCTCGAAGAGCCCCTCCAGATATACGAATGGACGCGGCTCGGCGAGGCGTTCGCCAGGCACCACGGCGGTACCCCGGCGGCGCTGGAGGAGATCCTTCCCCCCCCCGGCTTCTGCGGCAACACGCTTCTCTACCGCTCAGAAAGCCCTCTTGCGTATCAGGTTCTTGCAGAGATGTACCCCGTCCGGGAGGTGCGAAACAAACGGACTTCTTCGCAGCCCCCAAAAGGACATGTCGACAACGACCAGAACGAACTGCGTGAGGCCATCGGAAAGGCCGATCTGCCCGCCCTGGTCGCGCACTATTATCCTGAGAGCGGTGCTAAGGCGGGAGTCCAGAGCGTGGTCAAAGCCGTCTGGCGCGGTGACGAAAACCCAAGCTTCAGCCTGTTCCGGGGCGAACAGGACGATACCTGGCTCTACCGCGACCACGCAACAGGGGAGACGGGCAACGCCTTCGGCTTTCTCGTGGACATCCTGAAATTGCCCAAAGCGGAGGCGGCCGAGGCGCTCAAGGGTTGCGGTTTCGTGTCTCTGCACGCACCCAAACCACCCGAGAAGGTATCAAAGAAGCCCAAGCCGGCATCTAGGATAAAAAGCTCGTCAAAGAAGCCCGCCATGAGGTCTAGGATTGTCAAAACCTACGCTTACACCGACGAGGGCTATAACCTGCTTTTTGAGGTGGCGCGCTTCGAGCCGAAACGGTTCGCACAGCGGCGCAAAGACCTGGACACAGGTGCTTGGATATGGGGCCTCAAGCCAGGGGGCTACATCAAAGGCAAGCACGGCGACTGGGTCATCGCAAAAAACGGCGAGCCTGCCGAGCGCAAGTTTCCAGGATGTCGCCACGTGCTCTACCACCTGCCCCGGCTGATTGCCACGGCAAGCAGCGGAGAGACGGTCTACCTCGTCGAAGGCGAGAAGGACGTCGAGACCCTCGAGTCGTTCGACCTCACCGCCACCTGCAACCCGATGGGCTCGCTCAAGTGGGACGACTCCTACACCGAAACGCTCAGGAGCAGAAAAGTCGTCAACTTACGAGACAACGACGAGGCGGGCGAGAAGCACGCTTTGATGGTTGCTGAAGCCTTACAAGGAGCGGCCGAAAGCTTTTCTAGCATCCTGCTGCCCGGTCTTCCAACAGGGGGCGACGTGACCGACTGGTTCGATGCGGGCAACACCCTCGAGCAGTTTCTAGAACTTACCTCGCCCGAGCAGCAAGTGAGCGAGGCGAGCTACGAAGAGATGCAGAGCGCACTCTGGCAGGTAGTTAATGCTGGGACGGTGCATCCTTTCGTCCATCCCCTCAGCAACATGGAGCTGGCACCGAACAACGCCCGCTTTTGCCTCATGGAGGCCCTCGAGACGCCCCAGAAGAAGGACTCGCAGCGCGTTATCGGTGCCGCCTACAGCGCCCTACAGAGTGCTAGGCCACCCCAAGCTCGGGAAGGAACCCACGCTTAAGCGCATCCCAATTCTCACTATTGGCCGCTTTTAGAACCTGTGTTGAAACTCTCTTCACAACGTAGGTTGGGTTCCGAGGTTTTCTTGGAATCACGTCTAGAAGCGGTTTTGCCAAGTAGCTGTGTCGGTTGAAAATGCGTCAAGCACTGCGTGTGGGTACTTTTGATACAGGTTCTTAGCCTTTGCAGTTGCCAGCTTATCCAGGCCGACCTCGGTAGCAACCGAGCCCCGGCCTTCAGCGACCTTGTTGCCGAGGCTGACGAAGTGGAAGGTTCCCTGTTGGTGGGCTTTGGTTGGAAACCGATGACCTCGAGCAGCCGGGCGTGATGCTAAAGGTCGACGACGGCCTGGACGGGGCAGCTAGGAGTGTCGCAGTAAGGCAGCTCTAGCCTGGGACCGAGTAAGAGAAGAAGTGTGTGCTGCCGCCACGAAACCAAAACTATGTGTCGCAGGCTAAACTACCATCCATATTCTGGATATGATCCATCCAAGTACCGAAAGCACCATGTATGGGTCGCGCAAGATGTCCCTGGTGGGATCATCCCCTTTTTGCCGACCGTACTGAAGGAAGAGGTAGCGCCCAACCCCACCTATAACAAAGGGCGCTGTAAGGGTCAGGTCCCACCAACCGTGCACCTGCCTAACTCCGGGGCTCAAGGTGTAAAGTGTATAGCTCAGCGCGACGCTCAAAGCAGAGAACCAAACGGCTCGGTTGAGCGTCGCCGAGCTGTAGCGTTGCAAAACGCGCCGATACCCTGCACCGTCGTTCACGAACTTGGCTAGCTCGACGCGTCGTTTTGTAAACCCTAAAAAAAGTGCCAGTGCCGTGGTGGAGAACAGCAGCCATCCAGTAGGTGGACTGCCGACCGCTAACGTGCCAGCCAGGATACGCAAAACATATCCCGAGGCGAGAATGGCGACATCGACGTAGATGATGTGCTTAAGCCCGTAGGAGTACCCAAGATTGAGGCCGATATACCCGGCTAGTAGGAGTACCATGATGGGCGAGACAAAATAGGCCAGAACGAAGCCGACTAGCCAGAGGCCCGCTATAAGCCGAGTCGCAACACCTGCTGAAACCGTCCCTGCTGCCAGCGGTCGGGAGCGCTTCTGCGGGTGATTCCTGTCGCTCTCTCGGTCGGAAAGGTCGTTGAGTACGTAGACGCCGCTGGCCCCTAGGGAAAAAACGACAGCCGCGAGGCACACCATGAGCACCTGGGAAGCGTCGGGCGTCGCAGGGCTAAACAGCAGTCCGAAGAACACGAAGATGTTCTTGGCCCAGTGGCGGGGGCGCATGAGGTGCCACAGGTCGGACAAAGCGCTTATGTTAGCGCGCTCTAGCACAGCAGCGTTTAAGCGTGAGCGCCGAGTCGCCCAGCGACTGCACTCACGATGCGTTCGAAGGTAGGTTTGGCAGCTCGAGCTACGACAGCGTTCGCTGGAACGCGGAGGAGAGGGTTCTTTAATCTCGAAACCACCCCCTCGACCGTCCTAAGGCGCGCTTCCGGAAACAGCTCCGTCTCCTTTGCCATCTCGAGGGCCGCCGCCAGATCGTGTTGGCGAAGGTAGCGCTGCATGGAAGCGACGGCTCGGTCGGTATGCGCCCGCTCGACACCGAGAGACCTTATCAGATCGTTTTCGACAGGGTGTAGTTCGACGAGCCGAACCGGGACCCGCAGGCAGTACATCTCGAAGGCCAGGGTCTGAAGCCCTCGGGTCATCCGACCTCGAACGGGCTTTGGAAAGGCGTTCTTATAGGTTTGCGCGACTTCCGGTTCCTCCCACACCTCGTCGACGAGAAGATGCACCTTATAACCCAGTGAGAAGTCGGGCGATGTATTCGTGCCCGCCGTGACCTCCTCGAGCTTGTGGCTCGGGAAATGGTACGTCTCGCGAGGCAGTTTGGTGAAGTAACGAATGTCCGGATAGAAGGCACCGACGTAATAGTCGGATGCGTGGACGATGGGAAGTGCAGCGTGGTCGGCGACGGACTGTGCGACGACATAATGTGAGTAAGGCATTGGCATGAAAAACCTCGCTACGTAACCGCTGCCAAAAGGGCAGCCCAGCTTCCGAACCCGTGACTCAGGTGCTCCCCAGCCGCCTGTTACGCTCAGCGTAGTCTTGTAAAGCGTGCTCGAGGTCTTTGGCGTGGAAGTCCGGCCACATCAACTTGCTGAAGTACAGCTCCGTATAGGCAAGCTGCCACATCATAAAGTTGCTGACCCGCTGTTCGCCCCCCGTTCGGATGAGGAGGTCGGGATCGCCGAAAGGAGCTGTACAAATCAGATCGGCAAATGCTTCCTCCGTAAGGGTGTTCAGGTCGTCTTTTTGCAACCGCTTGACGGCGTTGACGATATCCCACCTGCCCCCATAATTAAACGCCATCACGAAGTCCGACGCGGTGCCCGCCGAGGTGCGCCTTACGGTGTGCTCGATGGCATTTCTGATGTTGTCGGGTAGCCCTAGCGTGTCGCCAATGGTCCCTACACGAACCCCGTACTCGATGAAGGTAGGGGTGTGTTCGTAGAGGATCTCCTCGAACGCCTTGAAGACCGACGCCACCTCCTGCGCTTCGCGGTTCCAGTTCTCGGTAGAGAACAAGAAAGCCGTGATCACCGGTACGTCCTGCTGGGCGGCGTAGCAGACGTTATCAACGAGGTTGGTGCCAGCGACTTTGTAGGCGGCGAAATAGGGCATCTGGTGGGCTCGTGCCCACCTGCGGTTGCCGTCAACGATCAGGGCTACGTGCTTGGGACGTTTGTCCGTCATCTTGCGTGGTCACCGTGAACACTTGCGCTTCTGTAAACTCCGACCAGTAGTGACAGTTGCGAGCTCGGGTATTCCACTGGTAAACGCCTCCGTTTCTGAGTAGACCTGCCGGCAGCTGGACCTGCGGACTCGTAGCGAAATTATTGTTGTAAACGACCTTGTCCGTAAGCAGGTCGCGAATGTAGTAGCCGTATCCGACGATGTCTGGCTCTGGCCTCACGGCCAGCCGAGGTGCCGTAGTGTGAGTGGTTCCTAGCGGCGCAATTATCACCGGCTCGTCCGGTCTCTGCTCGATCTTCGCTATCCGAAGGAGTTCGGGTCCGGCAGCGGCAACTCGAAGGGCTTCTGGAGTAACGGTGAATTCCAACGGGCTCGAGAACGAGGTCCAACCATCCTGGCCGAGGATGCGCACGCGCCAGGCGTACCCGGTATCGGGGCAGAGTGTCCCCTCCGGGATCGTGAACGAGTTGTTCGGGATCGGTCCAGTATAGACGCCGTCCCCGCTGACCAGATTCTCGACGTAGAACTCGTAACCCACAGCCCCGTCGACGGCTTCGACTCTGAGGATGGGCGCGAGCTGATCGACCCTTCCTTCGGGTCCGATGAGCGTAGGGACAGGTAGCGACGAGGTATCTTTAAGCCGGTCCCTGAACGAGAAGACGCCCCCCCTCAGCATGTAAAGCTTTGGCCTCACCACCAGGAAGTCGTAGGCGACGACGCCTAAAGAAACGAGGCTCAAGACAGTCAAGAGCGGAACCAGCCAGCGCTTTCTTTCGCGGCTCGTCGTCCGCCACTGCGGCTCAGCTCCTTCGGAATTATGGTCCTCGGTCCCAGGTAACAGAGACAACAGTCTTGCGTATCCCCGCTCCTCGAGGCGCTCTGCTACGAGTGAATGAACCGCGTCTAAGACCGCATCGGCATCGTTCGAGGGCCCTGCAACGATCTCGGTCGATATGGGGGGCGTTTCAGGCGTCCTCGCTGCGCTGGAGCTTACTTCCTGTGGAGTTCCGTCTTCTGGCATGTACTCGAGCACGTCGCTTACGGCGACGGGTTTGTTCGTCAGCCGCCGAAGCCCGGTAATAACGAGGCCAAGCATAACGAGCGATGGCTTTCTCAAGTGATTCTCGGGCGTCAAGGGCCCCGTATTGTTAGCGAGATACCGAATGTATCGGTCCGAAACGGTTTGTCCCGACTCGATAAATGTGTCGGCAATCGCATTGGCTAGATCCGTTTCGGTCAGCTGATGTTGTTGAAGCACGGTTTTGAGTTTGAGATAGAGCATTCTAGTGGCTCCTCTAAATCAAATCCGGATTCACTTTGGTTTCCCGACGCTTGTTCACGGACCATTAACTATTCTGCCAGCAACAGGTAATAGCGACCTCAACGAAGCCTGTGAACAACCAGTTCCGAAGTTTACAACGCCGCTGATTAAGAAACGTAACCCAAATGAACAGCCTGTGCCTTGCATCGCCGACGGTGGGTGCGGTACGAGTTTACAGAGCGGGAGACTTTTGGACAAATGCACGAGGGTTTAGGGCTACATCTCGAGTGAACAAGGGTTTAAGTTTGAGGTGTCAAGTGAGTCAAGACAACAGCAAATCGGCAACGGTTGGAACCGCGTATCAGGACACCCGTTTCCACCAGACGGTGCGCGACGACGTATCTGATTCTCGAGCACGCGTGATTGATAGTAGGCCTGCAACGATAGCTCAGGACATGTTGCTTTTGGCGGGAGATCGGTCAGTTCCCAGGGGGAGTCAGGTTGAGGAAAAGAGTTTGGTTGCGCCCACAGACTTTGGTGAAATAGTGGCGGAGTTTACGCTTCGGGCCGGGGGCAAGGTAATAAGCGTCGCCATGCGGCATTGCGGCGGCACCGATAGTCATTTGGAGGTTTTGTCATCTGAACGGTTATCCCTCGAACAGTGGTCGCACCTCTACGACAACATCACGGTGCTCGCCCACAGCATGATGTTGCTGGATCACCCCGATGATGGCGACTGAACTGCAACCGCTAAGCGTACCTGGGCACGCACTTTCCGAGTTCAAAATCCGACATGGGCGACGCGTCGAAATCGACATCATTCGTGGAGGTGCCCTCTTTGGTGTTCTCCTTGCCAATTTGCAATCGCTTACCTATACCGGAATCTATCTTCCGCTGCTCACCTTTGCCAACCACACCACGTTCAATAGGGCCACAGAGGCGTTTATCCGCAGCTTTGCCGAAGGTTCGTTCTATTCGCTGTTTGCCACCTTGTTCGGTTTAGGTTTTGCCATCGCCATTGCCCACGGTGTTGTGATGCTCACGCAGCCCACCATGTCCGCCTGGCTTAGTGCGCTCGACACAACCCTTAGAAGCGCAGCGCTCGGTTTATCCTACGCTGCCGGACTGCTTTTGCTGCTGCAAAGCCCATCATGGCAGCAACGGTTAAAGCCTCTGAGCTTTGTTGGTCGCGCCAGCCTGAGTAACTATCTTTTGCAGTCGATTATCTTTACGTCGCTCTACTATGGTTATGGAGGTGGTCTTTATGCTCGTGTTCCTCCGAGTGCAAATGTCTTGCTCGCCCTGGTGCTCTATGCTCTACACCTTTCAGGTTTTCGCAAGTCGCTGGTGGCTCTTGCGTTACGCCAAGGGACCTATGGAAGCGTTGTGGCGTCATCTAACCTACAACAAAACGCCTGTTTTGTGGCTAGAGCCCAGGCTTTTATCACGAAGGCTTCCCACGAGAGGCATAAAAAGAGCAGTTTGGTGTCTGACACGTCAGTCTCACCGCAGCACGTCTAAGGGAGGTGACATTGTGTATAGCACCATAAGCTTTCGTCTAGGACGGGGCTTCTAACCCAACAGCAGCTGATGATAAAAGCCTGGCCAGAGCCCTGATAGAAGTTATAGAACCTAGATCACGTGCTAAAGTTACGGCTTAGGAGGCTCATACTCACGACACGCTGGCTACGCCGGACGTAGCGGTACAACCCAAAAGCAGAAACCCCAGTTGTTTGCAGCAACCAGGATTTCTAAAAAGATTTGGACTTGTGTCCCTGACACCCGAATAGAGTCAGGATACAGCGTCCAAGAGGTGTCGTCAACTCTTTTCGACCCAAAGGATGCCAATATGAAGATTTCGCCCTTTATAGGCGGAACGCTACGTGGTCTTTTAACCACGTTACAGACACAGCTTAGTCGGACAAAGGCGCACCCATGATCCGGACGACGCGGGCCAAGTTAGGTGTTGCGCTGAACGCTACTGAACCACAGGCACACTCCAAAACCCCGCGAGACTACCGCCAAACCTTCAACCAACTCTCTGAGCAGCGTAAACACGAGCTGGTGCGGGTCGTTGCTGGCATGACCCAGGTCCAGGGTAGGGTTGCTGCACAGAGGTGGCTCGAGCGACAGCTCGAGGCCGCATCGCCCCAACGATCAGTCGGTACAGGCTGCTTCACGTCAAGCATTGGCGAGACCGACAGCATGGACGTAGAACCTAACACCCGTCTGCTTCAGACCGCGGCTGCCGCCGAACTGACGCCAACCCGGGATCAACTGGTTGAGGACGCCCCGACCACCCTGACCACATTGCCCCCCGAGGAGAAACAGTTCTTGTCGGCGGTTGAGGCTGCCGAAACCTTTTCACAGGAACAGCTCGAGCTCGTCCGTCCTGATCTAACGCCCCAGAGCATCAAGGTCCTCGCGTTTGTGCACCTGTTCGCCTGTTCACATGCACTGAGCGAAGGGCAGAGCCTGAAAGCCCACCAGATCAGCTTCTTTCTACCCGCAGAGGCCATTTATCTTGCCACCGGCGTGCCCAAGCGTACCGTCTACGACGCCTTAAGACGGATTAAAGCTTTAGGGATGGTCGACTACCGCGGCCACGTCACAACGCTTTCGGGTTACGGCAATCGTTGCGACGGAACCGTGTTCGCCGTCAAGCTAAACGCCTTGCGGACCGGCGAGGCGCGTGTGAGCTACGAAGACTTGAAGATCGCGGACTACCGTAACCTCGAGGACGACATCCACGCCGGTCGGACGGTTTTTCGTCTTGCACAGTCAGGAACGTGGGCTATTAGTCTGAAAGACAGCCTTTGTAGAACACTGTGCTGGTTACGGAGCAAGTGTACGAGACCGTGGACCTGCGAAAGCTTCAAACCCCGTACCTTGACTGTGCAAGCGTCTAGCAAGGAGGGGCTGGAGGCGATCCTCGACGTCACAAAGGGCACGATGACCACCCGGGGCCAGCGTATCGGCGCGGCTGCCAAGGCTATTGTCCAGGCGTTTGGAGACCAGCACTCGCTGCCCTTTTGGTGGCGTTTCTGTGACGGCTTGGCGTGCCTGGCAGAAGATGGGGGACGGGACTACACGGTGTTCGTCAGAGCATGCTTGCACCGGGAGCTGACGGCCAGAGCCGAGGGTTTCGCTCGATGTCCCGCAGCACTTTTCATCTCACGAATGAAAGATGCGGGGGTGTACGCAGAGGTCATGGCGGCTTGACCTGCCGTTCAATGCCACCTTCGTAGCGTCCTTTAGGGTAAAGCTCGACATGTCGAGCCTTCAACCTTGGATAGCTCGTACCAAGACAGAAGATTGGGGCACTCGTCGGGTCGCAATTTGGTTTCTGTCAACACGAGAACCCCGAGGCTTTCGAGCTGACACGTGAAGCTTCCATCGCCTGATTATCAGGTCGCAATTTGGTTTCTGTCAAAAGGCCATACGCCGACCGTTCAACGCCTCGGCGCTGGCCCGCACCGCCAGACGACGACCCCGAGTCGTTTCAAGGTGGTCACCTTACCTAACACGAGGTACGGGTCCCCGCCGGTCTGGGCCGGGATGAGGACGTCTGCGACGTCGATGCGTCATGGTGCGGCGTGCGGCCGTGGGCAGGGACTACAGCAGCGCCCTCCATGGCGCCGTGCAGTGAGCCCGCATAGACCGAGAAGAGGGCTTCGCGCGCAGAGCTGGGGCGCTGTTGAACGCGCGCCTCAAGCAGGCAGGGGTAGGGGTGTACGAGGAGTTGATGGCGGCCTGACAACCCGAAGGAAGAGACGCGTCTACGGCTCGGGTTCTAAAGGACCGAAGCTCTCCTTCTCCATAGGACCCACCTGCCCCTGTGAGGGATCAAAGGTGTATACGCGCCCGTAACAAGAACCCCGTGAGGCGTTCACGGCGGCGGACCGCCCCTGGGTATTTTCTATCAGTCGCAATTTAAAACCTGTCAACACGACGCGCAAAGACTCGAGCTTGGGTCGAGGCGCGACCCGCGGTCGCAATTTCAATTCTGTCAACACGCATACAGTAAAGAGATCACCGTTCAACGCTCAGGTGTCAGGCCGCCCCTCCAAACCACCACCCCGAGTCGCTTTAAGGCGCTTACGCTCGGCAGCGTGAGGTAGGTCTCGCCCTCAGTCTGTGCGGGGATCACGACGTCTGTAACGTCGACATCATGTCGGTAGACGAGGAGCTTTTCCCTCTCGTGCCACCAACCGAGCACGAGGCTGCCACCTGCGAGCTTGCGTGTTCCATCGACGCCCACGATGTCGCACTCCACCACGTGCCCCTGGCGGGTCGCCTCGTAGCTCAAGAGGCCGACGTTTCGCAGGCTGTAGAAGCGGAGCGTCTCGCGCTCGATGCCGAGCCGTGCGAGCTGCTCGAGCTGCTGGCGCGGGACGGACACCTCGGCTTGTGCTTCAGCCTGAGCCCCCACACGTTCGGTGGCAAACGCCTCCCACTGCTTGTCGATGGCTGCCGGGTCGAGGCCCCTGTCAGCGCTATAGGCCAGCGCGAAGAGGTAGATAGCAGGTATTCCGAAGGCCTGCGAGAAGCCTTCGAGGTGACGCAAACTGACAACCCCCCGAATAAGGTTACGCTCGATGACGGAGACCGTGGAGGCCGAAAGGTTACCACCCGAGCGGTCGGCGACGTCAGCGACGCGAAGCCCTCGGCTCTCCCGCAGCTTGCGCAGATACGCACCAAAGTCGACCGGTCCCGCTTCGGGGAAGCGAAAGGTTTTCATGCCCCTAGTCTGGCACGGTTGCCGCATCGTCGTATGCCCCGCCCTGGGCTTGACGCGAGGTTCAAACCGAATTAAACTTCACTCAGTAGCGCTAAGCATTTGGTCCCGATTTATAGATAGCGCCGACCAAGAAGATGTGGCTTCCCTAGTCGCCAAACGTGTGAAGCCACATCGACCAGATCCCCGCTCGGTGGCGGGTCTACGTTCCTTGTCCAGGAGCGCTTCGCCCTCCACTATAGCGCACTGGAGGGCCTATGGGCAGGTGGGAAGACGCCTCCTTCTTTTTTCACCTCGACGAGCTCCGCGACTTGACAGGTTACTCGGCAAAGAGGCTCAACGAGATCGTCCGACGCTACCGCGAGCGTCCCGCTCCTAACGGTAAAGAGAGGCGCTGCTTCTACCTTAAAGAAGCCAAAATCGCCAACGACGAGTTCGCGGGATGGCTGCTCGCAGGTAGATTTTACGCCGCGTTCACGCCTGTGCGTCCGAGGGACATGATCACCCTCAAACAGGCGACCAAGGAAGGACTCTCGTACGCAGGTTTGCGGAGGCGTGTGCAGGCAGGGAGCTTAGAGGCGTGCGTGTACCGCGGTCGCTACTACGTCGAGCGGACGGGCGCCCACGCCTTGAGCGAGACCTTCAGGCTCGCCCGGGCACCCGCCGACTGGTTCCCTGTCATCTGTCTGACCAAACTCTCGGGGCGTACACGGCAGGCCGTCTATGCCTGGGTGGGGAGACGGTCTCACACCCGATTGTTCGTCCATCCGGGGCGCAGCCAGCTCGCCCAGTACATCCCCGTGCGGGATGCCTTGGACTACCTAGCCGGCGTGTTCGGCAAGAGCCACAAGGTAATAAAGCTGCTCGCGCAGCACGCGCGAAAGTACTTCCGGTCGCTCAGCAAAACGACGATAGACCTCTTCCTCGTGGAAAAATCGCGCGAACAATTAGACCCGGAAACGTTGGACGTAACCTTCAACACGCTAAAGGCCCAACCCCCGCCGTTTAACCCCTCGCAACTAGGACATGAGCTGCTATCACTTAGGACATGAATATACTTATTTGGTCCAAACGCAGCTTAGCTACACTCCTTACTTTCGTCGCCATTGCCAGCGCCCAAGACGAGTTCACCCTCGAGTTCTTGCAGCTCGAGACGCTGGACAGCACCCCAGCGGAAATCCTGATCTCGCCCAACTACCAAACGCTCATCGAGTTCGAGGGGATGCAGATCGGCCAGCCCAGCAGCGGCAGGGTAGACCTCATCACCCTGGAGCGCGAGCCCGACACCGTGCGGGTGCGCGCTAATCAACCGGTGGTCAATACCGACTTGGTGGTGCCCGTTGGGGGCACCGTCGCCATGTTCAGCCTCAAAGTGGACGAGGACGCCACTGCCCCCAAACGGTATGTGGTGCGCCGTCCGCGAGAGCCGCGGATTCGCAGCGACCAGACGGAGGGGACGGCGGCTAGTATTTTGCGAGACCTGGCGCGGCAGGGGAGACGTCCGGAGATCCTCCCTCAGGGCGTGACCTTCGACGCCCAGCTTCTGTTCCTGACGGATAAACAAGTGGTCATCCAGTACGCCCTGGCGAACACCGGCGAGTTCCCCATCACCGCCGAGACCCAGCGCCTTAGTCTGACTTACGAAGGCAACCCGGTACCCCGCACCATCTCGCGGGTCGCCCCGGACGGCGGCCTCGCCCGCATCCAACCCGGGGAAGGGGAGTACGGCACCATCGTGGTGAACAACCCGCCTGACGGCCCTTTGATGCTCGAGTGGCCTATAACCGAGGTTGGACCCGGGGCGACCTACTACATCCGGAGGGACTACCGTGAAGGTCTCACACGTGCCGTCCAGTAAGGTCGTTCGGATTCTCCTGGCGTTCGGAGTCGTCATGCTTCCGGCTGCGCTCGCCCAGTTTTCGCTTCCTAGCGTGGACGAGGATGAGCGCAAGAAGACCGACCTGGACGACATCCCGCTCGACGACCCGATAGGGGTGCTGTCGTTTGTGGACATGCTGCCCGTAGACCCGGAGCGCGTTGCAGAATGTATCGGCGCGTCCTCGGACGGCCTAGGGCGCGAGTGTCTACCTAACACCGAGGTGATCTCCGTGGAGCAGTTCACGAACTGCGAGGGCGAGCTGGCGACCTGCGCCACGCGCTACGCCTATCCGGTACCCTACACCACCGAGGACTTAGCCGAAACCGTCGAAACCGAGATTGACGAGGCGTGGGACGCCTATATCGACGCCACCATCGACACCGGTAACGAAAAACTCAACGAAGCGCCACTCTGCTGGGTACCGTCCCCGTGTCCTCCGACTATCGACTGGGGCTGCGTGATGGAGCGCGTCGCCGACACCACTCAGGTGTCGCTCACCGAGCACAACCCCGCCTACTGGGAGGCAGTTCACGAAAGCCTCGTCACCAACATGCCTGGGGCGCTGTGGTGGAAAGACCCATTTCCGGAACTCGGCGCGGTCATCGCGCCGGTCATGACCTTGGACCCCGTGCCCGACTTCGAGAAGTACCGTGCTCTGGTAGAGGAGCCACAGGACCTGCCCTATTACTATCAGCCCTACGCCTTCCCCAACCTGCCGGTGCCGCACGAAGCCGGCGAGATACAAGGGGCCGACCCCGGCCTATACAACAAAGAACTCCGCAAGTACACGCTCGACATAGGCAACGTGCTCGAGTACCAACAGTTCGGCTTTAGCGGTTTCTTTATCACCCACGGCGAGCTGCACAGCCAGATGTTCTACAAGCTGGAGCGTGGTCCCTACTTGTGGACGATGTGTTTTACCGAAACCGTTCCCCCAATTCCGATCCCGCTACCGGTTCCCGTCCCTGTCTTTATCCCGCTGGTACCCAAAGCGTTTACAACCTGGGACGCTGTACCCGAGGGCTACCCCATCCCGCATGTGAAGGGAACGCCGCTTTGGATCGGGCAGTAAACCTCGAGGCAGTTTTGCAGGACCTGCACATCTGGGGCGCGGACACCCTCGAGAACTTCAAGGTGCGGGTAGGGGAGACGACCACTTCCGAGCTCGTCCTGAACAGTTTTATCAAAATCCTAAATGGAAATACGTTTACCTATGTGGCGCTCGGCCGTGAAGGACGTAAACGGCTCGGCCTGCACCCCAACCACACGACCGAACCGAGTGCGGCGGCGCGGCACATCATGCGGCGCGAGGCCAGGGTGCAGCTCGAGCAACTCGGCATGAGCTACGTAGGCGCGGAAGACAGAGTACTCAGGCGCTTTACGGACGCCGAGGGCAGAGCCCACTTTCTCGCGGTGTCGGTCAAGTCCAACACCGCCGGATATACGGCGCGCGCCGTCAGACGGCTACTAAGTCGGTATCGGGGACTCCTGTTAGGGACACGCGGGGTTTTGGTGGTGGCGACGCCCCATCCCGGCAGGCTCTCCCGAACGATCTCGAAACATGAAAGCTACGTCAAGACGCTCAAGCTCGATGGGAGCATCTGCAGAGTCGGCAGCTAACAAAAAACGTACCGTCTCCCGAAGGGTAAAATGGTGCAAAGTCCGAACCGTCGTGAGTTAGCTGTACCGGCAACTCAGAGTGGAACTTGATCTGCTACAGTACAAACACCCGAAAGGAGGAGCGCATGGACCGTCGAGTGAAGCAAAACCCCCCGGTAGAGCTGTTCGTTCTCTGCCTCCTCGCTATGGTGCCGGTACTCTGGTGGCTCCTGATAAAGGTAGACCTCGGCTTGGGGTACATCGTCATGCTCCTTGCCGCTGCCTATTTCATCTTTCCCCGACTGGCCTGGACTCTCGCCGGGTGGCTGGGGAACGACTTGCCGCGGTGGTTCAGCCGCAACGGGCATAACAGCAAAAAGCGCCGGGGCAAGCGCCAGCAAAACGCCTGGAACAACGTGGTACTGCCCGAGGCGAACAAGCGTGAGCTGATGACCTTGCAGCGCATCCTCGAGGACCCCAAAGGCTACAAGCAGCGCTGGGGCCTGGAGCCGCCGCTGGGAGCCGTCCTGCACGGGCCGCCCGGAACCGGCAAGACCATGATTGCCCGTACCCTGGCTCAGGGTGCGGGCTACACCTTTCTCGCACCGAGCCCCGCCGAACTCAGCAGCATGTGGGTCGGGGAGAGCGAAAAGGCCATCCGCGCACTTTACGACCAGGCCAGGGCAAACGCACCGTGCGTGGTGTTTCTCGACGAACTCGACGCTTTGGCGTCGCAGCGCTCGGGTAGCGGAAGCGACAAAGGTGGAGCGGTACGCACCTACAATAACGCCACCAACCAGCTGCTCCAAGAAATCGACGGCTTCCAGGGCCGCTCGCACGTGTTCACCATCGGGGCCACCAACCGCCTCGACATCCTCGACGCGGCCATCACCAGCCGCCTGGGGATGCACGTCCACATCGGCCTGCCCGACACCGCCGCACTCGTAAACCTGTTTCGCCTCTACACCTGGCCGTACCGTGAACGCCTAAACGTAAGCGCCGAGATGCTGGCCTACAGCGCCACGGGCATGAGCGGGCGGGACGTGCAGGAAGTCAGCAAACTGGCGGCGATGAACGCCGAAGGTAGAGGCCGGGAGACGGTCGGTGTAGAGGAGTTTAGCGAAGCTTTCTCCCGCCGCGGTTTTACCTTCCCCCAACGAGGAACCCAGACCCAAAAGGGTCACGCGAGCCACGCCAACTAACCGCCTGCTAAAGCCGCACAGAGACGACTGGCGCTTAACAGCACCGTCAAGCGCGCGTCTCATTAGGCTTAGAGCATGGACAAGGTCAGCTTAAGTAAAGCAGCCAGAAAAGCGTTGAGTGAGCGGCTCGGCAGACCCGTTCCCGACCCCGACAGCGAGGCGTTCGACGAGCTGTTAGAGGAGCTGCGTGAGATGCAGCCGGACGCCTATACCGACCTGATGGACGCGCTCGAGCACAAGGGCGAACGGCTGCCGGTCGAGAAAGAAGCTCTGCGCGCCCACAAGCGTGTTCAGCGTCAAAAGGTAGCCGATCACCTCAAGAACCGGCAGACCCACGACGGCAAACGCGTACCGGACAAGCGCAAGTCGCTCCTGCTAGGGCTCGCGCTGGCGGGCTGCTTGATGGGCTGGATGGGCTATACCAACATCAGCCGCGGCTTCACGGCCCGCGCGACCTCGACCGCCGAACAGCCCGCCGCTCAGGAGCCGGTCGTAAACGGGGAAAAGAGCTCCTTCAGCCTCAAGGCTGGAGCGCCCGACCTCGGTGCGGAACTCGACCTACTGGAGAACGTGCAGGTCGCACAACCCGCCCCGCCCCCACCGCCGAAAGACCTCCCGGTGCCTGCCGAAGAACCTCAACCGGAACCTGCCAAGGCAGAAAGCTCACTTCCGTTTGGGCTCGGAAGGACGGTCGACACACCACAAGACGAACCCGAGAACAAGCTGCCGCCCGTACCAAGCCCCCCACAGCCGAGCGTAGCGAGCGCTCCCCCGGCGTCGCCGTACCTTCCCGCCCAACCGGGGGGTACGCCGACAGCAGCGACCGAGGCGTCGCCTCTACCGGGCAACCTCTCGTTCGTCCCACTCGAGCCGACGCTTGAGGGTCCTACAAACGTCCTCAGTACCGAAGGAGACGGAGAGCAGGACACCGGATTACCGAGCGCACCGGGGACTACCCTCACAGTCAACGGCAGCACAGAACAGGCCGCCCCGACGCCGGCCGCCTCGCCGCCCACAAGTTTGGGCGGAGTCGGCAGCGAAGAGGAGACCCCAGCCGCCAGCACCCTTGGTTGGGAGGATCCCGATGGTCAGAACAGCGCCGTTGAAGAAGAGAACCTGTCGTTTGCCACTGACAGCCAGCAGGGAGGGCTTACCGAAAGTGCGGCAAACCCCGCGGCGTCCGCGCAACCGCTGCCCCCTGTGCCGCAGGTAGGTGGGGCCACCCCACCGCCCCCAGCCACACAAGAACCCGCCCAGAGGGAAACCGTAAGCGAACTCGAGGTGACCGACCTGAGCACCTTGCTTACACCGGGGACGCAGCTCCAGGCGGAGCTGGTTACCGGGGTTGCCGCAGCCGTCGGCGCGGCAA
>PPFU01000342.1_pt1 | contig 17434 bp, 18 predicted proteins | sample 1535991 | NCBI WGS metagenome assembly PPFU01 (sample SAMN04901290, study PRJNA319586) | Hypolithon metagenome, whole genome shotgun sequencing project. | isolation source: Antarctic Hypolithon | place: Antarctica: Miers Valley | collected 2014
GCGGAGACAATGCGGCCCAATCGGGGGCCCGCTGGGCGTGAGGCAGCAGCGCGCGCTCACCATCATCGGCGGCAAGGTGCTCACCCGCAGCGGGTTGCAGGCGGGCGGGGTGCGCTGTGTGGACGGGATGATCGCCGAAGTGGGCGAGATCACGCCGCACGAGGGCGACCAGCTGGTCGATGCCGGCGGGTTGCTGGTGGCGCCGGGGCTGGTCGATTACGGCGTCTTCGCGGTCGACAAGCCGGCGTTCCATTTCGGCGGCATCACCCGCGCTGCGCTGATGCCCGACCGGCCGCCGCCGCTCGATCATCCCGCGCGGGTGCGCTTCGCCGCGCAGAGCGGCAAGCCCGATTTCTGGGTCCACCCGCTCGCCGCGGCCACCATCGGCCTCGAGGGCGAGCGGCTGGCCGAGCTGGCGCTGATGCGCGATGCCGGCGCGCGCGGCGTCGCCACCGGGCGACGCTGGATCGGCGATAGCGGAGTGATGCTGCGGCTGATGCAATATGCCGCGATGCTGGGGCTGGTGGTGGTCGCGCATTCGGAGGATGCCGGGCTCATCGGCAACGCCGCCGCCACCGCGGGCGAGATGGCGACGCGGCTCGGCCTGCCCAGCGCGCCGGCCGAGGCCGAGGCGCTGGCGGTGGCGCGCGATATCGCGCTGGCCGAGATGGCGGGCGCGCGGCTGCACCTGCGCCAGGTCACCACCAGCGCCGCGCTCGATCTGGTGCGCGCCGCCAAGGTACGGGGGCTGGCGGTGACCGCCGGTGTGACCCCGGCGCATTTCATGCTTTCGGACCTCGCGTTGCAGGATTTTCGCACCTTCGCCCGGCTTTCCCCCCCGTTGCGCGAGGAGGCCGATCGGCAGGCGGTGTTGGCGGCAATCGGCGATGGCACAATCGATTTGGTCGCCAGCGGCCACGATCCGCGCGGGCCGGAAGACAAGCGCCTGCCCTTTGCCGATGCCGCGCCGGGCATGGCGGGTGCCGAAACGCTGCTGGCGATGGTGCTGACGCTGGTGCGCGATGGCGTGATCGGGATCGAACGCGCCTTCGAGCTGCTCGCGCGCAATCCGGCCCGGCTGCTCGGGGTGGAGGCGGGCGAGCTGCGGCCGGGTGCAGAGGCGGATATCGCGCTGGTCGATCCGGTGCGGCCGTGGGTGGTCGATTCGTCGCGGATGGCCGCTGCAGCGGGAAACACGCCATTCGACCGCCAGCCGGTGGAGGGTCGCGTGACCGCGCTGTGGAAGGGCGGGGTGGCGGTGGAGAGCTGATCGGGTGCAAAAACGCGCTTGCTACTGCAACCCATTCGCATTAGCTAGGTGGCTCACCGAGAGCCATCGCCCCATGTTCATCTGCGTCTGCAATGCCATCCGGGAATGCGAGTTGCGCCGTGCGGCACAGGGCAGCGGGGCGGATGTGGAGGCTGTCTACGCCCGGCTCGGCAAGCGCCCGCAGTGCCGCCAGTGCCTCGACGATGCCGAGGCGATCGTGTTCGAGGAGCGCGCATTGGCCTGCCACGGACAGCTGCGCGCCGCCTGATCCGCTTCTGAGAGGCACTCGCAAACCCCAGCTTTTCTGCGGTTTTTTGGCCTTTACCCCTTGTCAATTGGCCGGCGAGCGGCACATGGTGAACCGCATAAAGGGGATCACCCCGACGCCGGAGACCACCCATGAAGGGCGACCCAACCACGATCGAGTTCCTGAACAAGGCGCTCACCAACGAATTGACCGCGATCAACCAATATTGGCTGCACTACCGCGTGCTGCACCATTGGGGCGTGCGCCGGCTGGCCGATTACGAGCGGCACGAATCGATCGACGAGATGAAGCACGCGGACGTGCTGGCCGAGCGAATCCTGGTTCTCGATGGCCTGCCCAACTTCCAGGCGATCAATCGGCTGAAGGTGGGCGAGACGGTCGAGGAGATCCTGCGCGCCGATCTGGGGCTGGAGGAGGAAGCGATCCCGCTGCTGCGCGAGGCAATCGCGCATTGCGAGACGGTCCATGATTACGTCAGCCGCGAGATCTTCCGCCGCATCCTCGAGAACGAGGAGGAGCATGTCGATTTCCTCGAAACGCAGTTCGACATGATCGCCCGCATGGGGCTGGAGAACTACGTCCAGCTGCAATCCCGCCCGGCCGATTCGAACGAACAGGGGTAGGCGCCGCCTGTCGGCGGGGCGCCGCGCGCGTCTTTCGAACGGGGCGCTGTGACGGTCAGCTGTCGCTGTCGAAGGGGTTCTTAGGGCTTCTCAGCATCAGCCGTACCGGCACCGCGCCGAAGCCCAATTCCCGCCGGATACCGTTGACGAGATAGCGCTCATAGCTGGTCGGCAGATCCGTCAGGCGGGTGCCGAACACCACGAAGCGAGGCGGGCGCGAGCCCACCTGGGTGATGTAGCGCAGCTTGATCCGCCGGCCGCCAGGTGCGGGCGGCGGATTGGCCTCCAGCGCATGATCAAACCAGCGATTGAGCGCGGCGGTCGGCACGCGGCGGCTCCATTGCTCGCGCAGGTCGAAGGCGGCCTGCATCATCGTATCGAGCCCCTTGCCGGTGATCGCCGAGACGGCCAGCAGCGGCACACCGCGCAGCTGCGCCAGCCCTTCCTCCAACGCGGCGCGGATGCCGTTGAACAGGGCACTCGGCTCGGCGGCGATATCCCATTTGTTGATCGCCACCATCAGCCCGCGCCCTTCCTCCACCACCATGCTGGCGATCTTGAGGTCCTGCACCTCCAGCCCGCGGGTGGCATCGAGCAGCAGCACCACCACCTCGGCATAATCGACTGCGCGCCGCGCATCCTGGACCGAGAGCCGCTCCAGCTTGTCGTCGATCTTGGCTTTCTTGCGCATGCCCGCCGTGTCGACCAGCCGCACGGCGCGCTCGTCCCCGCTGGCCGGATCGCGCCATTGCCAGTCGATGGAGATGGCATCACGGGTGATCCCGGCTTCGGGGCCCACCACTTGCCGCTCCTCGCCCAGCAGCCGGTTGACCAGCGTGGACTTGCCGGCGTTGGGCCGGCCGACGATGGCCAGCTGCAGCGGCGCGCGCAAGCGATCCTCCTCGCTCTCCTCCCCAGGCTCTTCCGCCTCGGGCTGGAGTGCGGCAATCAGTGGCACCAGCGCCTCGTAGAGATCGGCCACCCCCTCGCCATGCTCGGCCGAAAGCGCGATCGGCTCGCCGAGCCCTAAAGCATAGGCTTCGTTGATCCCCGTATCGCCCGCACGGCCCTCCGCCTTGTTGGCCACCAGCACCACCGGTACCGAGGCCGCGCGCAGCCAGCGGGCGATCTCCTCGTCGAGCGGGGTGAGGCCCGCGCGCGCGTCGATCACGAACAAAGCGGCGTCGGCGCCCTTCAGCGAAGCTTCGGTCTGCGCGCGCATCCGGCCGGGCAGGCTGGCGGCATCGTCTTCCTCCCAACCCGCGGTGTCGACCGCCTGGAATTCGAGACCCAGCAGCCCCGCTTCGCCGAAGCGGCGATCGCGGGTAACGCCGGGCTGGTCGTCGACCAGCGCGAGCCGCTTGCCGACCAGCCGGTTGAACAGGGTCGATTTGCCGACATTGGGGCGGCCGACGATGACCACCTGGGGGAGCGGTTTGCGCATGGCTGGTGAGGTGGAACGCGAGGGCCCGCTTGGCAAGCGATCAGATTTGAAGGAGGGCTCTCCGGCCGCTGCGCTCACCAGCTGCCGGTGTTCTCCATGCTCGCCCAGGGCTCGGCCGGTGGCAGGTGTTCGCCCCGCTGGAGGATCTCGACGGAGATGCCATCGGGCGATTTGGCGAAAGCCATGTGACCATCACGCGGAGGGCGATTGATGGTGTGGCCAGCGTCCAGCAGCCGCTGGCAGGTCTGGTAGACATTGTCGACGCGGTAGGCGAGGTGGCCGAAATTGCGACCGCCGGTGTAGCTCTCGGCCGGGCTGCCATCCCCGGGCGGCCAATTGTACGTCAGCTCCACTTCGGCGAGGCCCTCCTGCCCCGGTGCGGCGAGGAAGACGAGCGTGAAGCGGCCCTTCTCGCTTTCCTTGCGGCGCACCTCCTCCAGACCGAGCAGGCGGAAGAAGCCGACGCTCGCCTCGAGATCGGTCACGCGGATCATCGTGTGAAGGTACTGGATCATCGGCAGCTCCGTCCTGCGGTGGCGGCGAGGAGAGGGCATGCGGGCCGCACCGGCTCTCGGGGTGCCCTAGAAGCAGAAGCGGCGCTTCTTCAAGCGCGCTTACAGGACCGGGTGCAAGCGGGTGCGCCGGCGCCGGACAGTGTAAAGGCCCGCGCCGTCTCCGGCACGGCCTCCCCGGAACCATTCAGCCGATCAGAAGCCGGCGGAGAGCGAGAACACGATCGCGTCGTCGGTGAACTCGTAGTCACCCGGCAGGTAATCGCCCTCGGCCCCGACATAGGCTACCCCCAGCGAAACGTTCTGGGTCAGCGCGTAATCGATGCCGACCGACCAGTCCCACGCCTGGTTGTTGTCGGTGAAGGTCAGGAAACCGTCGGTGTAGCCGACATGCGCTGCCAGCGAGACCGGCGTGCCGGGAACACCCACTCCGGCATCGGCGAAGACGTAGAGGTTGTCGCTGCCGGCGAGCGAATCCTGCTCGGGCGCATAAGCGAGGCCGACCGTCAGCTCGCCCGGGCCCAAGCGGAAGCCGGCCGAGGCGTAGGCCTCGACATAATCGAAATCGCCCTCGGGCGCGTTGGGGAAAATGTAGTAGATGGCGCCGACATCGACCGAGAGGCCGGGCATCATTTCAGCCGACCAGCCGGCGTAGATGTCGAGCTCGATGTTGCCGTAGCCGAGCGTGTCCTCGTCAAGCGAGGAACCCCAGGTGCCGACATAGAAGCCGCTCGAATGGGCCGCATCGATGCCGCCCTGGATGGCGATGTCGCCCCCCGAAAGGTCGACCCCGCGGAAGCGGTATTCGGAAACGACGGCGGCATTGGCCGAAAGCGTCAGCTCGCCGGTGCCATCCTGGGCAAGAGCGGGAAGGGCGAAAACGGCGCCCGCAACGGCGCTGGCATTCAACAGGCTGCGAACGGACGAAAACATGGGCAATCTCCCTCGAAAACGGTGGATCAGACTTGCCTCGTCCCTCCTGCGCAGCAGGTCGGCCCTCGTGAACGGTGCCTTGGTTTCCGCAACTGCGTCATCGATCTGTCGTATTACACTGCAATGCACAAGATTGGCTGCAGGCAGCGCGACATTTGCGACACCGTGTGTTGTGTACGCGCAACATTCATGCAGTGGTCACCATTACGGCTTTAGTCGGCGCGCGCCGCGGGTGTACACTTGCCCGTCCCGGCGTTGCCGCTAGAGACCCTGCCACCAAGGCCCGCTCACCTCTCATGCTGAACACTTTTCGCCAGATCTTCGGCCGCAATGGCGCCGCTTCGCACCCTGCCGCCTGTGTGCCGCCGGGACGCCGAATCTATGCCGTGGGCGACGTGCACGGCCGGCGCGACCTGTTTGATGCGCTGCTCGGGGCAATCGAGGAGGACGATGCCGCCTCTGCCCCGGCTGAAACCACCATCGTGCTGCTGGGTGACCTGGTGGATCGCGGGGCGGATAGCGCCGGGGTCATTGCCCGCGCCCGCGAACTTTGCGGCCGGCGGGACACCCGCATCCTCGCCGGCAACCACGAGGAGATGTTCCTCGACAGCTTCGATAATCTCGACACCTTCCGCCATTTCCTGCGCCATGGCGGGCGGGAGACGGTGCTCAGCTACGGCGTCGATCGGCGCCGCTTCGCCGACGCGACGATGGATGAAGCGCAGGCGCTGATGCGCGAGGCGGTGCCCGCCGAGGATATCGCCTTCCTCGCCTCCTTCGAGGATCACCTCGCGATCGGCGGCTATCTGTTCGTCCATGCCGGGATCGATCCCACCGTGCCGCTGGCGGAGCAGCGGCAGAAGGACCTGCGCTGGATCCGCGAGCCGTTCCTCTCGCACACCGGGCCGCACGAGCATGTGGTGGTGCACGGGCACACGATCGTCCCGGCGGTGGAGAATCGCGGTAACCGGATCGGCATCGATACCGGCGCCTATTCCTCCGGGCGGCTGACGGCGGTGCGGCTGGAGGGCGAGACCCGCCGCTTTATCGAGGCGGCCGAGGGCAAAGGCAGCATTGCGGTGCGGACGCTCGCCACCGCCTGAGCGCGCGAAAATCAGGTGCCAGGGGGCCTGTAAGCCGGGTTCTGTCTCCGCCTTGCAGCGGAGGGCAGCCATTCATCTCGGCGGCCGGTTGCCCGGCGCGCTCTAGCAACCAACCCGGGCTCTCGGGGCGAAACACCCCTGCCGGTCCGCAAGCGGACCGGCGCGAGACCCCTATTCGGTCTTGCTCCGGGTGGGGTTTGCCGTGCGGGCCCCGTTGCCGGCGCCCCGGTGCGCAATTATCGCACCCTTTCACCCTTGCCTGTGGGCACAAGGCCCCATCGGCGGTCTGCTCTCTGTGGCACTGTCCCTGACGCCGCACCCGAAAGCGCGGCGCCGGCGGGCGTTACCCGCCACCCTTGTTTCGTGGAGCCCGGACTTTCCTCGACACGTCAGTGCCGCGGCTGCCCAGCCCCCTGGCGGTGCGGGCCATAGGCGCAAAGGGTGGAACAGCCAAGTCGCGCCGCGCAGCCGGTTCGCGCCCGGTTTGCCCGGCGCTCAGCGGGCAAGGCCCCGGTCGCGGTCGAGCAGCAGCTGGAACAGCATGGCGCGCAATTCGCCATCGATCTCCCCGTCGATCCGCCGTGGGCGCCAGCGCCGCTGGAACGCCTCCACAGCCTTGCGCCCCTCGGTGATATCGTAGCCGAAGCGCTCCAGCGCGAGGTAGAAGGCTCCGTCATTGTCGAACGGGTCGCCCAGCTCCAGCTTCTCGGGCCGTACCAGGCACAGCCGGTATCCGGCCAGCCGGTCCCACGGAAACAGCTCGCCCGGGTCGATCTTGCGCGCCGGGGCGACGTCCGAATGGCCGACCACGTTGGAGCGTGGGATGTCGTGCGCGCGGGCGATCCGGTGCAGCAGCGGCACCAGCGCCTCGAACTGCGGTTCGGAAAACGGGCGATAGCCCAGCGCATGGCCGGGATGATCGAGCTCGATGCCGACACTTGCCGAATTCACGTCCCGCAGGCCGCGCCAGTAGCTCGCGCCGGCGTGCCAGGCGCGCTTTTCCTCGGGCACCAGCCGGATCACCTCGCCCGCCTCACTGATAAGGTAATGCGCGCTGACCTTGCTTTCGGGGTCGCACAGCCGGGCGCGCGCGGCCTCGGCGCTTGCCATCTCGGTGTAGTGGAGCACGATCATCGTCACCGGCAGCGCCCGCTCGTCCCAATTGGGCGAGGGCGAGTGGCGGTGGACCAACTCGTCTCCCGTCTCCTCCGGGGCGCCGCTGCCGGAGAGCGGCTCAGCCATCGCCATCGCGCAGCATCGCGCCCAGCACCAGCGCCTCGCTCGCCAGCGAATGCTGCAGCTCGCCGCCGTTCTCCTCGGCCAGCAGGCGGATCAGCACGGCGGGCGCGGTGCGGGCGGTGGCGGCATCCTCGGCGATCTCGCCGGACAAGGCGCGGCCGATCTCCGCATCGAAGGCGATGCGCGGCCCGGTCGCGCGCACCGCGATCTCGGTCTGCCCGCCGGTGTGTTCGGCCCCGATCGCCAGCGTGCCGCCGCGCACCAGCGAATCGAGCCCGATCGCGCCAAGATTGAGCAGCACCTTAGCGGCGGCCTTGGAGAGCATCGCCGGCTCGACCGCCCATTCGAGGGTGAGCCGGCCATTGTCGGCGGCAAGCCCCGCGAGCAGCTCGCGCAGCTCTTCGGCCGTCACCGATTGGCCGCTCCCGCCCGCGGCGCCGAAGGCGAGGCGGAAGAACTTCAGCCGTGCCGCGCTGGCCCTTGCGCCCTGCTCGACCAGTTCGAGGCATTGCGCGCGCATGGCGGAATCCTTTTCGGAGGCCATCAGCTCGAGCCCGTTGCCCAGCGCGCTCACCGGGCTCAGCAGATCATGGCACAGGCGCGAACACAGGAGGGCGGCAAAGTGGGTGGAGGCGGTCATTCGGGTGTTCGCAAACTCTCGTCAGGCAGGGTCACGGCGGGTTTCGGGCCGAAGCGGGAAGCCAACAGCGGGCTGGAACGCCCTCTCCCCCTCTAGCCATCTGCCACGCGAAACGGAAGCGGCTCGAACCCCGCGGCCGCATCGCGCCACAGCCCGATCGCACCCGCCGCCACGATGGCCCACACCATTCCGTCACCGCTGGCCTGTGCCTGGTCTGTGGCGGAGGGTTCGACCAGGCCGGTGGGGTGCGAGTGGTAAAAGCCGAGCAGGCGCCGCCCGCCCGCGCGCTGCGCCCGGTGCGCATCGATCAGCGCCTGCGGATCGATCTCGAAATGCTGGGCACGGTCGGCCGCCACATTGCGCGCGGGCTCGGCAGCGATGATCGGCCCGGCCGCTTCGGAACCCGAGGCGCCGAACAGCAATCCGCAGCACTCCTCCGGACGCGCGCGCTCCGCTTCGGCGAGCAGCGTTTCGACCACCGATCTTGTGAGCGCGAGTGCCATGCGGCACAGGCTGTAGCATGGGCTTCGAGCACAAGGGCAGCAGCGAACGCAACGATGATGGAGCGGGCGAGATGCTCACCGGCAGGCTTCCCGGCGAGCCGGGAAGCGGCGCCCGGCTCGACAAGGCGCTGTCCGAGGCGAGCGGGCTCTCTCGCGAGCGGGTCAAGGCGCTGATCGGGGAGAGGCGCATCACCCTCTCCGGGATGCCCATCACCAGCGCCTCGGCCAAGGCGCGCGGGGGGGAGGCCTTCGTTATCCACCTGCCGCCCCCAGTCGATCCACAGGCTTCTCCACAGAACATCCCGCTGGTGATCGTGCACGAGGACGAGCACCTGATCGTGGTCGACAAGCCCGCCGGCCTCGTCGTCCACCCCGCCGCCGGCAATCCCGATGGCACGCTGGTCAATGCTCTGCTGCACCATTGCCGCGGGCGGCTTTCGGGCATTGGAGGTGTGGCGCGGCCGGGCATCGTCCACCGGATCGACAAGGACACCAGCGGGTTGCTGGTGGTCGCCAAGAGCGATGCCGCACACGAAGGGCTCGCTCGCCAGTTCGCCGATCATTCGATCGAGCGGCGGTACCAGGCGATCGTCAGCGGCCATCCGCAGCCGCCCGCCGGCACGATCAGCGAGCGCATCGGCCGCTCGGATGCGAACCGCAAGAAAATGGCGGTGCTGCCCAAGGATTCCTCGCGTGGCAAACACGCCGTCACCCATTACGAGACGAGCCGGAAGCTGGTCGGTTGTGCCCTGCTTGCATGCCGCTTGCAAACCGGGCGAACGCACCAGGTCAGAGTTCACCTCGCGTCAATCGGTCATTCGCTATTGGGGGATCCTCTCTATGGGCATTTCATCATCGAGATGCGGGCCCTTCTTCGAGAGCTCGGGTTTGGCCGGCAGGCGCTGCATGCGGCGTCGCTCGGTTTCATCCACCCAATCACGGCTGAGCGCCTGTCGTTCGCCAGCGCCATTCCGCGCGATATGCGGGAACTGATCGACCGAACCGCATATACCAATCGATGAAATGCCCACCCGATTACGGGAAACCCTCGTATAGACATCGGTTGGGACTGAAGTGGTCGGGTCCCGTTGGATGCCCGCACGGGATCCGCGAACAGCGGCCGACAGAAATGGGAAGCACATGAGCGAGAAGAGGACAATGTCGGTGCCGGCGCTTGGCGGGGAGCAGAGCCTCAACCGCTATCTGGCCGAGATCAAGAAGTTCCCGGTGCTGACGGCCGAGCAGGAATACATGCTCGCCAAGCGCTACCAGGAACATGAAGATCCGGAGGCCGCCGCGCAACTGGTGACCAGCCACCTGCGGCTCGTGGCCAAGATCGCCATGGGCTACCGGGGCTATGGCCTGCCGGTGAGCGACCTCATTTCGGAAGGCAATGTCGGCCTGATGCAGGGCGTGAAGAAGTTCGAGCCGGATCGCGGCTTTCGCTTGGCGACCTATGCCATGTGGTGGATCAAGGCCAGCATCCATGAGTTCATCCTGCGCAGCTGGAGCCTCGTGAAGATGGGCACAACCGCAGCGCAGAAGAAGCTGTTCTTCAACCTGCGCCGGATGAAGAAGAACCTCGAGGCGTTCGAGGATACCGACCTGCATCCGGACGACGTCCGCAAGATCGCCACCGATCTGGGCGTGCCCGAGCAGGAGGTGGTCAACATGAACCGCCGGATGCTGATGGGCGGCGATGCCTCGCTGAACGTCTCGCTACGGGCCGATGAGGACGGCGCCGGCCAGTGGCAGGACTGGCTGACCGACGATCGCCCGCTGCAGGACAGCGTTGTGGCCGATGCCGAGGAAGCTTCAGTGCGGCACGCTATGCTGCTGGAAGCGCTGGGCAGCCTCAACGATCGCGAGAAGCACATCCTCACCGAACGGCGCCTGACGGAAAATCCGCAGACGCTCGAGGAACTGAGCCAGGTCTACGAGGTCAGCCGCGAACGCATCCGCCAGATCGAGGTGCGCGCGTTTGAGAAGCTGCAGAAAGCGATGCAGCGCATTGCCGGTGAGAGGCTGATGCCGATCGCCGCCTGAGCGTAATGGATTAGGCGCCAACGAGACGGGGCCGGGCGGGAACGTTCGGCCCTTCTTGTTTGTGCGGGTGTTCCTATTCTGCCGTGGTCGGATTGATCATCGCGCGCACCTCGCTCACCGCATCGGACGGAAAGCCACCCTTGCGGGCATGCTCACGGATCAGTTCCGCGCTGGGCGCGCGATAGAGGCAGTAGATCTTGTCGTCAGTGACATAGGAATGGACCCACTGGATCTCCGGCCCGAGATCGCGCAGCACGCTGCAGCTGGTTTCGGCGGCAGCCTTGAGATCGGCGGGGGCGGCGGAGCCCACTCCGGGCATTTGCCGTTCGATGACGAATTGCGGCATGGTCGAGTCTCCCCCCTAACAGGCGGCGCCATTCTGCGCGCGGTGAAAGGTGGAGTCCAGATGCCGCGACTGGCGCAGACTACTGCGCCGGGGCGAGATCGAGAACCGCTGCCACCATCGCCCGAGTGCCCAGGGTCACCGATTCGCGCGGCGCAATCTTGAACAGCGGCGAATGGTGCGAGGGCACGGGTGGGCCTCCCGCCGCGGCCGCCGCGAACGCCTCGGGCGGAGTGCCGCCGACCGCGAAATAATAGCCGGGCACGCCGTACTCATCGGCAACGAAATAGGCGAAATCCTCCGCCCCCATCCCCCTCTGCTCGAACGGGATCACGGCCGCAGTGCCGAAGGTTTCCGAAAACGTGGCGTTCAGCCGCCGGGCCAGTACGGGATCGTTGTTGGTCACGGGCGTGCCATGGAGGTGGCTAACGCGCGGCAGCAGCTCGTCGGGCAGGCCATGGGCACGCCCGACATTCACGGCGACCCGCTCGATTGCGGCCAGCAGCTGCGCCCTGGTCGCCTCGTCATTCGCGCGCACGGTCAGTTGGAGGTCCGCGCGGTCGGAAATGATGTTGTGCTTGCTGCCCGCATGGAACGAACCCACGGTGATCACCGCAGGCGAGAGCGGCATCACCTCGCGGCTCACGATGGATTGCAGCGCGGTGACGATCTGCGCGGCGACATAGACCGGGTCGCGCCCCATGTGCGGAGAAGCGCCATGCGCGCCAACCCCCGGAACGACGATATCGAGCGAGTCCGAGCTTGAATACTGGATCCCTTCGGAAGCCGAAAGCGTGCCGGTCGGCAGGACGGATGCGACATGGAAGGCGAGCGCATAATCGGGCTTGCCAAACCGTTCATACAGCCCGTCCTCCAGCATCGCGCGGGCGCCGCCGACGACCTCCTCGGCCGGCTGCACCACGAACATCAGCGTGCCTTGCCACTTATCGCGCTGGGCCATCAGCCGCCGTGCCGTGCCCACCAGCGAGGTGATGTGCACGTCGTGGCCGCAGGCATGCATCACCGGATATTCCTTGCCGTCCAGCCCGGTCTGGACGGCGTTGCTAGCGTAGGGAAGGCCGGATTTCTCCTCCACCGGCAACCCGTCCATGTCGGCACGCAGCAGGATCAGCGGCCCGTCTCCGTTGCGCAGCATGCCCACGACGCCGGTGCCGCCCACGCCTTCGGTCACATCGAGGCCGACGGCTCGCAGCTCGGCCGCCATGCGGGTGGCCGTGGCGGTTTCGAGGAAGGACAGCTCCGGGTTCTGGTGAAAGTGGATGAACAGGGCTTCGAGGTGGCTGTCGTAATCACTGGCGACCGCCCGCTCCACGTCTCCCGGATCGGCCATGGCGGGCGCCGCCACGGCAGCGGCCAAGATGGCTGCGACATTGGCCAGCGCCATCAGGCGCGCACGCGGTTTCCGCACTCGGTCGTCCCCCATCTTGCAAACCATGTTTATGGCAGACAAGCACGGGGGCGCGGCGGCTGCAAGCCCGCAGGAGCGGTGACCGGCCGCGAGCAGCGTTGCATGGGCGGCCGGCGGACGATAACCCGCACGCCATGCTCTGGCTGCTGCGCACCCTGTTCTGGTTGGCCCTATGGTTTGTGCTCCTCAGCCTGGCCCTCGTGATCATCTTTCGCTTCGTGCCGGTGCCGGTCACCGCGACCATGCTGATGGACCCCAATGGCTTCACGCAGAACTGGCGGTCGCTCTCCCGTATCGATCGCAATATGGTCGCCGCGGTGATCGGCGGGGAGGATGGGAAATTCTGCGAGCACAATGGATTTGACCGCGAAGCGATCGAGCAGGCGTTCGAGCGCAACCAGCAGGGCGGGCGCATCCGTGGTGGCTCCACTATCAGCCAGCAGACCGCCAAGAACGTGTTCCTGTGGCAGGGCGGCGGCTATTTCCGCAAGGGTCTGGAGGCCTGGTTCACGCTGCTAATCGAGCAGATCTGGGGCAAGAGCCGGATCATGGAGGTGTACCTCAACGTCGCCGAGACCGGCATCGGCACCTATGGCGTGGAGGCCGGGGCGCAGCGCTATTTTGATCGCTCTGCAGCAGACCTCACGGCTACCCAGGCGGCGCGCATCGCCGCCGCGCTGCCGCTCCCCAAGGAGCGTTCTGTGGTGAACCCCACCGGCTTCACCCGCCGCTATGGCAACACCATCGCCGCGCGGATCGGGGTGGTCGAGCGCGACGGCCTTGCCGCCTGCGTGTCCGAGTAGCACGGTTGAGCGCGGGCCACTCGGACGCGCATCACAGGCACGGGGGCGAGCATCACGGCCATGCCCCGGCCAGCTTCGGGCGCGCCTTCGCCATCGGCATCGCGCTCAACACCGCTTTTGTTTTGGTGGAGGCGGGGTTCGGCCTGTGGTCGGGCTCGATGGCACTGGTCGCCGATGCGGGGCACAATCTGTCCGACGTGCTGGGCCTCGCGGTCGCCTGGGGCGCGAGCGTGATGGCCGCGCGCCCGGCGACTGCGCGCTTTACCTATGGCTACAAGGCCAGCTCGATCCTCGCGGCGCTGGCCAATGCCGCACTGCTGCTGGTGGCGATGGGCGCGATCCTGGTGGAGACCGTCCGCCGGCTGTTCGACCCGATGCGGCCAGAGGGCTGGACGATGATTGCGGTGGCCGGGGTGGGCATCCTCATCAACGCCGGCACCGCGCTGATGTTCGCGCGTGGCCGCAAGCACGATCTCAACATTCGCGGTGCCTATCTGCACATGGTGGCCGATGCACTGGTGAGCCTGGGCGTCGTTGTTGCCGGCGGGCTGATCCTGCTCACTGGGGCGCTGTGGATCGATCCAGTGACCAGCCTCGTCATCGTGGCGGTGATCGGCTGGAGTACGTGGGGGCTGCTGAAGGACAGCGTGCGGATGAGCCTGCTCGCGGTGCCCGATTCGATCGACGAGGCGCTGGTGCGCGACTATCTCGCGGGGCTGCCCGGCGTGGCGGCGGTGCACGATCTGCACATCTGGCCGATGAGCACCACCGAGACCGCGCTCACTGCGCATTTGGTAATGCCCGGCGGCGGTGGGGATGCATTCCTCGCGCAGGTGTCGCAGGAGCTGGAGGAGCGCTTCGGCATCGGCCACGCGACCGTTCAGGTGGAGCGCGACAGGGCCTGCGCGGCGGGATGCTGAGCGGGCCGGCGCTCCCGCTGAAGCGGCGCTCAGCCCGGAGCGGCAGCGGAGCCGGCCAGCAGCCCGCCGTCAATATTGAGTTCCGCCCCGGTCGTGTACGTCGCCTCGTCCGACGCCAGCATCACCGCCAGCGCGGCGACCTCTTCAGCGGTGCCGAAGCGCTTCAGCGGCGTATCGGCCACCAGCGCGGCCATCCGCCGCTCCCGCTCCGGCCCCTCGCCCAGCATCGGCTCCCACATGGGCGTCAGGATGGCGGCCGGGTGGATCGAGTTGCAGCGGATCTGCCACCCGTTCTGCGCGCAATAGAGCGCCACGGTCTTGGTGTGGTTGCGGATCGCCGCCTTCGAGGCGGCATAGGCCGCCGCCGCCGGGATGCCGACCAGCCCCGAACGCGAGGAAATGTTGATGATGGACCCGGTGCCGCGCGCCTTCATGGCACGAATCGCATAGCGGCAACCCAGGAAGGTGCCGTCGGTGTTCACCCGGTGCACCGCCCGCCAGTCTGCGAGGCTCGCATGCTCGGGGTCGTGCGCCACCGGCCCGGCTTCGAAGCCGGTCACCCCGGCATTGTTGACCACCACGTCTACCTCGGGAACGGCGACGGCCAGCGCAAGCCAGTCCGCCTCGTCGGCCACGTCGAGACGGCGGAATGGGCAGCCGATCTCGTGCGCGGCGCGCTCACCGCCCCCAACATCAATGTCAGTCAGCAGGACCGTGCCGCCCTCAGCCTGAAAGGCCACGGCGATCGCCCGCCCGATGCCCCGCGCTGCGCCGGTAACGATGCAGTGCTTCCCCGCCAGCCTGTTCATGCGAGCAGGCGCGGCGGGGCGCGCCTCAGGCCGCCTCTTCCTTCTTGCCACCGTCGTTCGTCACCACCCGCACAGGCTCCTTGCGGCCATCGACCACATCCTTGTCGACCACCACTTCGGTCACCCCGTCCATGCCCGGCAGGTCGAACATCGTATCGAGCAAGATCGCCTCGACAATCGAGCGCAGGCCACGCGCGCCGGTCTTGCGCAGGATCGCCTTCTTGGCGATCGCCTCCAGCGCATCCTGCGTGAAGGTGAGCGCCACGTCTTCCAGCTCGAACAGCTTGGCATATTGCTTGACCAGCGCGTTGCGGGGCTCCTGCAGGATCTGCACCAGCGCCTCCACATCCAGATCGTGCAATGTGGCGATCACCGGCAGGCGGCCGACGAACTCAGGGATCAGCCCGAACTTGAGCAGATCCTCGGGCTCGGTCTTGACCAGCAGCTCGCCGATCTTGCGCTTCTCGGGATCGGCCACATTGGCCCCGAAGCCGATGGAGCGCTTCTGTAACCGGTCGCCGATGATCTTTTCCAGGCCCGCGAAGGCGCCGCCGCAGATGAACAGGATGTTCGTTGTATCCACCTGCAGGAACTCCTGCTGCGGATGCTTGCGGCCCCCCTGCGGCGGCACGCTCGCGGTGGTGCCCTCCATCAGCTTGAGCAGCGCCTGCTGCACGCCCTCGCCGCTCACGTCGCGGGTGATAGAGGGGTTTTCCGCCTTGCGGGTGATCTTGTCGATCTCGTCGATATAGACGATCCCCTGCTGCGCCTTCTCGACATTGTAGTCGCTCGACTGGAGCAGCTTGAGGATGATGTTCTCCACATCCTCGCCCACGTAACCGGCTTCCGTGAGAGTAGTCGCATCGGCCATGGTGAAGGGCACATCGAAGGTGCGCGCCAGCGTCTGCGCGAGCAGCGTCTTTCCGCTGCCAGTGGGCCCGATCAGCAGGATGTTCGACTTGGCCAGCTCCACGTCGCCGGATTTGCCGGAGTGCTTCAGCCGCTTGTAATGGTTGTGCACCGCCACGCTCAGCACGCGCTTGGCGCGGTCCTGCCCGATCACGTAATCGTTCAGCGTATCGCAGATCTCGCGCGGGGCAGTGACCTCGCCATCCTTCTTGCCCGCGAGCCCACCCTTGGCCTCCTCGCGGATGATGTCGTTGCACAGCTCCACGCATTCATCGCAAATGAACACGGTGGGGCCGGCGATCAGCTTGCGCACCTCATGCTGCGACTTGCCGCAGAAGCTGCAGTACAGGGTGCTCTTGCTGTCCGATCCGCTCAATTTGGTCATGCTTTCCGTCCTGCCCGCGGCCTGCTCGGCCTTGGGAATCGCCCCTCGAGTCTACCCCCGAAGAGCTTAAGATCCAATGCAACCCGGCCGCCATTTGGTGCGCTGGCGGCGCTGTAGGCTACGCCATGGTGCCGACCATCCCGGCCGCAACACAGGAATATAGTATCCTGCGCCCGCCAGCCAAGCGCAAACCACCCGGCATACCGGTCAATGCCCCGCACCGGGACGCGGAACGGCGCTAGACGGGCGCCCCGCCGGTGCCGCTCTCGTTACCGGTTTCCTCATCCTTGGGCCGGTGGGCGAACACCTTGTCGACGATGCCGAAGCGCAGCGCCTCGTCCGCCTCGAGGAAGGTATCGCGGTCCATCGCCTTCTCGATATCGGTCAGGGTCTGGCCGGTATATTGTGCGTAAAGATCATTCATCCGCTTGCGAATGCGGAGGATTTCCTTGGCCTGGATCTCGATGTCGGAAGCCATGCCCCGCGCGCCGCCGCTCGGCTGGTGGACCATGATCCGCGCATTGGGAAGCGCCACGCGCATCCCCGGTTCGCCGCTTGCCAGCAGGAAGCTGCCCATGCTGGCGGCCTGGCCGATGCACACGGTGCGCACCTTGGGCTTGATGTACTGCATGGTGTCGTGGATCGCCATGCCGCTGGTGATCACCCCGCCCGGCGAGTTGATGTACATCGAGATATCCTGGCTGTTCTCGCTTTCGAGGAACAGCAGCTGGGCCACGATGAGGCTTGCCATCGTGTCTTCCACTTGGCCCGTGACGAACACGATTCGCTCACGGAGCAGGCGGCTGAAGATGTCGAAGCTGCGCTCGCCGCGGCTGGTGCTCTCGACCACCACCGGCACCAATCCGCCGGTGACGGGGTCGTGCGTGAACTGTCCCTGGGCGCCGTAGGCGTCGCCGAAAACGTCGATCATGGAAGTCCTCTCGTTTCGATCCATCGCCTATGTCGCGTGCCCGCGCAGCTTGTTCAAGAGCGATGCGCCAGCGCTTGTCAGCGACCGCGCGCCGCCGCACAAGGGCGGGCATGAAGACCATCCTCGCCATCCTCGCCGCCGTGCCGCTCGCTTCCTGCGCCACCGCCCCGGCCGATGGACCGCTTGCAGTGCCGCTGTCAGCGCAGGAGGGCGGCGCCAGCGCGGCCGAAACCTATCTCGAGCGGATCGCCGCCATCGACGATGCCGGGCCGCTGCTGAATGCAGTGATCGTCACCAACCCCGCCGCGCCGGAGCTGGCGGCTC
>PPFU01002744.1_pt1 | contig 17403 bp, 13 predicted proteins | sample 1535991 | NCBI WGS metagenome assembly PPFU01 (sample SAMN04901290, study PRJNA319586) | Hypolithon metagenome, whole genome shotgun sequencing project. | isolation source: Antarctic Hypolithon | place: Antarctica: Miers Valley | collected 2014
CGCCGCCGCCCGCCGATTGATCGAGAAATGTGGTTACTGGCGCCGCAAGGAAGAACTCGAAGACGCCGAAGCGGCTTTGCGCAATTCGCGGACTACTGCCCAATAACACTGGCTCCGATAAGCGCGAACTTTCGCATCACTCACAAACTTCGATTCCCTCCAAACCAAGTGATCCCCGACTCAGAAGGTCTTCACGAGATCGCAAATACTACCGATCCAAACCGCAACGCGGATATCGTCTTCGTTCATGGTCTTGGTGGTTCTTTCAGCGCCACTTGGCGCTATGGGACGTATAGCAAGAGCGGACACTTTTTTGGCCCGAGGAATTGGCAAAGATCGGCCAGATTGCGGCATCTGGACGCTTGGTTTTCCGGCGGGCTTCACCGCCTCGGGACAGCCGGGGATGATCATCGACAAACGGGCGGGCAATCTTTCGCAGAAACTGGCGAACGCGGGCTGCGCGACCAGCGGCGCGCGCAGGGCTATCGACTCTTCGATTTGGGATTGGCCGGAACCCGCAACGACCACGAGCGGATGGCCAGCTTGATGTCCGACCCTTATGGCCTCGACCTATCCGAGACGGGCAACCTCATCCGCCGCGAGCCAGCCTCCGCCAGCGATCTGACTGCCCGCTACCTCGCCCGATCGAGCTGGGAAACAGGCGACCCGCGGAGACTGGCGGAGTGGCTCATTCGTGAACGTCATCAAGGGAAGGTGACGCCATTCTCGGAGGGGCAGCAATGATCACAAGGTGTCCCAATTTCAATGCGCCACGAAGAAGTGTATGCGGATCGACGCCGTTAAATCTTCGACAATTGATGAGCTGGCATCGCCAATGCCCGAGCTTTAAGATTAAGCTCCTGAACAACTAAATCACCATGGATGGTCGCAACCTTTTCAAGAGCCGCTGGATGGAAAGCTTTGGAAGCAAGTCCGCGAGCGCCGGTCCGCATTTGGGCGTGTTCATCTCCCACCGTCGTCTCGACAAAGATAAAGCGCAGGAGGTTGCCCGTGCGCTGGAAGCTTCGCAGGTGGATTACTACTTCGACGAGAACGACGTAGAGCTTCAGCTCGCAGACGAGCAAGGCGACCATCTCAAGGTCGTCCAATGCATCGAGAATGGGCTGGCTGTTTGCTCGCACCTTCTCGGAATGATCACCGAGAACACCAAGGACTCGTGGTGGGTGCCGTATGAAATTGGCAGCGCGACCGGACGTGGGCAAGATTGTGCGCACCTCGTCGATCGAGAAGTAGCGCAACTGCCCTCCTGCATCAAAGCGGCGCGAATCCTCGCAAACCGGGAGGAACTGCGAGAATGGCTTCCTTCGGAGACTGCGAAGACGGCCAGTGCATCTGGTTCGATAACGGAACGGCTCATCCGGCTGATGGCGGCCTGCGACTATCTTTCCTTCATACCAACCAACCGGCAAATTAGCGACCTAACATTTTACTGAAATCCGAATATGCTATGGTCCGAATACATTGAGCCGTATTCTGGCGGCGACGAAGCGTTGTTCGATGCCGCGTTCATCAAGCAATGGGGGCAAGAGGAGTGGAGTCCTGCCGGCGATGACAAAAAAGCAGCCGCGAAACTTTATGTGCAAATGGTTTCGCGAATCGCCACGCAGCGTCTCGGCTATCTCGATGGCGCGGAGAAGACGGCGCTCAAAAGTGTATATGATCTCTTCGAGCACACACGCACGATCTGCACGGCGCATTGCGACGCGCGCCACTTTACCGTTCTCGCCTGGCATGTGCTGAATACGCACGTGCGTCCGTTCACCGCCAAATGGCACCCGCGAAGTGAGCGCGGGATGCTTTCCGCCCTTGATACAACGGATGAATTCCGAGCGGAACTTGAAGCGGTCCAGCAATGGCTTCGGCTTTTCGAGAAATTGCTCGCGCATCTGCGCGATGGCAAAGCGCCTCCCGCCGCGAACGTGCGAGGCGAGAATGCGAGGGTGGCTGCGATTGCGGAGGAAATGGAGCACTCGGTGACTTGGGGCATTCCGCCGGTGCAGGGAGGCATCGACCCGACTTCGGCGACGGCGATCAACACCGCGGAAAAGGAGGCGATTGGCGCGCGTCGCCAGCACTACGATCTGGACTCCGCGAAACCACACGCCGTTGCGCTGGCGCTCTCCGGCGGCGGCATCCGTTCGGCCACTTTTTCGCTCGGCGTGCTCGTCGCGCTCGCCAGACGCGGACTGCTCCCGCAATTCGACTATCTCTCGACCGTCTCCGGCGGCGGATACCTCGGCTCGTTTCTGACCGCGTTTCTCAACTCCCCGGCCGACCGACCGACGACACCGGCAACTGGGTTGCGTCCAAATGAACTGCCGTTCGAGCGGACGGGCGGCGAGGCCGAGGCGCTCCGGCACCTTCGGCATCATAGCAAATATCTCGCTTCCGGTTCTATATCCGACCGCCTCCAGATGATAGGCGCGCAACTCTACGGCATGGTGCTAAACGGGCTGAGTGTGGTGTTTCTCGCGGCGGCAATCGCGCTTGGTGAACACTTCCTGCGCGGCCATTCGTTCGTGAACGATTTATGGTCCCGCGCCCTCGTCATTGTCGGTGCACTGCTCGCGGTTTGGGCGGTCATCGCTCTGGTACTCATTCGCAGGGGTCGAACTCGCCAGAGGGTGGCGGATACAGGCCTCGTCGTTCTCGGCGGCGCACTGCTCGCACTCCTTGTCTGGCGCGGACTCGGGGATCTCCACCGCTGGATTGAAACCGACCACGCATGGCCGGTGTTTTCAAATGAAGCGCTGCTCGTCATTCTCGGTGCCATTCCCGCGATCTCTTCGGCGTTTGCCGCCGTCGCGGGGAAGATATTCGATCGGATCAAGATCGTTCTCGCCGTGCTATCGGCCATCTCCGCGCCCCTGTTCTTCTTCGGGGTCTATCTCGCCATCTACCAATGGGCGGGGCATGACTCCGTTGCATTCAGTGCCGGCGATTTTGCCATCACCCGGCTCCCGCTCTTCACCATCATCCTGGCCGTCGTCTATTTCTGGCTCATCAATATCAACTTCACCTCGCCGCACCGGCACTATCGCAAAAAGCTCGCCAAGGCTTATCTGATTCAACCTGCCAAAACCGCGGAACCTGCGCGGCCATTTGAGCAAGCCGTCGAGACGAAGCTTTCCGAAACGAAGTCGGCCCGCGCTCCCTATCAACTCATCAATGCGGCGCTCAACGTGCCTGGCTCGAAGAACACCGGAATGCAGGGCCGGCTCACGGATTTCTTCCTTTTCAGCCGGGCGTTTTGCGGAAGCCCGTTGACCGGCTACCGACCGACGACGGAGTGGGAAAGCAAAGACTCCCATCTCGATCTCGGAACCGCGATGGCCATCTCCGGCGCTGCCGCAGCTCCCCAAATGGGCCTCGGGACGAAGCGGCGGATGAGCTTCTGGCTCGCGCTGCTCAACGTCCGCCTCGGCTACTGGGTGCGGAACCCCGGGAAGAGCGCAGGGCTCTACGGCGGCTCGCCCGGCCTGTCATTTCTACTGAAAGAAATGCGCGGCTCGATGGATGAGCATTCTCCCTGGCTCTACCTCTCGGACGGCGGCCACATCGAAAACCTCGGCGTCTATGAGCTGTTGCGGCGCCGCTGCCAATACATCGTGGCCGTGGACGGCGAACAGGACGAGCGCATGACCTTCGCCGCGCTCACTACTCTCCAGCGCCTCGCGGCGATCGACCTCGGCGTGAAGATCGACATTAACCTCGACGACCTGCGCCTCAACGAGCTGGGACTCAGCCGCTCGCATTTCCGATTCTGCCGCATTGAGTATCCCGGCAAGCAATACGGCTATCTGCTCTACGTAAAACTTTCGCTCACCGGCAACGAAGGCGAGTTCTTGCGCCGCTACCGCCTCGACGAACCCGCCTTCCCGCACCACTCGACCGCTGACCAATTTTTCACCGAGGCACAATTTGAAGCCTATCGCAGCCTCGGCGAGCACATCGGCGACAAGCTCTTCCTCAAAGCATTGGTGGGCCAGCGACTCGCAGAATCGACCGAGATCGAAATCGAGGATCTGTTCCGCGAGCTGGGGACACGATTGCTTGAGCCACTTGCATGACGCGCTTTTCCCCAATCACTCCAATAGCTCACCAGAATTCTCCGCGAACCGACCACAATCCGAAACGCCCATGAAGAAGCCGTTATCCGAGACAGACCCGCTAACGCTGATGATTTCGAGCCGTTGCGCGGACGAAGTTTCCTACCATGGAATGCTCCAGCCCCTGAAAGTTCTCCGCGAGGCTCTGAAAGCGAAGCTGGAAGAAATCAAAATCGGCGGGAAACAGGTCTTCAAGGTCTGGATTCACGAGGACGAATCCAATGCCAGCGCGTTGATCAATAATTGGGACGAGTGCCTGGAGAAGGCGCGGGACGCGGATGTCTTCATCGTCCTCTACAACGGTCGCGCGGGCTGGGTTGGGAACGACAATCCCGTCAGGAATGGTCTCGGAATCTGCCACGCCGAGCTGTCCGCCGCCTACAATAGTTCACCCGCGAAAGTGCGAAGCATCCATTTCAAGTCTCTGGTGCCTGCGGAGGATGGATCGCCCGATGGGGGCTTCCAGCGGTATGTCCGTGAGCGGAAGCTTCCTGGTGCCCAGGTTGAAACCGGCGAGGAGGCTCTTGTGCGGGCGGAGGAACTTGCCGCAGCAATCGTGTTGAGCCTCGCGCGCGAGGGAGTCGGCGTGAACTCCTCGGGGAGCTACTACGCAGGAGAAGCCTTGGAGTGGAGCCGGTTGAAGTTCCAGCGGCGGCGGGAGGTCATGACGTCTTCGATGGTGGAGCTGCTGCGGGAAAAGGCTGGCGGACCGCAAAAACAGCCGTCTCCGAAAGTGGCGATTGTGGAGATCCAGAATGCGAAGATCGGGTTCGTCTGCGACAGCGTCCCCGCCTCGATGAGCACGCCAGCCGCGCGCGAACTCGTCGGCCAGCCTTTCCTCGACGACCACCTCCACGCCGCGAATTGGGCTCCCACGATCGGCGGCCCCGTGCATGTCATCGCATGCCAAAAAAACGTTACGGAAACCCAAGCGATCAGGCAGCTCGGTTTCCCGGATGCCGTCGTCGTCTCCGCCCCCTTCGGCGTTTATGTGGCAGACGACGTGCAGAAGATCCAGATGGCGTTCGTGGGCAACTGCCGGGACCGGACGACAACTCGGGAAAAGGTCCAATCGTTCCTGAACTGGCTGAACGAACACGGCGAAGCCGGGTATCTTGTGCGCCGCGCGGCGCATCGTCGAAAGATTGCCGAACTGATTGAAACGATCCGCAAGGACGAGACACCGAAAGCCGTGGAGACGAAGCCGGCACGCCCGCGGAAAGGCATCAAATGATCGTGTTACAGACATAGGCCGCGGGTTGAAAACCACACAACGCCTGAGGAGCTATGAACTTCGACAGACAACTAAAACCCGACTGGGATAATCATGATGAGCAATCCATTTGACCCGCTGAGTCCCTGGCCACCGAAACCAACACAGAAGCCTCCCGATCTTTCGTTCTTGTTCCCTCGGCCGAAGCCTCCACCAGCCTCCATTTTCGATCTGATCGCACCCACGCAATCGTCGCCGTCGGTCGGCGCGCTCGGCTCCCTTCTCGCGAAACCGGTGAAACCGAAGGTCTTCGTAAGCTACCACCACAAGAACGATCAGTGGTGGTATGACCAGTTTTCCAGGCTCTTCGCTGGGAGTTACGACCTGTTCACCGATACGTCGATAGAGCGAATCATCGATAGTGATGACCCGCTCTATCAAAGCCGGAAAATCCGTGAAGATCACATCAGCGGCAGCTCGATTACGGTCGTGCTGATCGGGGCCGAAACTTGGAAGCGAAAGCACGTGGACTGGGAGATTCACGCTACACTAGAGAAGAAGCACGCGCTGCTCGGTATTGCGTTACCTGGGCATGCCACCACATTCCGTGGTGAAGTGATCGTTCCAGACCGCCTGTATGACAACTTGGTGTCAGGATTCGCCACTTGGATTCATTGGTTGAACGATGCAGCCACAGTGAGCAACGCGATCACGAACGCGCGGCAGCTCGTAAAAGCGCCGAACAAGACCGTGAATTCTCGCCCACAGATGGGGAGAAACCTTTCCTGACGCGGACGGTTCTGGCTTGCGAATGTAGCCGCGGAATAACCAACAACTACCTGAGAAGACATGAAATACGACGCGTTCATCTCCTACAGCCACGCGCTGGATGGCCGCTTGGCGCCGGCCCTCCAATTGGGCCTCCATCGCTTTACCAAGCCGTGGTATCGCCTGCGCGCCATGCGGGTTTTCCGGGACGACACTACACTCGCGCTCACGCCGGCCTTATGGCCTAAGATTCGCAGGAGCTTGGATGAAGCAGGATGCCTCATCTTAATGGCCTCGCCGAAGGCCGCGCAGTCGGAGTGGGTGAGGAAGGAAGTGGCGCACTGGATCGCCAGCGTCCCCGTTAAGCCGCTGCTGATCGTCTGGACAAATGGCGAGGTGAACTGGCCGACCGACGCGGCGGATTTCGACTGGCAACGAACCGACGCGCTGCCAACCGAACTACGCGGCTACTTTCAGCAGGGGCCGCCGCTTTACCTCGACCTGCGTTGGGCGCGAAATGAGAAGCAGCTCTCACTCAAGCACCCGCAGTTTCTGGAAGCGGTCGGAAAGTTGGCATCCGGAATCACTGGGCGAGACCTACAGAATCTCCTGGGTCAGGAAGTCACCGAGCACCGCCGGACGCGCCGGGTGGCCACGTTAGCGATCGTGGTCCTGACGCTCGCTCTGTGCGCGGCGATTGCCGGCGCGATCTTTGCCCTGCAGGGTCAAGAGCGCGCCAAGGAATCACTTTACTTCGCCACCATCCCCGCCGTGCAGGAGTCCTCGCAGCGCGGCGACAAGATCGAGGCGCTGCGGCTCCTGGTGAACGCGCCCGAGCGTTACCGAGGCTGGGAGTGGAGTTTCTTAAAACGGCGGATCGGCTTTGCTCCGATGCGTTTGCGCCACAGCCAGATCGCCATCCTCGATGCCGGTCCGTTGCAAGGTAGTGGTCTGCGGGAGCTAGCCGATCGGATGTTTGATGGCGCGGCGGGTGACGCCACAACAGCGGCTGGCATCACTGTCGTTAATCGCGGCGGCGGTCGTGGCGGCGGCCACATCGAGGTGCTGACGGAGGAGGACGAGATCTCGGTCACGACGTATCAGGCGAGCTCGTATGGGGATTTTGGAACCATGTGCCTTTCGCCCGATGGCAGTTGCCTGCTCGTTTTGACCGAGAGGATGCAGGAGCAAACGCTCGCGGGAGACGATTTTCTGCCCCCACCCGGCACGCTCGATTTGGAGCACGATGGCGCGCTTCTGCACGTGCTCCCGGTCCCGGCGAAACTCGATACCAGCCAGTTGGGTCGGCGGCAACCCGAGGCGGCGGAGAACAATGCGGCGGAGCCCGCAGACGCAGCTGGAGAGCCCGGACAGGGCGAGCCCAAGGATGAGGCGCTGGGTGTGCAGGCCGCGGAGGAGGAGCCCGCGAGCGAGGAGGAAAGAGAGAACGAGTCGGTCTTTTTCGAGAACCACGAGGGGCGGCTCGTCTGCGTGCATGCGAATGGGGCACGCGAGTTTGTCGCACGGCCCGATCCGCACGTTCCCGGCAAAGCGCGGCTGCGCTTGCGCGACCGGCCGATGCCCCTCTCTCTACCCACGGGAGATGAGGAGGAGGCAGCGTCAACTGAACTCGAGGTGGAAGGCGCGCTGCGACTGCTCACGGGCGAACAGCGCGAGGCCGTGCAAAGCTGGCACGCCGCCAAGCCGGAGCGGTTGGTGCTCGCGATTGACTGGTCCGATCCAACGCTGCCCTGTCTCGCCGTGGATCCGGAAAGTGAGGAACTCTCGCTGATCGAACTGCGCCACCCGGAGCGAGTTCGCACTACCACTTCGGCAGGCACTCGTCGCGTGTGGAAGGGCATCCGGCGGATGGGGGACGGAGCGTTCGACGCCGGCGCTGCTTTCTCTCGCGACCGTAACAAAATCCTATTGTGCCCGTTCGAAGACGATCGTGCGGCGATCTTGGACCGCGCGACGCTCAAGCCGCTCGTTTTTCTCCAAGGCGAGATCATGCGCGCCAACGATCACACCGCACGGCCGGGAGGCTCGGAGTGGGCGCTCAGCCCCGCAGCGACGTTCGCCTCGCTGGTTGCAATTGATGCGCCCAGTGCCACTAGGTTTGCCGGCATCTGCCGCACGGACACCGGCGCGGAGGTAGAGTGGACCGGCGTGGGCGAAGTCACCGCTGTTGGCTGGGATTCTACGGAAAAGCTCTTTGCCACGCTCGACGCTTTCACGAACCTCATCACCGTTCGACGCGGGCTCACGGGCGCGGTCGACGCGACGGCTCCGGCGGCTGAAAGGCAGGATAGCAGGCTGCTGCAGGAGGTGCCCTCGGTGCCCAATCGCATCCTCGTGGGTCGCACGCTCTTTCGCCGCAGCGATATGCGCGCGCTGCTCACGCTGCCGGATGAGCTGGCGCTAGCGCCGGATTGGTCGTGGGCGCTAATGACGGAGGGCGGCACTCCCTCCGGCGACGGTGGCCTCCGCCCGGCCAACGGCTTATGGCCGAACATCGAGCTTGTCGAGCGTATCACCTCGTCGGCGACGGAGAGTTCGACCGTGGCAGAAATGATCCAGAGCCTGCAAATGACACTGCTGAATCGCCGCAATCGAACGGTGTGGGAGTATCTCCTGCGTCGGGAGACGGAAGCGACCCAGCTCAAGCAGGAGATCCGAGAGGAGGCGCTGAAGACCTTTGCCTACCGGATGAAGCACCTGCTCGCCCAGCTTGGCTGGCCCGAGGGATACAGCGATGTGACGCTCGGGGAGGTGCAAATACTCAAAAACCGCGCGGCGGGGCTGCACGAAGAAGCTGCCCGCTTGCTGGCAGAACGGCCCGACTCTGACGATGCGCAGTTTGCCGTCGCAGCATGCGCATTCCTCGACGGAGAAGAGGCTGATGCCGCGCGCGCAGCGGTGGAATCAGCGCACGCGGCTGCTGAGGAAGGTGTCTCGCCGGAGCAGCACTGGGTGCAGCTCGCCGGCCTAATGGCGCTCGACGGCCGCCCGGCGGAGATCGAGCTAGGCAATGAGTGGATGACGCGGCATGCGGTGGTGAAAACCTTCCGCGATGGAATGGTCACGCCGACGAAGCTGCTGGAACTGCTGGAAGGCGACAGTTTAGGGATCGGCGGGGAATCGGGGATGTTGGAGGGGCTCACCGCCGCTGCAGAGTGGGAGCGCGGACGCAAAGATCGCGCCGCCGGATGGATAGCGCTGGTGGACGCCTCCGGCGGGTTCGCCCACAGCCAGATGCCGCGAATGCTGGAAAAGCTGCGCGGCGGCGAGTCACCGTATTGGTTCTCGTTGCTGCCGGAAACGACGCACGAAGCGTTTTCGGCCGCGCTTGCAATTGCGCCAGTTCCTGAGAAGCGCGGACCGGCCATTCTCGCCTTGGCGCGCGACTATCTCGCCGCAGGGGAGAAGGCGGCAGCGCTGTATGTGCTCGATCGCACCTGGCGCGGCTCGCTTCCTTTCTTGGAGCGGCTCGAATCCTACAGACTCGCCTGCACTGCGCGCTCGGTTTCCGAAAAGGAGCACGTTTATACGCTGGCGGAACTCGTTTCTGAGGAGGAAACGGATGTGCCGCCTGTGGCGGCGCTGGAATTTTACGGACGGGCTGCCGCCAGCGGAGGAGAGAGCGCTGCCGCTTTTTCCGAGAAGGCGCTCACCCGTGTCGAGTCCACTCCCAATGCGAAGCGCACTGCGGAAGAGCTGCTCGGCCTCGTCGGTGCCCGCACGGCGCTGGGCGACGAGGCTGGCGCGCAGGCCGCCTTTGCCACGTTACTGCGGAAGGAGCCTGCCTTTCACGACGAGCAGGTGATCGAGGCGCGCGCCTGGACCGCCGGCGAAGCGCGCGCCCTAGGCCGCCACTTGGCAAGATGGCTTAAAAATAGCGCTCCACCGGCTCCGTCGCCCGCCGAGACGAAGTTGCGCGATTCGCGGATCGCGCTGCTGCTTGGAAAGAATGCCGCTGCCCTCAGCGCCTTCCATCAGGCGCTCAATGCCGGTGCCAAGCCAGAGCCTGCACTCTGGATGCGCCTCATCGCTGCAGCCCTGATGAGCGACGACGCGGCCGGGCGGCTTCGGCTGATCGAGCGCGGCCGTGACGCGCTGCCGCGGAACGCCGGTGCCCATGCCGCCGCCGCGCTCGCGCGGAGCATGGCTGGCGACACCGGAAATGCGCTCGCCGCGCTCCGGGAGGCCGTCAGTCTCGACGCGCGTTTTGGCTCGATCGAAGGCTGGAACGCGTGGCGCAGCGAGATTGGCGCAGGGGGCATCGAGGTGGAAACGCCAATGTTCACGCTGCTCAACGCGCGACCCGTGGAGATGATCACCAATCCCACCGAGCTGCTCAACGCTGCAAAGAGTCGGCTGGAGGCGGCTGGTGAAGATCCCGAGCGCCAATTGCGAGCTGCAGATGCGGCGCTCGCCTTCACCGCCGCCGCGAAGCGGGCACAGCCGAACTGGAATTACCCGGGAATGCAGCACGCAGAACTGCTCCGCGCGCGAGTGACCGCACTCGTCCGCCTCAGGCGCCTTCCCGAGGCGCTGGCAGCCTGCCAAGAACTTGTCGAAAACGGCATCGGTGCGGAGGATTTTCACCTTCCTTTCCGACTCGCGTTCGTCATAAAGCAGAACGACCGAGCGCGCGCGTTCATCGATGCCGGCAGCGCAAAGCTTCTCGCTTCATCCGAGTTCGCGCGGCTGGCAGGCCACGCACTGCTTGGCCTCGGCGATCCCGCCGCTGCGCTCGAGGCCTTCGAGCGGTCGCGCTCTCTCCTGTCGAATAACGATGAACCCGAGGATGACTTGCTTGCCGGCCTCGCCCTCACCCGCTGGCTTGCAGGCAAACGGGACGAGGCGCTGTCTGCCGCCGCCGTATTCCACAAACAAGCTCCGAATGGTCTGAGCGACGAGAAGTTCACGGAGCTCAACTGGCGTCCGCAAGAGCGAGAAGCGTTAAAGGCGGTACTGGCAGAGTCGCTCAAAACGGAGGCTGCGCGGGAAGAGAGCTGACAGGTTTAAGGCAGCGAACCACTTCTTGTGGATCACGGAGGCGAAACGCTGGCGCTATTCTCCGCGTCTAGCAACTCGCTGATCCCTTTGTGATCGCTGAGGCGTCGCAACTGCTCCGGCAGGTGCCCAGGCGCATTGGGCGGAAAGAAGATCGTTTGAATGGCAAACCGCCCCCGCTCGCTGAAGTGCAGCTCCACTTCCTTGAAAATCCACGGCGCTTCGTCCGCATCCGCAGCGTGTGGAGTCAGCACGATGAGGTGCAGCCGGCAGCGGCGAATTTCGCGTTTGATCCGCTCGGAAATGGACTGGCCGCCGTGGATCGAGCTGTCGTCGAGGAAGACGAGATAATGCCGCTCCAGCGCCGCCTTCAGCGCCTGGGCGTAGGCTTCGCCGTCGCGCCGGGTGTAAGTGATGAAAATGTCCGGCCCAAACAGCCGCTCCCAAGCAGCTTCGAGAAGTTTGCGTGCCGTGCCGATGCCGGTCATGCCTGTTTGTCTATACCTGGGGCAGAAATGTAACCATCGAATTGCGACCCGCCGCACGAGGCTCGGTCGTGGTCCGCAATCCCACAGTCAAGACACCCGGTCCGTTTCGACGGAATAACGAGAACTGCTGCGGTCGAAATCGAATGGGTCTCCCATCACTTCATTGAGACGGTCGGCACACTGTTTCTCCAACCAGTCGATGAGACGATGGCATTGATGAAGGGGATACACTCTATGGGATCGCCCGTTCACGTAGCCAATTTCGTCGAGGATCTCGTCCGGAACCGGCGGGGCGACGGCACCGAAGTAAAAAAAGTGACGCGAGAGCAATACCCTATTCGTCTTCGTATCTCTCCCCAAATTGAACATGTTCATGGTGCCATCGGCATGGCTGTGATGAGAATCCTCCTGTAGCCAACGCCTACCGTCTGGATCGTGATGGTAGATGTTATCGCCGACCATCATCTTCTTGCTTCCGTTTCTCACGGGGCGTTTGTCGCGGCAGGTCGGATCGGCCCAATATTCATCGAAACTCCGGGTTTCACTGACCCGCATCGCAAAGATGCAACGTCCCACCGCGCGAAGGGCGCTGCCTCCCATGCCGAGAATCCAATCTCCGACCTGAGCGGTGCTACGAATCGCAGGCTTGCATGTCGCGAGGCTGCAGAAGCCGTGAAATGGATTGGGCGCAAAACCAAAATCTCGCGCGACAACATACATATAAACCTTGGCCATCGACGCTCAACATACCGAGGTCGTCGCAGGGTTTACTGCATCACGCGCGCTTCCATCCGGGTTCTGGAACGGATTTTCCGATCCGTCAATCGCAGCCACGATACTGTCGCTGTTCCACCCGACGAGCGCTGACCCATATTTCTCAAAAGCGGGCGGAATATCCGCTTTCGTGCCGCCTTGCGTGAAAACGCCCACGATGCGTTTTCCAAGTTGGTTGGCCTTCTCGATTTCCCAATTTACCCACGGTCGGGAGTGAGTCTGCTTCCCGATGAGGACGACCACCGTCGATGCCCACGACATTTTCATGCGCAACAATCGTTTGAGTGTGCGCTCGGGAATCTCGTTCCGGTCTAACCGACGTTGGTTCTCGGGTCGGGCGCGGATGGAGCTATTGCGAATGTCGTAGCCATTTCGAGACAGCAAGCTCGTCAACTTGGTCACATGGGCATCGTCCTTGTGATGATGACTGATGAAAACGTGTCTGCGGGCGGATTCTGAGGCCATGACGTTGAGGACGATACGCGAAATCGAAGCCCGAGGAAAGGGTGATCCTCGCGAGAGGGATCTTTGATGATCGTCCCGCGGCTCAAATTCGACGTGCCGCCGCGCGAGTGGATCGCTTAGACTCGTTTCACGTTTGCCGAAAATCCTCAATCCCTCATGCCCACACCACGATTGATCATCTTTGAAGGCGTCGATGCCGCGGGGAAGTCCACCGTTTGCGGAGAATATCTCTCGCGTCTTAGATCCCGCGATTTTCCGGCACGGCAGCTTTCGTTTCCCGGAAAGACGCCACGCACGCTGGGCCAGCTTGTTTACACGCTTCACCACGATTGTCGAAGTCTGGGAGTTGAACGTCTCGCTCCAGCGAGTCTGCAAGCTCTTCACATTGCCGCGCACCTCGACGCAATTGAATCCGTGATTGCGCCGGCGCTGGAATCCGGTGAAACGATCATTCTGGACCGCTGCTGGTGGTCCACCTGGGTCTATGGGATCGTCGGTGGCATACGACCAGACGTCCTCGATGCATTGATCGAGGCGGAGCGCCGCGCTTGGGGCAAATGGCAGCCTGGCCTCATTTTCCACGTAACCCGCTCTACACCACTCCGCGATGAACCGTCCGACATGTGGCAAAAACTCCGTGCGGAGTATGATGCGCTCACAGAACGCGAATCCGGCAAGTATCCGATCCACGTTCTTTCGAACGATGGCGAGCTGCAAGAAACCGTCTCTGAAGCGATCGCCCTTTCTCATGGCCACTAGAAAGAAGGGAACGGCGACGGAACAGGGGTTGTTTGCGCCCCATGCTCTTTCGGCCCCACGAGTATTTTCTCCGACGGACTTCGCCTTTCTTTACCCGCTGAAGCCGACGGTCGTTTTCGAGACCTACTGGCGTTTTGCCGTCGAACGGCAGGAGATCTATCACCGGAGAGTTCGAGGCGAATCGGCGCCTTGGTCCCGCGATCCTGTGCTTCAGGCGAGCAAATTTACGAACGCCTATCGGGCGGCCGACCGTGTCAGCCAGTATCTCATTCGACATGTAATCGGTGACGAGGAGACAAGCGCCGAGAACGCATTCTTTCGCATTTTGCTCTTCAAGATTTTCAACCGAATTGAAACGTGGGAGCTGCTCAAATCAACGTTTGGGGAACCGTCCGTTGAAAGCTTTGATGTGTCTCGTTACGGCGAGGTGCTCAGCGCAGCATTCGCTCGTGGAGAAAAAATATATTCGGCAGCTTACATCATGCCCTCTGGCGGGAGAAGCGGATTTGCACGCAAACACGATATGCATCTTCACTTGCTGAAAGATATGCTTCGCAAAGACGTTCCGAGGCAGATAGCCGACGCTGGCTCAATGGCACGGGCTTTTGAACTGCTTCGTGCCTGGCGCACGATTGGAGACTTTCTTGCCTATCAATTCGTCACGGATTTGAACTACAGCCCAAAGACAGATTTTTCGGAATCAGAATTTGTGGTTCCCGGTCCTGGCGCGAAAGGTGGCCTGCGAAAATGTTTCACCGACCTTGGCGGCCGCTCGGAATCTGATGCCATCCGGTTGGTCACGGAGCACCAAGAAGAGTGCCTCCGCGCCCTAGGCCTGCGTTTCCCTACGCTGTGGGGACGGCGCCTCCAATTGATTGACTGTCAGAATCTGTTCTGTGAGGTGGACAAATATGCTCGCGTAGTTCACCCTGAATTTTCAGGCCCATCGGGCCGCACGCGCATCAAGCAGAAGCTGCGTCCATCCGCGTGTCCGATCCAACCCTTGTTTCCGGCCAAATGGGGTTTGAATAATCGGCTAAAAGAGTCGCCAACCTATGTTCCAAGTTCTTGAGGAAACGAGCGCAGACGCGCTTTGGTTAAAAGCAGCCGAATGGTTTGAGCCCGGAGGGCTTGCGACAAAGCAGGACGGTCGTGGCGGGCAAACTGCGGAGGTGCTCCGCGCGGGGCTGACTCTGCGTGACCCCCGACAACGATGGATCACGTCTCGTGCTCCGGCGATGAATCCCGCGTTCGCTCTCGCCGAAGTCATCTGGATCATGTGTGGACGCGAAGACTCTGCATTTCTGGACTACTTCAATCCGATGTTGCCGCGCTTTGCCGGCGTCGGGTCAACGTATTATGGAGCCTACGGGCATCGACTGAGGAAGCGCTTTGGCATCGACCAGTTGGAACGCGCCTATAATGCTCTCTCGGGGAACCCCGAATCACGTCAGGTTGTTCTGCAAATCTGGGACAGCTCGATGGACCTACCGCGAGAAGACGGAAGCGCTCAGTCAGAAGATATTCCGTGCAACATTGCCGCGTTGCTGAAAGTAAGGAATGGTCGCCTCGAATGGACGCAAGTCATGCGCAGCAATGATCTGATTCGCGGCCTGCCTCACAACATTGTGCAGTTTTCAAGCCTGCAAGAAATTTTTGCTGGGTGGCTCGAAGTTGATCTTGGTAGCTACCATCATTTCGCAGACAGCTTGCACCTATACCAGCGAGATTCGCCCATCTCGGACCGTGTCTTGCCGTGCTCGCTCCCGCGTAATAATGAGTCCATAGCGCTGGCGAAGTCTCATTCCGAGATTTCATTTCTGAAACTCGCCGATCTTGGTGACACGCTTTCCTCGCCGGGAGTTTGTTCTGAAGACGCATTGAGGGCGTTTGAGAACCTCGATCTGGACCCGGCTCTCCATTCGTGGGCCGCCATAATGACCGCTGACGCGCTACGGCGGCGCAAAGATTTTCGCCGCATGAACTCAGTTTTGCAGACGAGTGGCAATCCGTGCCTTACGACGATGTTCAAGCGCTGGCTCGACCGAGACCGCTCTGTCGCTGCCGGCCAGTGAGTTCACGCTCTCGCCAACCTTTGCCCTCGGCGTTACGGTGGTGAGATGAATGACGAGGGCACCCCTGCTTCCGAATATCTACCAAGACTCGCGATCTACGTTGCGTGGCATTCCGCGTCTGCCCAAGGGCGCCAGATCGCGAAACGGATTTACGCGCACTTCGCGCGCGACGCCGATCAGCCGAATGCCTGCTGGCTCGGCATCCCGGTATTTTTTCGCAGTGCGCTCGCGGATGGGGAAGTCGTGCCTGCTCCCATCGAATTCGATCTGGCGCGACACACCGCCGTGATCGTTTTGGTGGATCCAAAAATGGTCCTCGGCGGGTCGGCCTGGCGTGACTATGTGGCGGAGCTTTGGAAAGCCGCCGACGCCGCGCCGGAGTGGCACCGTGTCTTTCCAGTAGCCATCGCTCCGAGCGCGTTCAACATCCTGCCCGAAGCGCACTTTATCCGGCTCTAGGAATACCCGCCCGAAGCGGCGACGGGAATTTTGCTCAACCGCCTCACCAATGAACTCGCGCGGCTGCTCACACAAAGACCGACGCTGGCGAGTGCGGAGTCTAGAGCGGCGCATAGCGCGAGTCCTCCGAAGATGCGGCTTTTTCCTCAGCCATGCAAAGCTCGATGGCGAAAAGGCCGGGAAGGCATTACGCGGATACTGGGCGGCGCGCCTTCGGTCAGCACTGCGGTTTTGGCTGCTATCAGCCATTCGGATTCGATTCGCGCAATGAGTTCCACATTTGGAAATCCCTTGTTTGACACTACCGCATCAAGGAAACACCGGCGCATCAAGGTGATCTGCCGGTACTAGCAATATGATTTGCAGGAATAACATTGATCCTGCAAATTAATGTGTTTCCTGCGAGTGAAGCTTACCCTTGCCACTCGAAATCAAGGCACGCTTTGATTTGAAAGTCGCACCTTCATTCGGCTTCAAGCAGGGCTTGGAGCGATTACCGCATGGCGGCCGAGCTTTCCAGCCAAACCGAGAGTCGCAAGACGGCGGCGGCGCGGTGGTGATCGCTTATCAATCAGAGTCCTTCAGAGCGGCGCTTCCGGAATCAACCCGGAATTTGGAGTTGTGGGGTTTGGGCGACTTGCGCTGGATCAAACCCACAGGTGAAGAACCGCGCTTTACCTCTGAAGGGACATTGCTGCATGGGTCGGCCGACACGGCGCTGGAAAGCATGCGAGAGCAGATGCTTGCCGGGACTCAGCCGGTGGCGGCGGTCTTCGTCGGAGGAATGGAAGGCATTCTCGATGAAGCCGCAATTTTTCGACGACTGTGCGAAGGGAGACCGCTTTATTTTGTTGGTGCGCCGGGAGGTGCTGCACGGGAACTCGCAGAGCGGGAGCAGGCAGAGCTAACGCCCGTTTCGGGGTTAACTCCGCAGGAACTTCTCCACGCACGAAACTATCCTTCCCTGATTCAGCGGATCGTCCTCGATATCAGCGCACGAGGGCGGCGCTTCTCATGGGCGCGGGTGGCTGGGGCGGTGGTGCTCGCGACGGTCGTGGCCGCTCTGGCGGTGGCGACGCAGGCGGCGGATCGCACTTTTACCTCCACCGCTGACAAGTCGGTGGAGAACCGGGTGACGCTCTGGGCGGGGGCGCTGCGGATGCTGGCGGAGAATCCGCGGGGCGTGGGGCGCGGGATGTCGGGGGAGGCTTACATGCAGTGGTATCAGCCGCTGGAGGCGAGCGCGCGCTACC
>PPFU01026464.1_pt1 | contig 17396 bp, 17 predicted proteins | sample 1535991 | NCBI WGS metagenome assembly PPFU01 (sample SAMN04901290, study PRJNA319586) | Hypolithon metagenome, whole genome shotgun sequencing project. | isolation source: Antarctic Hypolithon | place: Antarctica: Miers Valley | collected 2014
GGCCGGTCGGTGGCGCCGGTCACGTCGATGCTTTGCGTCACGATCGCATCAAAGGTGAACGTGGCCGCCGAAACCGGCAGCGGCGCGAGCAGGGCAAGGGCAACAGTGATGTGTTTAAAGCGCATGACGAACTCCAATTCCTGGTGGCCGACGTTTACCATATCGCTGCGTCAGGCGACACAAAAAATTGGCCGGACGCGAGGCCCGGCCGAGTCCAACAGGGAGGTGATGGAAGGCGGCGTGACCGCCTGCCATCACCAGACAGGTAGGCCCGCGCGGCACCAGCGGCAACCTGAACCGGCCCTGGCGTCACGCAATGCCGCCTTGCGTGTGATACATGTCACGCGTGCATTGCGCGTCGGCTCAGGCGGCCTCGCGCGCGGCGCGCATTTTCTCGCGGTGTGCCAGCAGCTCTTCCAGCACGAAATCGCGAAAGGCCGAAATCCGCTTGGATTGACGCAGCTCCTCGGGATAAGCGAGAAACACCGGCACCTCGGCGCTTTCGACGTCGGGCAGGACGCGCACCATGTCCGGCATATGTTCGGCGACATAGTCAGGCAGCACGCCGATGCCGAGGTCGGCCAGCACCGCCTGAAGCACGCCGAAATAGTTGTTCACCGTCAGCGTCGAAGGAATGTTCTGCGCAAACAGCATCTGTGTCAGCGTCGCGCCCGCCGCAACCTGGTGCGACTTCGTGTTCTGGCTGATCAGACGGTGGTCGCTGAGATCGGCGATGGTCGCGGGCGTGCCGCGTTGCGCGATGTAGCCGGGCGTTGCGTAAAGCCGTATGCGGACCGTCATCAACCGCTTGCGGATCAGGTCGGCCTGGCTTGGCTCCTTCATCCGGATCGCCACGTCGGCTTCGCGCATCGGCAGGTCCAGCACGCGCTCTTCCAGCATCAGGTCGATTTTCAGGTCGGGATAGCGCGCATAGAGCTTGTGCAGGCGCGGCGCCAGCCACAGCGACCCGAACGCCATGGTCGTCGTGACGCGCAATTCGCCGAACACCTCGTCCTCGCTGTCGCGGATGCGCGCGGCGGCGGTTTCCAGGCGCCGGGACATGACGGCGGTCGCGTCGTGCAGCAATTCGCCCTGTTCGGTCAGGATCAGGCCGCGCGCATGGCGGTGGAACAGCGTGACGTCCAGCGTTTCTTCCAGGCTGCGAATCTGCCGCGACACGGCCGATTGCGACAGGTGCAGGGCGTCGCCGGCATGGGTCAGGCTGCCCGCATCCGCTACCGCATGGAAAATGCGCAGCTTGTCCCAGTCCATCGTCGGTGCCTCCTGCGTTCGGCGCTCATATAGGGAAGGGCGCCGGCCTTCGCGACTGCGATACACGATTTCGGTGCGGATTTCGTGTCCGATCGGACGCGCTGCGAAACCCGGCGTCACGACGACGGGAACGGCGCGGATTTCGCTTGGTAGGTCAGCGATAGCGACCTATCCTGCAAGGGGAGGATGCGCCATGCTGCACGACGTGTCGCTGAGCGACCGGTACGAGCTGACGAAGCGCAGCGTGCTGTTGAACGGCACGCAGGCACTCGTCCGGCTGATGCTGATGCAGCGCGCGCGCGACGCCGCCGCCGGCCTCGATACCGCCGGCCTCGTCACCGGCTATCGCGGCTCGCCGCTGGGCGCCGTCGACCTGACCATGACGCGCGCGCGGAATGTGCTGGCGCCGGCGCGGATCACGTTCCAGCCGGGGCTGAACGAGGATCTGGCAGTGACCGCGCTCTGGGGCAGCCAGCAGGCCGAACTGCGCGGCGAGGGACGCCACGATGGCGTCTTCGGGCTGTGGTACGGCAAGGGCCCCGGCATCGACCGGTCCGGCGACGCGATGCGGCACGCCAACATGGCCGGCACGTCGCGCCATGGAGGCGTGGTCATGGCGATGGGCGACGACCATACCGGCGAATCCTCGACCACCTGCCACCAGTCAGACTGGGCGATGGTCGACGCCTACATGCCGGTGCTGAGCCCGGCCGGGGTGCAGGAGATCCTGGATTTCGGCCTCTACGGCTGGGCGCTGAGCCGTTACGCCGGCGTCTGGGCCGGGCTGAAGCTGATGAAGGACACCGTCGAGGTGACGTCGGTGGTGGACGGCGACCCGCACCGCGTGAGCTTCGTGACGCCGGACCTGGCGCTGCCCGAGGGCGGGTTGAACGTCCGGCTCGGCGATCACTGGATCGCGCAGGAAGCCCGGATGATCGACCACAAGCGGTTCGCGGCCGAGGCGTTCAGCCGCGCCAACGGCATGGACAAGCGGATGTGGGGCAAGCCCGGCGCGAAGATCGGGCTGTGCGCGGCGGGCAAGAACTGGCTGGACCTCGTGCACGCGCTGACGCTGCTGGGAATCGATGCGGACGCGGCGACGCGTCTCGGGATCACCACCTACAAGATCGGCCAGACCTTTCCGCTCGACATGGCCGGGTTCCACGACTGGGCCGAAGATCTGGACCTGGTTGTCGTGGTCGAGGAGAAGCGCAAGCTGATCGAGGTGCAGGTGAAGGAGGCCCTCTTCGACGACCGGCGTGGGCGGCGCGTCTTTGGCTGGCACAAGGGCGACGCCTGCAAGGACGGTCGCAAGGTCGAGCTGTTCCCGACCCGGATGGCGCTGGACCCGGTGCTGATCGCCGAGCGGCTGGGCGAGATCCTGGTCGATGAGGGGCGCGGCACGGACGATCTGCGCGGCCGGCTCGCGCGGATCTCGGACGCGCGGCGGGCCGACAACGCCCCCGAACTGGCCGCCCGGACGCCCTATTTCTGCGCCGGCTGCCCGCACAATACCTCGACCCGCGTGCCGGACGGATCTCGGGCAAGGGCCGGGATCGGCTGCCACATCATGGCGCTGTGGATGGACCGCGAGACCAGCGGCTACACCCACATGGGCGCCGAGGGGGCGGACTGGATCGGCGAGGCGCCGTTCTCGACCCGGGCCCATGTGTTCCAGAACATCGGCGACGGCACCTACAATCATTCCGGCATCCAGGCGATCCGCGCCGCGGTCGCGGCAGGCACCACCATTACCTACAAGATCCTTTTCAACGACGCGGTCGCGATGACCGGCGGGCAGGGCAACGACGGCGGGCTGCGCCCCGAGCGCATCGTGGCCGAGCTGCGGGCGATGGGCGTCGCACAGATCGCCGTCGTCTATGACCCCAGCGAAGCCCCGTCCCGCGCCGCCTTTCCGCCCGGCATCGGCTGGCACGAGCGGGACGCGCTGCCGCAGGTCCAGGCGCGGATGCGCGAGGTGCCGGGGGTCAGCGCCATCGTCTTCGTCCAGACCTGCGCGGCCGAAAAGCGGCGGCGGCGCAAGACGGGCGCGTTTCCGGGCGCGGGCAACCGGATATTCATCGACACCGACGTCTGCGAGGGCTGCGGCGATTGTGGCGTGCAGTCGAATTGCGTGGCGCTGGTGCCGGTCGAGACGCCGCTGGGCCGCAAGCGTGCGGTGGACCAGTCCAGCTGCAACCTGGATCGTAGCTGCATCAAGGGGTTCTGCCCCTCGTTCGTGACGGTCGAGGGCGGGGAATTGCGCCGCGAGGCGACTGCCGAGGTGGCGCTGCCCGACTTGCCGGACCCGACGCTGCCGGAGATCGACGGCACCCACAACGTCGTCATCACCGGTGTCGGCGGCACCGGCGTCGTCACCATCGGCGCGGTGATGGCGATGGCGGCGCATCTGGACGGCATGGGTGCGGGCATGATGGAGATGGCCGGGCTGGCGCAGAAGGGCGGTGCGGTGTACATCCATCTGCGGCTGGCCCGGGCGCCCGCGGACATCAGCGCGATCCGCGTCGCGACCGGCGAATGCGACGTTCTGATCGGCGGCGACTTGGTGGTCAGCGCCGGCGGCAAGACGCTGGGGCTGACCGCCACCGGGCGCACCGGCGGCGTGGTGAACACCCACGAGATCGTCACCGGGGATTTCACCCGCGACGCCGATTTCGCGATTCCGTCCGACCGGTTGAATCTGGCCCTTCAGGCGCGACTGAAGGACGGGCTGCTGCTGCTCGACGCCACCGAACTGGCCGGCGCGAGCTTGGGCGACACGATCTATTCCAACATGATCGTGTTCGGCGCCGCTTGGCAGCGCGGGCTGGTGCCGCTGGGCCACGACGCGATCCGCCGCGCGATCGAGCTGAACGGCGCAGCGGTCGCCGCGAACCTGCGCGCGTTCGAGGTCGGGCGTTGGGCGGCACACGATCCGGCTGCGGCGGCGCAGCAGTCGCGGCCGAATGTGGTCAAGCTGCCCGAGACGGCGGTGGAGCGCGCGGCCGTCCGCGAGGCGCACCTGACATCCTATCAGGGCCGGCGGCTGGCGCGGCGCTATCGCCGGATGCTGGACCGGATCGGCGACCCGGCGGTCCGCGACGCAGTGGCGCGCGGCTATCACAAGCTGCTGTCCTACAAGGACGAATACGAGGTGGCGCGGCTGTTGTCGGCGACCCGCGCGAAGGCGCAGGCGGCCTTCGCCGGCGACCTGACGCTGACCTACCATCTGGCGCCGCCGGTGTTCAGCCGCCCCGGGCCCGACGGGCGACCGCGCAAACGTGCGTTCGGCGCCTGGATCGAACGGGCCTATCCGCTGCTGGCGCGGGGCCGGTTCCTGCGCGGCACCCCGTTCGACCCGTTCGGCCGGACCGCCGAGCGACGGTTGGAACGCGGTCTGATCCGCCAATACGAGGCCGACATTGCCGAAGTGCTGCCGCTGCTCACCGACGCCACCCGCGACGCGGTCGTCGCCCTGGCTGCACTTCCCCTGTCGATCCGCGGCTTCGGCCCGGTGAAGGCGGCCGCGGCGGCCACGGCCGGCAAGCGGCGCGCGGCGTTGCTGACCGCGATCCGTGCCGGCGGCGCGACCTCCCTGCAGGCGGCCGAATAAGGCCCGCGCCGGTCCCTTGTCATCAATTCGTGACGCTTGGTCGGCAGGAGGATACGATGCCGAGATTGCAGCCGGATACGACGCCTCGATGATCGCAAGGTCCCAGGCGCAGATCGCGCGCGACATCAGCTATTCCAACTCGGCCGAAACGCCGCTGGGCCGGGCCATGATCCGCTTCATGGAAAACGTCACCGGCCGCATCGGGCTGGTGCGCCGTGCCGCGGGCTACCGCGACGAGGTGGCGGGGGGCCGCGACTTCTGGGCCGTGATGGTCGAGCGCTACGGCCTGGGGCTGGAGGTGGTCGGCGGCACGCTGGACGACATTCCGCGCAAGGGGCCGCTGATCCTCATCGCGAACCATCCCTACGGCATCCTCGACGGGCTGATGATGGGCTACCTGCTGTCGCAACTGCGCGGCGACTTTCGCATCCTCGCACACAGCGTGTTTCAGGCGGCGCGCGATCTGGAGCCGGTGATCCTGCCGATCTCGTTCGACGCGACGCGCGAGGCGCAGCGCCGGAACATGGATACGCGGCGCGCGGCGCTGGACTATCTGGGGCAGGGCGGCGCGATCGGCGTGTTTCCAGGCGGCACGGTCTCGACCGCGGTCAAGCCCTTCGCACCGGCAATGGATCCGGTCTGGCGCGGCTTCACCGCCAAGATGATCGCCCGGTCCGGCGCCGCGGTCGTGCCGATCTTTTTCGACGGCACGAACTCGCGATTGTTCCAGATCGCCAGCCACATGCATTACACGCTACGGATGTCGCTGCTGCTGGGCGAGTTTCGTCGCTGCATCGACCGCCCGGTGCGGCTGGTGGTCGGCCGGCCGATACCGCCGGACGACCTGGCGCTGCGTGCCCGCGACCCGCGCGAGATGATGGACTTCCTGCGCACCCGCACCTATGCCCTGTCGCCGAAGCCGCTCCGCTCGATGGGGTATGGCTTTGAGTTCGAAGAGCGGTACAGGCGCGGCGATGGCGGTGGGGATATTCGATAGCGGGCTGGGCGGGCTGACCGTGCTGGACGCGGTCGCACGCCGCCTGCCAGACGTGCCGCTGGTCTACTTGGGCGACAGCGCCAACGCGCCCTACGGGGTGCGCGACCCGGACGACGTCTACGACCTGACAACCGCAGGCGTGGCGCGCCTGTTCGAGGCCGGGTGCGACCTCGTGATCCTGGCCTGCAACACCGCTTCGGCGGCGGCGCTGCGGCGGATGCAGGAAGGCTGGGTGCCCGAGGGGCGGCGCGTCCTGGGCGTGTTCGTTCCGCTGATCGAGGCGCTGACGGAGCGGCGCTGGGGCGACAACAGCCCGCCGCGTCCCGTGGCGGTGGAGACGGTCGCGCTGTTCGCCACGCCCGCCACCGTGCGCACCCGGGCATTCCAGCGCGAACTGGCCTTCCGTGCCATCGGCGTCGACGTCGAGGCGCAGTCCTGCGGTGGCGTGGTCGACGCGATCGAGGAGGGCGACATGATCCTCGCCGAGGCGCTGGTGCGCAGCCATGTCGACGCGCTGCGTCGCAAGATGCCCTTTCCGCAGGCCGCGGTGCTGGGATGCACGCATTACCCGCTGGTCGAGGACGTGTTTCGCGACGCGCTGGGGCCCGACGTTGCGGTCTATTCGCAGCCCGACCTCGTCGCCGCGGCGCTGTCCGACTATCTGGCGCGGCATCCGGGGATGGCGGGCGGCGGCGCGTCGGCGTTCCTGACGACGGGCGATCCGCGGCGGGTGTCGGACCGCGCGACGCAGTTCCTTCGACGCGGGATCGCCTTCGCCGCCGCCTGAGAAACGCGAAAATCGAAACGTGATCCTCGAACTGCCATTGTCGAGAACCGCGGCCGCAGAACGCCAGTGTTCCGGTGCTTGACCCAAGGATCTCTGCCATGACCCATCGCATCGCCATCCTGGGCGCCTCCGGCTACACCGGAGCCGAGCTGGTGCGGCTGATCGCCGGCCATCCCGGCATCGAGATTGCGGCCCTGGCCGCCGACCGGCGCGCGGGCGAGCCGGTATCGGCCGTCTGGCCGCATCTGCGCCATCTCCGCCTGCCGGACCTCGTCCGCATCGACGACATCGACTTCGGCGGCATCGACCTGTGCTTTAGCGCCTTGCCGCACGGCACCTCGCAGGCGGTGATCGCGGCGCTGCCGCGCGATCTGCGGATCGTCGATCTCAGCGCCGATTTCCGCCTGCGCGATCCCGCCGCCTACGCGGCGTGGTATGGCGCGCCCCACGCCGCGCCCGACATCCAGGCCGAGGCGGTCTATGGGCTGACCGAGTTCTACCGCGACGTGATACGGGGCGCGCGGCTGGTCGCGGGCACGGGCTGCAATGCCGCCGCGGGACAATTCGCGCTGCGACCCCTCATCGCCGCGGGCGTCATCGACCTCGACGAGATCGTGATCGACCTGAAGGCGGGCGTCAGCGGCGCCGGGCGCGGCGCGAAGGAGCATCTGCTGTTCGCCGAAGCGTCCGAGGGGGTGATGGGCTACGGCCTCGCCGGCACGCACCGGCACCTTGGCGAGTTCGATCAGGAATTCGGCGCCGTGGCGGGGCGGCCGGTGCAGGTGCAGTTCCTGCCGCATCTGGTGCCGATGACGCGCGGCATCCTCGCCACCGTCTATGTGCACGGCGATCCCGCGGCGGTGCACGCGACCCTGGCCGCGGCCTACGCGGACGAGCCTTTCGTCCACGTCCTGCCCATGGGGCAGGCGCCCTCGACCCATCATGTGCGCGGGTCGAACTTCGCCCATCTCGGCGTCACCGCCGACCGGCGGTCGGGTCGCGCAGTGGTGTTCGCGGCACTGGACAACCTCGCCAAGGGCTCGTCCGGGCAGGCCTTGCAGAACGCCAACCTGATGTTAGGTCACTCCGAGACGGCGGGGCTGATGGCCGTTCCGTTGTATCCCTGAGCGTCGGGCCTCCAGGCGGCGGTCGTGAGGGAGGGACACGAGGGGAGCGTGCGCGCGTGAAGGGGCTGAAGAAGCGGCGGCGGATCCAAGTGATCGCGGTGGCGGTCGCGGCGCTGGCGGGATCGTCGGCGCTGGTGGGCTACGCCATGCGCGACGGCATCGCCTTCTTCCGCTCGCCCGCTCAGGTGATCGCCGCACCGCCCGCGCCGAGCGAGACGTTCCGCATCGGCGGACTGGTCGCCGAGGGCTCGCTGCTGCGCGGGCAGGGCGAGACGATCCTGTTCGCCGTGACCGACGGCGCCGCCGTCGTCCCGGTAGCCTATACCGGCGTGCTGCCCGACCTTTTTCGCGAGGGCGAGGGCATGGTCGGCACCGGGCGCTACGTGAACGGGCGATTCGAAGCGGTGGAGATTCTGGCCCGCCACGACGAAACCTACATGCCGGCCGAGGTGATCGACGCCTTGAAGGCGCAGGGCGTCTACGTCGATCCGGCCGCCGCACCGCAGGCGCGATATGGCGACGTGGCAACGCTCGACGTGGTTTCAACGAATTAACGTCAAAACCGGACAATTCCCGCATCGCGACAGATGCGAGGGAGAGGTCCGGCCATGCGCTCAGTCACCGACATTGCAGACGAGATCGTCGCTCGCGAAGGCGGCTTCGTCGACGATCCGGCCGATCCGGGCGGACCCACGCGCCATGGCGTGACGCTGGCCACCATGCGGCGGCTGGGACTGGACCTGGACGGCGACACCGACGTCGATCTGGACGATCTGGCGCTCATGGACCGGCGGCGTGCGCGCGAGATCTTCGTCGAGCATTACCACGCCCGCCCAGGATTGGCCGCGCTGCCGGTGGATCTGCAGCCCAGCGTGTTCGACATGTATGTGAACGCCGGCAGCAACGCCGTGAAGATTCTTCAGCGGCTGTTACGCGACATGGGCCTGACTTTGCGCGTCGATGGCTTGGTCGGGCCGCGCACGACCGAAGCCGCCGCCTGGGGGTCGGCCGCGGCGCCGCGCCACTTGGTGGACGCCTACGGGATCGCCCGGCGGAACTACTATTACGGGCTGGCCGATGCGCGCCCGTCGCTGCGCAAGTTCGCGCGGCGGCGCGACGGTGGCAAGGGCGGCTGGATCGTGCGGGCGGAAGAATTCGTCAGCCAGCGCTACCATCTGACGGCGGCCGAGCATCGCGCGCGGGTGGCTCAATGGGACTGATCCCGGGCGCGATCCGGCAGGCCGCGGGCATGCTGCTGGGCGACCGCAACGTGGTCGCCGAGACGGTCGAATTGTTTCGCGAGAACGCCGAGAAGTCGGGCGCGCGCGAGGCCACGCTCAGTGCCGCGGCGCTGGCGCAGTTCGCGGCCGAGTTCGGCGGGCCGAAGCCGGGGCGGTTCGACCGCTTCATGGATGGGGTGAACCGCATACCGCGTCCGGCGCTGGCGCTGGGCACGCTGGGGCTTTTCGTCGCGGCGATGGTCGATCCGGCCTGGTTCGCCGAGCGGATGCGGGGCATCGCGCTGGTTCCCGAGCCGCTGTGGTGGCTGCTTGGAGCGATCGTGTCGTTCTATTTCGGCGCGCGGCACCAGTCGAAGGGGCAGGACTTTCAGCGCGCCGTGGCCGAGACGCTCGCCCGCGCCCCTGCCGCCATCCCGTCGCCGTCCCCGGCCACGGCGACGCGGGCACCGGCACCCGCGCGGGACGGAGCGCGCGATCCGCGCCGCAACTGGGCGCTGGACGACTGGCGGGCCGAACGTGGGCAGTGAGCTGATCCTCGATCTGGCCAGCGGGCAGGGCCCGTGGGCGCTGCTGGTGTTCTACCTGTTGTGGCGGGACGTGCAGAAGGACGATGCCACCCGCATCGCGCTGAACCGGAATACCGAAGTCCTGATCGAGATGGCGACCCTGGTGCGCGAGCGGATGCGCGGCCGCGACGGCTCATGATGGCGCGGGTGAGGATCTGGGGAGCCTGCCTTCGCCGACTTGCCGCCGGGCGCGAGGTGGAACGCGCGCTGGCGCGCAACAAGGCCGCGGCGGATCGGCTGGATGCGATGGTGAAGGAGGTTCTGGGCAGATGAAACAGGCGGGATTGATATTCCTGATGACGGGCGCCCTGTTCGCGCTGATCCTGCGCCTGACGGGCTACGGCACGGCTTACAAGATCGGCTATGGCGCGATCTCCCTGATGGGCGTGATGATCGCCGTCACGTTCCTGTGGCTGTGGAAGGCGCGCGCGACGCCGCTGGCCCTTGGGATGGCGTTCAGCTGGGCCGGATCCTCGGCGGTGATGGGGTGGTGGTGGATCTTCAACGCGCTCGGCGCGCCGCAGGCGATGGTCCGGCATCCGGCCCTGTTCGTGTTCCTCGCCGTCTACATCACCGGCGCCTTGCTTCATTTTGCCGTGATCCAGCGGTCGCTCGGGTACGGATCGGTGCTGTTCGTCGTCCCGGTCGGCCTGGCTCTGGCCGTGTCGGGGCTGCTGGTGGCGTTGCTGCTCTGAGCGCGGCATTGTGACAGCGTGGGCACGCGGCAAGCCGTCGTGTCACGCCGACGGTGCTGCCATCTGGTGGCGTTGTCGGTCTGAGTGCCGCGTCGTGGCGACGGGACGCACCCCCTGTCGTCATGCAGCACCCCGGCTGTCGCGATCTGGGGGCGCTGCAATGCGATGGGCAGAGCCGCGCGGCATCCGGCGGCGTCCGCTGCGCCGTGGACCGGCGCGGCACACGTCTTCGGTCGTCTCGGCCGGCCTGGCGCCGGCGGTCCGGCGACGCGGCCGCAGCGGGCTTCGCGCGCCACGGCGTCGCGGGCCATTGGCGCGGGCGGGCGGGCGGCGTAAGTTGTCGGAATGATCGTCGAACTCGGACATTTCGCGCTGATCCTGGCGCTGGCGCTGGCGCTGGTGCAGGCAGTGCTGCCGCTCGTCGGCGCGCAACGCCGCTGGGGCGGCTGGATGGCTGCGGCCGAACCCGCCGCTACAGCGCAATTCGCCTGTCTGGCATTGTCCTTCGGCGCGCTGACCTGGGCTTTCGTCACATCGGACTTTTCGCTGCGGCTGGTGGTAGCGAACTCGCACTCGCTGAAACCGATGATCTACAAGGTCACCGGCGTCTGGGGGAACCACGAGGGCTCGCTGCTGCTGTGGTGCCTGATCCTGGCGCTGTTCGGGGCCATGGTCGCCTGGTTCGGCGACGCCCTGCGGCCGAGCCTGAAGGCGCGCGTCCTGGGCGTGCAGGGGACGATCGGCGTGGCCTTCCTGAGCTTCCTGATCTTCACGTCGAACCCGTTTCAGCGGATGGCCGTCCCGCCCTTCGATGGCGAGGATCTGAACCCGCTGCTGCAGGATCCCGGCCTCGCGTTCCATCCGCCGTTCCTTTACCTCGGCTATGTCGGGCTCAGCGTCGCTTTCAGCTTTGCCGTAGCGGCGCTGATCGAGGGGCGGGTCGATGCCGCCTGGGGCCGCTGGGTGCGCCCATGGACGCTGACGGCCTGGATGTTCCTCACCGTCGGGATCGCGCTGGGGTCGTGGTGGGCCTATTACGAACTGGGCTGGGGCGGCTTCTGGTTCTGGGACCCGGTCGAGAACGCATCGTTCATGCCCTGGCTGATCGCCACCGCCCTTCTGCACAGCGCCATCGTCGTCGAGAAGCGCGAAGCGTTGAAATCATGGACCATCCTGCTGGCGATCCTCGCCTTCGGGTTCAGCCTGATCGGCGCGTTCATCGTGCGCTCGGGCGTGCTCACCAGCGTCCATGCGTTCGCCAACGACCCGGAGCGGGGCGTCTACCTGCTGGCGATCACCGCGGTGTTCATGGGCGGCGCCTTGACGCTTTACGCGATCCGGGCCGGCGCGATGGAGGCGCGCGGTGTCTTCGCCCTCGTCAGCCGCGAATCGGCGCTGGTGGCCAACAACGTGCTGCTGGCGGTCGCGTGCTTCGTCGTCTTCGTCGGCACGATCTGGCCGCTGGTGGCTGAGATGGTCTTCGACCGCAAGCTCAGCGTCGGGCCGCCGTTCTTCGACGCGGCGTTCACGCCGTTCATGGTGGCGCTGGCGGCGATCCTGCCGCTGGGCGCCGTCCTGCCATGGAAGCGGGCGACGCTGGGCCGGGTGGCGCCCTCGCTGGGGGCGGCGCTGGCACTGTCGGTGGCTCTCGGGGCGGCGGTCTGGACGGTCCAGACCGGGCGCACGATCCTTGCGCCGGTCGGCGCGGCACTGGCGGCGTGGCTGGTGCTGGGCGTGGTCGTGGACCTCACGACGCGCACCGGGCGCGGCAGCCTTGGCTCGCGCCTCGACCGACTGACGCGGCTGCCCCGGTCGGACTGGGGCAAGGCGACGGCCCATGCGGGCTTCGGCATCACCATCTTCGGGGTCGCCGCGCTGACCGCCTGGCAGGTCGAGGATATCCGTGTCGCGCAGATCGGCGACACCTGGGAGGTCGGCGGCTACGCCGTCAAGCTGGAACGGGTCGATGAGGGACAGGGGCCGAATTACCTGACCACTACGGCGACCATGTCGGTCGCGCGCAATGGCGCGCCGGTCGCCCGGCTGGCACCCGAAAAACGGTTCTACCAGGCGGCGCGGATGCCCACCACGGAGGCCGCGATCCAAAGCGGCGCGACGCGCGATCTCTACCTCGTCATCGGCGATCCGCAGGACTCGGGCGGCTGGGCGGTGCGCACCTATATCAAGCCCTTCGCAAGCTGGATCTGGGCCGGGTGCATCGTCATGGCACTGGGCGGCGCGCTGTCGCTGTCGGACCGCCGGGCGCGCGTCGCCGCCGGCGCACCGAAGCCCGCCCGCGCGGTGCCGGCGGAATGAGGTGGTTGGCGCTGGCGTTGATCCTGGCGGCGGCACCCGCAGCGGCGGTGCAGCCGGACGAGGTGCTGGACGATGCCACGCTGGAAGCGCGCGCGCGCGGCCTGTCCGAGGGTCTGCGCTGTCTCGTCTGCCGCAATGAGAACATCGACGAAAGCAACGCCGATCTGGCCCGCGACCTTCGGCTGCTGGTGCGCGAGCGGCTGGTGGCGGGCGACAGCGACGCCGAGGTGATGGCCTATGTCACGGCGCGCTATGGCGAATACGTGCTGCTGCGTCCCGACGCCCGCGGCGCGAATCTGGTGCTGTGGCTGGCCGGCCCCGCCGCGCTGCTTGGCGCACTGGGTGTGGCGGGCGTCTATATCCGGCGGCGCGGCGCGCGCGACGAGGCCGCCAGCCTGAGCGCGGAAGAAGAAATGCGGCTCAAGCGGTTGTTGGATCGCTGAGGCGCATTTGCCTTTCGTCGGCCGCCCGCGGCGCTAGTCTGCGCCGACCACAGCGACCGGAGACCACCCATGGACTACCAGACCATCCGTCTGTCGGAACGCGACGGGCTGGCCATCGTCACCTTGCGCCGGCCCGAGGTGATGAACGCGCTGAATGCACAGATGCGGGCGGAACTGACCCATGCAGTGCGGACGGCGTCCGCTTCGGCCCGCGCTCTGGTCCTGACCGGCCACGGCGCCGCCTTCTGCTCAGGGCAGGATCTGGGCGACGGCGCCAATGTCGGCAACATGGATCTGGAGCGGGTGCTGCGCGACGAATACCTGCCGATGCTGGCCGCCATTGCCGATTGCCGGGTGCCGGTGCTGGCGGCGGTGAACGGGGCGGCGGCCGGGGCGGGTGCGAACCTTGCCCTGGCCTGCGACGTGGTCATCGCCGCCGAAAGCGCGGTCTTCCTGCAGGCGTTCGCGCGGATCGGCCTGATCCCCGATGCCGGCGGCACATGGTGGCTGCCGCGACAGGTCGGCGTCGCGCGCGCCATGGGGGCGGCGTTGTTTGCCGAGCCGGTCAGCGCCCGGCAGGCGGCCGACTGGGGCATGATCTGGGAGGCGGTGCCCGATGCCGATTTCGCCGGGCACTGGATGGCCCGCGCGACGAAGCTGGCGGAGGGCCCGACCGAGGCCTTCGCCCACCTGAAAACGGCCCTGGGCGCTTCGTGGGACAACGACCTCGAGACGCAGCTTGCGCTTGAGGGAAAGCTGCAGGGAATTTGCGGTCAGTCGCGCGACTTCAAGGAAGGCGTCGTCGCCTTCCAGCAGAAAAGGCCCGCCCGGTTCGAGGGGCGCTAGCCTAGCCGTCCACCGCCGTGACCGATACGCTTTGCGTGCGCAGTGTCGCGGCACCGTAGGTGGTCATGAACGCGATGTCGGCAGCGTCGCGGCCGACACCGATGATTGCCATTTCGTCGGCGCGGGCCATGCCGGTCGCATCCACGAGGTGCCATTCGTCGGCCAGATAGACCTGTGCAACCGCATGAAAATCGGGCGGCGTGACCGTGGCCGAATAGACCGATGCGACGCGGGCCGGCACGGCCGCGGCGCGCGCCAACGTCACCAGAACATGCGCGAAATCGCGACAGATGCCGCGCCGCTGCACGAAGGTGTCGAGCGCGGTTGTCTGCGCGTTGCTGGAGCCCGGCTCATAGGCGAAATGCGACTCGATCCACGCGGCGAGCGCGGCGATGCGGGCACCGCCCGCGCTGTCGCCGAACTCGGCCGCGACGAAGGACTGGAACTCGTCCGAGGGGCAATAGCGCGACGCCATCAGGTATTTCACGATGTCGCCGGGAAGCAGGTGCACCGGCGTCGCCTCCAGCTGCCCGATCTCGGGGGCGCTGCGGGTTATGTCGACGGTCGCCCGATAGTCGCAGATCAACGCATCGTCACGGCGCAGCCAGATGCGCTCGCCGATCATCTCCTCGGCCGGGACGGTGGCGAAATGGGCGCCAGCGCCGACGTCGATATGGTCGTCGGTGACGACCTGTTCCGGTGTGCGCGCCACCCCAACCTGAAGGAGAATATCCGACGGACCGGACAGGGCGTAATCGAGTTTAACGTCTACGTTCAGGCGCATGGGCTTGCTTTCGGATAGGCACCGCGGGCTGCGGTCGCAGGTCAGGTAGGTCGGACGCCCGCGGATCACGGGCGTCCGGGCAACGCCCGCAGCGCCGGATCGGTCCCTACCGCGCCGCGATCTGGTCGGCGAATTGGTGGTTCGTGTCGCGATGCGCCGCTTCGTCAGCCCGCACGGCGATGACCAGTTCCCGGAGGCGCGCGCCCTCATCCAGGTTCCAGTAGTCGATGGCGATGCGGGGCGCGGCGATGTTCTCGATCTTGCCGGTGTCGATCGCCTCCAGATACTGGGTATAGCTCACGACGGCCTCCTCCTCCAGGTAGCCGACGACGCGGTGCGCGGTGCGCGGTGTGAAGAGGTAGAGAGAAAAGTAAAAGTTGTAGAAGATGGCCTGCGCCACCATGATCAGGCCGCGTTCGAGCCGCGAAGGCTGGGCGATGTGGATGAACGTCATCAGGTGCATCCTCTCGTTCTCGGCCTCGTCCAGCAGTTCCTTGATCCAGCCCTGATCATCGCGGATGTGGCGGATCGCCTTCAGGTGCTGCAGCAAGCCACCCACCATTCCGGGCACGGCGGCGACCGTCTCGAGAATGACGGCCCGGTGTCCGTAGCGGCCGCCAAAGAAACGATCGGCGAACAGGCGCATGATACGGACAAGCCGCAGCGCCGCGCGATCGTGAATGTCGCGGGGCGCGTGGTGGTAGACTTCGAACCGCTCCGTCGCTTCGGCGAGGGTCCTGTCGTGCTTCATCGGCGTCGAGCTCCATCCGGTTGATTGTCAACGGGATATGGGCATCGAGTGGGCAGCATTCACGCGCTCGCGACTGCGACATAGCGCCTGATGCTGTGCGAACGTAGGCGGGCGGGTTCGCCGCGCCCGTGGATCAGCGGCTTTCGACGTCCGGATAATCGCGGGTGGTGGCACCCATATACAGCTGCCGGGGTCGCCCGATCTTTAGCTGCGGATCGCTGATCTGCTCCTTCCACTGCGAGATCCAGCCGACGGTGCGCGCGAGCGCGAAGATCGGCGTGAACATGGAGGTCGGGAAACCCATCGCGTCGAGGATGATACCCGAATAGAAATCCACGTTCGGATAAAGCTTCTTCTCCGCGAAATAGGGATCGTCGAGCGCCGCCTTCTCCAACTGGATTGCGACCTGCAATGTCGGGCTGTCCTCGACGCCGCGCAGTTCCAGCACCTCGTCGGCACTTTCCTTCATCACCTTGGCGCGCGGATCGAAGTTCTTGTAGACGCGGTGGCCGAAGCCCATCAGGCGGAACGGGTCCGACTTGTCCTTGGCGCGGGCGATGAATTCGGGAATGCGGTCGGGCGTGCCGATCTCGCGCAGCATCTCGAGGCAAGCCTGGTTCGCGCCGCCATGGGCAGGCCCCCACAGGCAGGCGATGCCGGCGGCGATGCAGGCGAAGGGGTTCGCCCCCGAGGACGAGGCGAGACGCACGGTCGAGGTGGACGCGTTTTGTTCGTGATCGGCGTGCAGCGTGAAGATCCGATCCATCGCGCGGGCGAGGATCGGGTCGGGATGGTAGGTCTCGGCCGGGACCGAAAAGCACATGTTCAGGAAGTTCGACGCATAGTCGAGGTCGTTGCGCGGATAGACGAAAGGCTGGCCGATCGAATACTTGTAGGCCATCGCGGCGATCGTGGGCATCTTCGCAATCAGCCGGATCGACGCGACCTCGCGTTGCCACGGATCCGCGATATCGGTGCTGTCGGGGTAGAAGGCCGACATCGCGCCGACCACGCCGACCAGCGTCGCCATCGGATGCGCGTCGCGGCGGAAGCCGCGAAAGAAGTTGTGCATCTGCTCGTGGATCATCGTGTGATGCGTCACGCGGCCCTGGAAATCCTCCAGTTGCTCGGCCGTGGGCAACTCACCGTAGAGCAGCAGGTAGCACACCTCGAGGAAATGCGACTTCGACGCGAGCTGGTCGATCGGATAGCCGCGGTGCAGCAATTCGCCCTTCTCGCCGTCGATGAAGGTGATCGTGCTGTCGCAGGCCGCGGTCGAGGTGAAGCCCGGATCGTAGGTGAAGACGCCGGCCTGGCCGTAGAGCTTGCGGATGTCGATCACGTCCGGTCCCGCGGTGGGGGACAGGATCGGCAGGTCGTAGGCGGTTCCGTCAATGGTCAGCCGGGCGGTGCGCGCGGTGGCGGCGTCGCTCGGCTGGCGTGCGGTATCGGCCATGTGATGCCCTTCCTCGATGGGGCGCTGGCGCCCCGATGAAACCGACGCGGCCCGGAGGAGCGCGTCGCGCGAACCACGATCAGCCGATGGCGTCGGCGATCCTTCCCAGTGTCTCGGCCCGCCCGAGGACGGTCATCATGTCGAACACGCTGGGCGCGGCCGTTCGCCCCGCCAATGCCGCCCGCAGCGGCTGCGCGACCTGGCCCAATCCAATCCCGCAGGATGCCGAATAGTCCGAGACCACGGCCTCCAGCGCCTCGCGGGACCAGTTAGCGCCCTGCAGGTGCGACGTCAATTCCGCCAGCCGCGCGCGGCCGGATTCATCCAGCGCGCGGGACGCCTTCTGGTCCATCTGCACGGGACGTTCGATCAAGGAAAAATGCGCCTTGTCAATGATATCCGGAATGGTTTTCGCGCCTTGCCTGATGACTGGCGCGGCACGCTGCAGCGCGGCAATCTCGCTGTCGTCAAGGGCCGGCAGGCCGGCCGCGGCACGCCATTG
>PPFU01001809.1_pt1 | contig 17381 bp, 12 predicted proteins | sample 1535991 | NCBI WGS metagenome assembly PPFU01 (sample SAMN04901290, study PRJNA319586) | Hypolithon metagenome, whole genome shotgun sequencing project. | isolation source: Antarctic Hypolithon | place: Antarctica: Miers Valley | collected 2014
ACTGCGATGAGACCAAAACCCTCCGCTAGCAGGAACCCCCAATCTGTCTCATTGGTGCTGACGGCGGACACTTGTGCGCGTTGACCCGGTGCTGCCGACCCCTCGGAAGCGAGCCGGCGCTGCGGGCACAGTCCCGCGCGACGGCGCTATTCAGGCAGTGGCTCGCAACACAAGCTCGGGCTGCATGAATACCGAGGCAGCGTCCTCGCCGTTCATCCGTTGGAACAGCAATTCGACGAGAAGCGCGGCGCCCCGTTCGACGTCCTGACGCACGGTGGTGAGCGGCGGGTTGCTGTGACTGGCGATCATGAGGTCGTCATAGCCGATGAGGGCGACGTCCCGGGGCACCCGGCGACCGCTCTCACCGAGCGCCCGCAAAGCGCCCATCGCGATCACATCCGATGCCGCCACGACGCCGTCCATCGGCGGATTGCTCCGCAGGAACCCGGCAATCGCCGCATACGCGGTATCTGGCGTCTGATGGACCAAGACCAGCAGGCCCTCTCGCGCGCCATGGGCTTCGATGGCCTGGCGGAAACCATGGTAACGGGCGGCGAACTCCGGCACGTCCGGGTTGCCGAAGAAGGCCAACCTGGATCGTCCCTGCCGCAGAAGATGCTCGGCCGCTGCTCGACCACCGGCGACATTGTCCGAGCCAACGGTAATCTGCCGATATCCGCAGACATCGGCGCCCCAGACGACGAGCGGCTTGTACCGGGCGGCGACGCGCTCGATCGTGTCGATCTGGTTGGACTGGCCGATGATGATGACCCCGTCCATTCGCCCGGAATTGACAATCATGTCGAGCCAGCGGTCGTTCTGCGGGATGACCCGCGACAGGAGCAGATCATGGTCGCGCGCCGACAGGGCGTCGGCAATCGGCCCCACCAGGCTCATGAAGAATGGATCGGACAGATGCTGGTGCGTCTCGTGTCCCAGTGGCAGGACGACCCCGATGGCGCAGGTCTTGCGCAACCGGAAGTTTCGTGCCGCCTGATTGATCTGGAAGCCGCGCTCTTCCGCGAGTGCGACGATCCGTTCGCGGGTATCTGCCTTGATGAGAGCACTACCCGCAAGCGAGCGCGATACCGTCGCAACCGAAACGTCGGCGAGTCGGGCAATGTCTGCCAATGTCGGGGTAGAGCTGCTCATAGCCTCCATATGCCACGCGGATCAGACTTCTCCAATCTATCCGGCTAAAGCGCCAACGCGGCGCGGTCGCCGTCGATCGTCAAACGCAGCGTGGGCGCAGGTGTGCCCGCAAAGTGTGCGCGCGCGGCCTCTGTCTCGAGCGGGAGAACGGGCGTCTAGAGCGGGAGAACGGGCAGCTCGACGAAATCGGCGAAGCTCCAGACGCTGAGGTCCGGTAGCACCAGCCAGCTATAGGCCTGGCAAGGTGCTTGCGGCGGATTTGCCAGGACGAGGCCGTGGCCGTTGAGCGGACGCCAAGGGCCCTCGAGGCGGTCGGCGACGACGCCATACAGCCCGGTCGGCGCCGCAATCCCCGGCGCGAAGACCTTGGCATGGGTTGACCAGAACAGATAATTTCGCCCCGAGACGACGAGCATATGGGGGCGTTCGAGCTCGTTGTTGACCCCGGTCGCGTCGACCAAAGGAGGCAGCAGAGACCAGCCGTCGGGGCCTCGGCGCGCGGCACCGATCACTCCGTTCCAGTCGGTCGAGGTATCGGCCCGCGAGCCGGCGAAGACGATCCAATCGCCCCCATCAGGGGCAGCGCGGAAGAAACAGGGATCGCGGAATGCCTTGATCGTCCCGACCGCACCGCCCCCGGTCGTATCGGCCTGATAGATGAGCCCGTCGGGCCGCACGAGTTCGCGCGCTGGCGTCCAATCCGCAAGGACGATCCGCTCGCCATCGACCATCAGGGCGGCGCTGGACTCGAAGAGACGCTGTTCGTAGCTGAGGCTCGCCTCTCCCCGGGTTCCAGCGGCGGTGAAGTGGAGAGTGAGGCGGGTGCGTTCTGCGTCGACAATGGCGGAGCCTGCCCATTCGCGGCTGCCGGGAGAGAAGCCATCGGGAAGGAGCGGTCCGAGATCCCGCCATCCCCATGGACCATGGTGATATAGTCGCAGGCGCGCGACCGCATGGCGGGCAGCGGGATCGGCTAGCCTTGGCGCGACCAGGGCCACGACCAGCAACCCCTCCGCGAACCAGGCCAGTGAACCATCCACGTTGAGGACGGGCCAATGGTCCCACAAATCAAGTTCGGGCGCGACCCGCCTGAGCGCCGATCGCCGGATCAGCGGTGCCGTCGGCATGCCGTGCAACGGGATCGCCGCCAGATCAGCATCAGTCCATCGGAACTCGATCATTCACTGGACGCCTGCAAAAAAGACCAGGCCGACAATACTCCCCATCGGCCGGGTCCGTGGATCGATGCGGCGAGACCGGCCGGCCACTCTCGCAAACGCTGCTGCGTTGCTGCGTTGCTGCGTTGCTGGCGATACAGGGCTTGCAACCGTTTACAACAATCGTTTGCATTTTCGTTCGGCCAGCCATAATCTCGCCCGACAAACGGCGATCGCCATCAACGAGCGAGAGCCGGCAGGGACGAGTGGTGGGGAGGGCTATGATGAAAATCGACGAACTCAGTGTGCGTGCGCTTTTGCTGTCGGGAACGGCCGCGCTCTTCACGGTGCCCGCGATGGCGCAGACCAGCCCGGCCGGGTCGAGCCAGGCCGCCGATCAACTTGATGACACAACGCCGGGCGAAGAGGGCGACGTGATCATCGTCACCGGCCAGACCACGCGCGACCGTCCGCTCATCACCTCTTCGGCGGACATCACGATCGCGACCAGGGAGGATATCGACCGCCGGGCGCCGCGCTCCACGGCCGATCTGCTCGAGCTCGTCCCGGGCATCTTCGTCGAGGGAACGGCGGGTGAGCTGTCGAACAACTATTCGGTCCGCGGCCTCCAGGGCGGCGGCCAGCGCTTCATCCAGCTCGAGGAGGATGGCCTGCCGGTCATCTACCAGGGCGGCGGCGCGGATTTCTTCTTCCAGCCGGACCTCACCATCGAGCGGCTGGAAGCGGTCAAGGGCGGCACCTCGGGCATCCTCACCGTCAATGGCGCGGGTGCGACGATCAATTTCATTTCACGCCGGGCGAACTTTGACGAGGCCGAAGGGATCGCGCGGATCACCGCCTATGATTATGGTTTGAAGCGCGCCGACCTCTACTTTTCGGCCCCCATCATCGCCGACAAGCTCGCCTTCAGCGTCGGCGGGTACATCCAGAGCAATCCCGGCGTCCGCAACAACCCGTTCGATTATGACGGCTATCGCCTGAAAGGCGCGCTCGAATACAAGTTCGACAACGGTGGCTTCGTGCGGCTGAGCGGCCGGCTGGGCGACATCAAGGCCGCTTATTACGCAACCCAGCCTTATGCCTACGAGGATGGCGAGCCCGCTGGCATTCCCGGCCTCGACCCGCAAGAGGACAGCATCGGCGGCGAGGCGTTCGCACGCATTTCCGTACCCGTATCGACCTTCGTCGAGGCGGACGGCTTCCGGGATTTCAGGATGACCGAGGGCGTCCGGGTCAAGACCAAGCAGATCCGGCTCGATTTCGAGATGCCGGTGACGGATACGATCGACGTGTTCGCCCGCGGCCGCTATCTCGATCTCAGCTACGATTTCAACGGCATCTTCCCGGGTTCAGGCACCGGCAACGCCGGCCTGGCGAGCGCCGTCACCTATCTGACGCCAGGGCCGGATTCGCCCATCAACGGGTTGCTGACCGCCGGTAGCGCCGCCTTTCCGACCGCCACGCGCTTCGGCATCAGGAACCTGCGCACGGGCGTGGTGACGGGGTCGGACCAGACGGGAGCGCTTAACGGGTTGAACGGCAACGGCTTCCTCCAGCAAACCACGCTCAACCATGACTTCCAGGAGGGCGACGATTTCGGCACGAATTTCGGAGCGCGGTGGGAGTATGACGGCGCCGGGTTCAGCAATTCGCTGACGGTCGGCGCGCTTTACTTTAACGTATCGCGTTTCCAAAATCAGTCGGCGACGGCGACCGCGGTCAATGATGTCAAGAACAACAGCGACCTGTACGACATCGTTGCCCTGGACGATGCCAATGCGGTGATTGGTACGCTGAGCGACAACGGCCTGATCTCCTATGGCAATTGGGGTGCCGGCATCCGTCGTCGCGACGACGAATCGTTCTCGCTCTACGCCAATGACGAAATTGCGATCGGCGACCTCCGGATCGACGCGGGCATCCGCTGGGAAAACCTCGATTCGCGCGCGGACGATGGCAACAATGCGGCGGTCAACCAGCCGGTGCCGGCCGGCGTCGGCGGGGTCGTGCGCGACGTTGGCTCGACCTTCGACGGCACGTTCACGACCCGCGAGCGCTCGCAGGACGAGATCGCGTGGACGGTTGGCGTCAATTACCTGCTCACCGACAGCTTCTCCGTTTACGCCCGCTATGCGAACGGCTTTCAGACCAACAACGTCGATCCCATTACCAAGATCGAGCTTTACGAAGCGGGCGTGAGGTATAGCTACGGCCGGCTCGTGAACGCCAGCGCGACCGTCTTCCAGACCAATTTCGACGAACAGTTCTACAACTTCATCGATCCGAGCGACCCGACCCAGCAGACCGCTTTCCTGGCCGATCTGCAAACACGGGGCGTCCAGTTCGACATACAGATCAATCCCATCGACTGGTTTCAGCTGAACGCGACCGGCGTGTTCCAGGACCCGACGCTGAACAACCTCCGTCTGAACGGGGTGGCCGACAGTACGTTTGACGGCAATCGCCCCGAGCGCACGCCCAAGACGCTGTACACCATCCAGCCGACCTTCATCCTGCCCGACGGACTTGGCGACCTATATGCCAATTACAAATACATCGGTGACATCTTTGCCGATTCGGGCAATGGCGTGTCGCTGCCGGCCTATGGCGTGACCAGCGTCGGCCTCAATTTGAACCTGACAGAACAACTAGAGCTCAGCCTCAATGCCGAGAACATCTTCGACGAGATCGGTTTGACCGAGGGCAATCCGCGCCAGGGCCAGCGGCAGAACGCCGATTCGGGCTTCTTCTACGCTCGCGGTATCGTCGGCCCGACCTATGGCGGATCGTTGACGCTGAGGTTCTAGGGTTGGGTGCTGGTGTTTGCCACGGCCGGGTCGAGCGGGCGGCAGGTCGACAATCTGGAGAGCCGCATGGTGCGTTGGACACAGGGTTTGCTAGCCTGCACGCTAGTGCTCGCGGCGAGCACGGCAGAGGCGCAGCAACCCGCGGGGCCTGAACTGTCTCAGGGGCCTGAACTGGCGGCGGGGCCCGAACTCGCTTACGAGTTGACCGAGGGACAAAACCTCAACGCGTTCGTGCGTGACGGCAAGGTGGCCGCGCACTTGCTGCTCAGGAACGGGGTCGACCCCCGCATTCTGGTCGCGTTTCCGGCGGGCAATAGCGGCGTGGGCCTGTGGTTCGACAAGGTGGCGAGCCCCGCCAGCTGGACGCTGGACACTCCCCCGCAGCCGGTGACATTGGCGGATGCGGCGGGACGCACGCTTCACGGTATCCGTGCAGTGGCGACGATCACCGCCGAGCGCCTGACCGTGAAGCAGGCGGTGCTGTCGAACGTCCGCTATCTGCGCGACTATCAGGCGATAGCCAGGATCCCGCCGGAGGTCGCTGCGCCGATGAAGGTGGGGCCGGACCGGATCGACTTCGCGCGCGACCGGCTCGACGGCGCTCCAGGCTACCAGCTGAGCGTGCGCGTACTGGACGGACGGGTGGTGGACGGCGGCATCACGGCCGGTCCCGACGGACGCATCCAGCTCGAAATCACGGCGCTGACCGGCGACCCTGCGCTGACCGGGTTGAGCGAGGCCGAACTGCTCAACGAGCACGCCGCGGCTGATCCCGCCGCGCGCAACGCGCTCGCTTTCCTCAGCTACCGTGAAAAATTCCTGGCGGGGTCATGGCGGTTCAACACCTATTTCGGGCGCGACACCTTGATGTCGGTTCGGTTGCTGATGCCCGCGCTTCGGCCGGAAGCGATCGAGGCCGGGTTGACGTCCGTATTCGCCCGCCTCGACGATGCCGGCGAGGTCGCGCATGAGGAGGGGATCGGCGAATTTGCGGTCATCGAGCGCCGCCGGGCGGGCGAGCGGGGTGACGCGGCCGTGCTCGACTATGCCATGGTCGACGACGATTACATGCTGGCCCCGGTCGCCGCGCGCTATCTGCTCGACCACGCATCGCCGGCCGGTGCCCGTGCCTATCTGGCGCGCACGGTCGCCAGCGAAGCCGAGCAGGGGTCGGATGTGCGCATCGGCGACGCGCTGGTGCGCAACCTGCGGTTCGTGCTCGCGCAGGCGCAGCCCTTCGCCGAGCGGCCGGAGGCGATGCGGCTGATTGGGCTGAAGCCCGATCGCCCGGCCGGCCAGTGGCGCGACAGCCACGAAGGGATCGGGCGCGGCCGCTACGCCTATGACGTGAACGCGGTGTTCGTTCCGGCGGCGCTCGATGCCGCGCACCGCATGCTGGCGGCGGGGCTGCTCGACCCTTATCTCTCCGCCGAAGACCGCAGGCAGCTTGGCGGAGCGGAGCGTTCGGCCCAGGTCTGGCGCTCCAGCGCACCAGCGATGTTCCAGGTCTCGATACCCAACGCGGCCGCCGTCCCGGCAATCCGGACTTATGCCGAGAGCCTGGGGGTTCCAGCCGGCCCGGCGCTGGCGGCACTCGGCGGCGAGCCGTTGATGTTCCATGCCATCTCGCTGGACGAGCGCGGTGCGCCGGTACCGATCATCCACTCGGACGAGGGCTTCGCGCTGCTCTTCGCCGACCCGTCACCGGCCGACCTCGATACCTATGTCGGATCGATCATGCGTCCGTTTCCGGCCGGGTTGATGACCGACATCGGCCTGCTGGTAGCCAACGCCGCGCTTGCCGGAGAGGCGGTGCAGGCGCGCTTCACCCCGGCCGAATATCATGGCGCGGTCGTCTGGTCGTGGCAGCAGGCGTTACTCGCAGCAGGGCTGGAGCGGCAGCTCGAACGCACCGATCTGCCCGCCGCGACCCGCGCGGGGTTGACCCAGGCGCAGGCCAAGCTGTGGCGCGCGATCGGCGAGGCCCGCGAGGTTGCAAATTCGGAGCTCTGGTCGTGGGCGTATGAGGACGGACGGTACCAGGTGGTGCCGTTCGGGGCCGGAACGCGCGATGTCGACGAGTCAAATGCGGCGCAGCTGTGGAGCACCGTCTATCTCGCGGTCCAGCCCCCGCAAGTCAGTGGGCTTCCAGAAACGCGGTGACGGTCAATCGGCCGCTGGTCGGATCGGCGCAGAGCGTCGCGGCGGGGCTGATGGCACCGCTGTGGAGCAGGGCGCTGCGATAGATCAGAGCACGATTATAGCGCGCTTCGATCCGCACGATCTGCTCGAACAGGGGTGTATCGTCGGCGATATAGGCGGCGGGAGGTGCGCCGCCCTCGTGCAATTCCCGGTTCAATTGGGCGAAGTAGACGCTCGCGCGCGCCGCATCGATCGTCTCGAAACCGGTCGAGCGGTGCCGATAGAAGGCGGTGCCTTCCTCGCTCTGGGTCGAGAGATAGTGGACCAGTGCGATCCGGCTCGGCGCGACCGCGTCGACATGCGGCAGCCGCTGCTCGGTCGAGAGCGCTTCGGGTGGGGTGGTGACGATCGAGAAGCTGGCATCGAGGACGCGCATGCTCCTGTGGTGGCCGAATACTTCGCGAAGCAATGTCGCGATCACCGGTCGCTGCCTGAGCATATAGTCGGGCGGTAACGGCGCCCGAACGCCTGGGTAATGCTGGCCCGCGGGCTCGAAGCGACTGGTAGCGGCCACGGCACGCAGTGCATCGGGGTCGGGCGCGAAACCGTCGATGACGACCAGCGGCTGGCCTTCGCAGCCGATCTGCCGGGCCACGATGTCAGGGCCGCTCACCGCGCGTCGGCGCGCATCGCAGGCTCTGTCCGCGCGCCGATGATCTGCGCGATCGCCGCGTCGTGCCCGGGCAGGGTCGGCGCCGCGCGCGCGATCAGATCGGCGATCTGCTGCAGCTGCGCGCGGTTCGCCGCCGGGTCGAGCGCGTCGGCGAGCGGGTTGTAGTCCTGCGCCTGAATGCCCTGACCGTTAAGCACCGCGAGCCAGCTCGCGTCGCGGAACAGGTCGTCGGTGCCGATCATCAGCCGCCCGGAGCGGCGATAATGCTCCTCCTTCGCGACCAGCGAATCGGGCAGCTTCATGTTGCGGCAATGCGCCCAGAGCGGCTCGGGCTTGTCCCGGGTGGCGTGGTAATGGAGGATCAGGAAGTCCTTGATGTCATCCATGTCGCCGCCGAACACCGCGGCGAACCGTCCGGCGAGCGCGGGATCGCAATCGCGGTCCGGAAACAGCGTGAGCAACTTGGCGATACCGCTCTGGATCAGGTGGATACTGGTCGATTCGAGCGGCTCGAGAAAACCGGAAGACAGGCCGATCGCGACGACATTCCCGACCCAAGAGTGCTTGCGCCGCCCCGCCCTGAAGCGCAGGAAGCGCGGCTCCGCCAATGCTTCGCCATCCAGGTTGGCGAGCAATGTCGCCGCCGCCTCGTCGTCGCCGAGGAAGGCGCTAGAATAGACATAGCCGTTGCCGGTGCGGTGCTGGAGCGGGATGCGCCACTGCCACCCCGCCGCCCGCGCGGTAGACCGAGTATACGGCGTCGTTTCGGTCACCCGCGCGCAGGGCACGGCCACCGCCCGGTCGCAGGGTAACCAGTGCGACCAGTCGTCATAGCCGGACCCCATCGTGCCCTCGATCAGGAGCGCGCGAAAGCCCGAGCAGTCGATGAACAGATCGCCCTCAAGTCGTTCGTCGCGCTCGGTGACGAGTGCCGCGACGAACCCGGTTTCCGGGTGCCGTTCGACCGTCTTGAGCTTGCCCTCGCTGCGAATGACCCCGCCCGCCTCGGACAATGAGCGCAGGTGGCGGGCGTACAGCCCCGCGTCGAAATGATAGGCATAGCCCAGCGTCGATAGGATCGAGCGGGCCTCGTTCGTCGGCCTTGCGAAGCGGTTGGCGAGGGCGAGCCGTGTCGTCAGTGAAAAGGCCGAAAGCGGCAGGTCGAGGCCGTCGGCGCGCGCCTTGAGCCAGCGATGGTGGAAAGCGACCCCGGGCAAGGCAACGCCGTATTGGCCGAACGGGTGGAAATACCGGTGGCCGGGCCGCGCCCAGTCGACGAATTCGATACCCAGCTTGAAACTGGCCTTGGTAGCGCGGAGAAACTCCGCCTCGTCAAGGCCGATCAGCTCGTTGAACCAGTGAATGGTGGGGATCGTCGCCTCGCCGACGCCGATGGTCCCGATCTCGTCGGATTCCAGCAAGGTGATCGACACGCTTGGGCCAAGCGTCCTGGCGAATGCGGCCGCCGTCATCCAGCCGGCGGTGCCGCCGCCGAGAATGACAACACTTTTCACGCGATCTGCCATCGGCATTGCCTCGACGATCAACCCGCTTGTCCTTCAAGCATGGCGCAATGCCGTCGCGATCGTGTCGCCCGCCCCGGGCGGATCGCTGACCACGGCCGCCGTAGCGATCCCGCCAGGCCAAAGCTCGTCAATGAATGGCCGCCGCCGCCGGAAGGTCCTCGCGAGGCTGGACCTTGGCGCGAGAGGCGGCAATCGCGAAGCCGCACAGAATCGCGTAGCAGATCGCTGGCACGATGAAGGCGGTCGTATAGCTGGTGGCGCCCGAGACGAGCCCGACCAGCGGCGGAATCGCCGCGCCACCCACGATCGAGAAACACAAGAAGCCCGAAGTCGCCTCCTGGCTTGCAGTGGTGCGCTCGAGCGTGAGGGTGAAGATCACCGGAAAAACGATCGCGTTGAACAACCCGATGCCGAGCGCCGCATAGCCGGCAGTAACGCCGCCGACCGCCGCGATGTAGAGGCAAATCGCGCAAGCAGCGGTCGTGGTGAGTGCCAACAACAGCGGCGCCGAGTAGCGGATCAGCAGCGCCGAGCCGATGATCCGGCCGATCGTTGCGCCGCCCCAGTATAGGCTGACCATCTTGCCCGCCTGCTCGAGCGGGATGCCGAGCACGCTGTCGCTGTTGAGGAACAGGGCCATCTGCGTGCCGATCGCAACCTCGGCGCCGACATAGAGGAAGATGGCCGCCCCGCCGAGGAACGCCCAGCGCGATGAGATCGCGTCGGCAAAGGTCGCGACGATGCCGCGCCCGGCGGTCTCGCTTGGTGGCGGCGGCGCGGCGGCCGCGATCAGCCGCCGGAAAAAAAAGATGAAGATGCCGAGTAGAACGATCATGCCGGCAATCCAGAAAAACGCGAAGTCGATGCCGCCCAGAGCGCCTGCGCGCACCTCGTCCGTGATTACCGTTCCTTCCTTGACCTCGACGCCCTTCAGGAAGAGCACGGCCCCCAGATAGGGGCCGATGAAGGTGCCAAGGCTGGAAGGTCTGGCTCAGCGTCAGCCGGAAGTGACTCCGCTCCGGCCGGCCCAGCGCCGCCGCGAGCGGATTGGCCGCGACTTGCAACACGGTGATGCCGCTAGCCAGCACGAACAGGCCCAGCAACACCAGGCTGTAGATCGCGATTTCGGCGGCGAGCAGCATCAGCAGGCAGCCGGCGACCATCATGCCCAGCGCGATGAGCACGGTCGGCACGGCCTTGCGCCGCGACAACAACACCGCGGCGGGAAAGCTCATCACCCCGTAGGCGATAAAGAAGGCCGACGCGCTCAACTGGGCTTCCAGGTCGGTGAGGCTGAAGATGCCCTTCACGGCCGCGACCAATGGATCAATCAAGGAAGTGATGAACCCCCAGGCGAAGAACAGGCTGGTGACGATGGCGAACGCAGCCACCGCGTTGCCGGCCGGCTCCCTACCCTGATCACGGCCGATGTCAGTCATCTCGTTCTCCCTTTCGCGCAGCGCTCATGGCTCCCCATCATCGCGGATTCACAAGGCTGCACAAGGGTGTGCGGAATATCCCCGTTGCGGTTCGAAGATCCGCGGACGAGACCGCGGAATGTCCTCGATCTGCCGGTCGTCGGCGGTGCGGTCATGTTCGTTCCATCGCCGCGCCAGAGCGATCGTTGTCCGAGGTGTCCGCCAGCTTGGGAGCTTGCGGCATGCGGACCGCGAGCGTGGCGATCGCTGCGGCGAGCATGAAGAAACCCGCTAGCAGCAGCACGTTGCGCGGGTCGCCACCAAGCAGCGGGCGATAGATCAGCGGCATCGTCAGGCTTTCGATAAGCATCGGAATGACGATGAACATGTTGAAAATGCCCATGTAGATGCCGGTGCGTTCGGGAGGGATGCTTCGGGCAAGCATGACATAGGGATTGCCCATCATGCTCGCCCAACCAAGCCCGATCCCGATCATGGGCCAGGCAAGCGCCAGCCTGCCGTCGAGCACGGGGATGAACAGCATGGCGACACCGGACGCAGTCAGGCAGGCGGCATGAACGGTCCTGGCGCCAATTCGCCGGACGATCGGCACCATGGCAAAAGCGGCCACGAACGCGATGAAATTGTAAAGCCCGCCGAGTTGCCCGGTCACCAGGGCCGCGTCCCGAAACCCGTCGCTGTTCGCATCTGCAACGCCGAACACCGAACGGGCGACGGCGAAGGTAATGAACTGCCAATAGGCAAACATCGCATACCATTGGAACAGCATGGCGAGGGCGAGTTGCCGCATGGGACGCGGCATTTCGGCGATCGCGTCCTGCAGGTCCCGCAATGCCTGCGCGAACGACAATGGCGCTTGTTGCATTGCGTTGATCTGATCTTTGCTCAGCGGCAGTTCGGGAACCCGCAGGACCGACCAGACGATGGTCGAAATCGACAGGATTGCGCCGATCACGAAGGCGAAGCGGGTGATCGACGGGATACCGTTCGCATCGACGGTATTGGAATCGAAGCCCCACAGCACGAACAGCGAAGGCGCCAGGTAGGACAGGGTCTGGGCCAGGCCAGTAAACGCGCTTTGGGTCAGGAACCCCAGGGGCTGCTGGGCGGTGTCCAGCCGGTCGCCGACATAGGCGCGGTAGGGCTCCATCGTGACGTTGTTGGCCGCATCGAGGATCCACAGCAGGCTCGCCGCCATCCACAGCGTCTGGCTGTAGGGCATCGCCAGCAGGCACACGCTGCATATCACCGCACCGATGAGGAAATAGGGCGTTCGCCGGCCAAAGCGCGTGACGGTCCGGTCGCTGAGGGCACCGACGATCGGCTGAACCAGCAACCCGGTCATGGGGCCCGCAAGCCACAGCAGCGGCATCGTCGCCTCGTCGGCTCCAAGGTAGCCATAGATCGGCCCCATATTGGCCTGCTGCAACCCGAAGCTGAACTGAAGCCCGAGGAATCCCAGGTTCATCTGAATGATGCGGACAAGCGACAAGCGCGGCTTTGTCGAGTGAGCTAAAGGCATTCTGGTCCTCTCCGCCGGCACGCTTGGGCGCCTTACAAGAGGGGAGTAATCGTTTCCGTAATCGTTTGCAAACATGGCTCGGGATCGCTTGCCGCCAGCAGACATTTGTTTCGGAGGTCCAGACCGTAGGAATCCGCATGGTCATAAGTGAATGGTCGGCCATCGTTCCATGCGCCCGGATCGTAGACGATCAGGCGGACCGCTTTGAGCTTGTCGATGTCAGTCCCACCTGCCGATATCTGGTGTGCGGCCAAAGCAAGTTCATCGACCTGCGCGGTTATCGCCGCCTTCCCTGCGACTATGTCCAGCCGGGCGGTTCCACCTTCGGCGCCTGGATCGAGCGGGCGATCGAGCGGGGAGAGATGCACAACCTGTCGATCGTGCTCGTCCACTCGCACCCGGGCTCGCGCGGGCGGGCCCGGCTCCGCATGCCACAACGGGTGTTCCCCTTACGAGCCGGCTTCTAATCGGGCCAAGTCTCCGCACCGGGATAAAGCCTGCCGCAATCGTTTGCAAATTGCTGTTGCAATCGTTTGCGGTATGATTAGCCTAGCAAGTAAGTCGGGCAATCCGGTCAATGGGAGAGAGAAATGTCAGGGGTGAGAATCTTGCTGCTCGCGTCGTGCGCGCTCTTTGCGGCTCCGGTGCATGGGCAAACGAAGGACAACGACGCTCAAACCGCCGATCCCGAAGCACCTGCGTCCGATGCGCCGGAATCCGACGACGAGATCATCGTCACCGCCGTCGCGCGCGGGCAGAACCGGCTGACCTCCAGCATCTCGGTCAGCTCGCTGGGCGCCGAGGAGATCCTGCAGGCCGCGCCGCGATCCGCCGCCGAAGTCTTCCGCAACATCCCGGGCATCCGGTCGGAATCGTCGGGCGGCGAGGGCAACGCCAATATCGCGGTACGCGGGCTTCCCGTTGCGTCGGGCGGCGCCAAGTTCCTGCAGCTGCAGGAGGACGGGCTCCCGATACTGGAATTCGGCGACATCACCTTCGGCAATGCCGACATCTTCCTGCGGACCGATTTCAATGTCGGTCGCGTGGAGGCGATTCGCGGCGGGTCCGCGTCCACCTTTGCGTCTAACTCGCCCGGCGGCGTCATCAATTTCATCTCGAAAACGGGCGAGACCGAAGGCGGCGCGGTGCAGGCGACGCTCGGTATCGACTATGAGGAATACCGCCTCGACTTCGACTATGGCGCCAGGATCGACGACACAACGCGCTTTCACGTCGGCGGCTTCTATCGCCAGGGCGAGGGCCCGCGCCGCGCCGGCTACGACGGCAACAAGGGCGGCCAGATCAAGTTCAACATCACCAAGGAGTTCACGGGCGGCTATGTCCGGCTGCTCGGCAAGTATCTCGACGACAAGGCGATCGGCTACCTGCCCAATCCGGTGCTCGTCACGGGTTCGGATCGCGACCCGAACTATTCGAACCTGCCCGGCTTCCTGATCAACAACGACACGCTGCATTCGCGCTACTTCACGCAAAATCTGACGCTCGACGGGAACAATGATCCCGTGACGCGCGACATTCGCGACGGTCAGCATCCCGTAGTCGCCTCCATCGGATTGGAGGCGGAGTTCGAGATCGCCGACGGTTGGACGCTGACCGAACGCTTCCGCTATTCCGACATTTCGGGCGGCTTCACCTCCCCCTTTCCCGCGTCGGTCGGGTCAGCGGCAGACACCGCGGTCGCGCTGGGCGGCCCCGGGGCGACCTTGTCCTTCGCCAGCGGACCTTCTGCCGGACAGGCCGTCGCGCCCGCCGCGCTGGGCGAGGGCAATGGCCTGCTCGCGCAGATTGTGCTGTTCGACGTCAAGCTCAACAGCCTGAACAACTACACGAACGACATTCGCATCAGCCGCGAACTGGAAGTCGGCGGCGGCACGGCGATCGCAACCGCCGGCTTCTACAAGTCGCGCCAGGTGATCGACACCGACTGGTTGTGGACCGCGCAGCTTCTGGAGGTGCGCGGGGGCGGCGAGGCTGCGCTGATCGATGTCCGCGACGCCGCCGGGCAGCTCGTCTCGCAGGGCGGTTTCTACGGCTACGGCGCGCGTTTCTTCGGCAATTGCTGCCGTCGCAGCTACGACGTCGACTACGATACCGATGCGCCCTTCGCATCCGTGAGCTTCCAGTCGGGATCGCTGTCGCTCGACGGCAGCGTCCGCTACGACTTCGGCAGCGCGAAGGGCGAGATCGCGGGCTCCGATCTCGGCGGCGGGCGCGTCGGCCTGACCGCCTTCGACATCAACGGGGATGGCGTGATCCAGCCTGGCACGATCGATGCGACCGGCGCGCCGCGCCCATCGCCCGAACAACAGGTCTCGGTGATCCCCTCCCCGACCGCTCCGGTCGATTACGACTATGACTATCTCTCCTACTCGCTGGGCGCGAATTACCGGCTGCGCGACGATCTGGCGCTGTTCGGCCGCTACAGCCGCGGCGGGCGCGCCAATGCCGACCGCTTGCTGTTCGGCCCCGCGATCCGGTCCTCTGACGGAGGGCTCGTCGATCGAAGCGCTGCGGTGGACTTCGTCGACCAAGCCGAAGGCGGGCTGAAATACCGCCGGGGAGGCGTGCGGCTGTTCGCCACGGGCTTCTACGCAAAGACCGAGGAGCAGAATTTCGAGGCGACGACGCAGACCTTCTTCAACCGCAAGTACCGTGCCTTCGGGCTGGAGCTGGAAGGCGCCTACGCATTCGGGCCGTTCAGCATCACCGCCGGCGGCACCTATACCGACGCCGAGATCACCAGCGACGTGCTGAACCCGGGTGTCGTCGGCAATCGCCCTCGGCGCCAGGCGAAATTCATCTATCAGCTGACGCCCCGTTACGAGGGCGAGCTGTTCGATGCAGGGCTCAACGTTATCGGCACCAGCGACAGCTTCGCGCAGGACAGCAATCAGCTGAAGCTTCCCGGCTTCACGCAGGTCAACGCCTTCCTGTCCGTGCGCCCGATCGACCGCGTCCAGCTGTCGCTCAACGCCAACAACCTGTTCGACGTCGAGGGCTTTACCGAAGCCGAGGAAGGCTCGATCCCCGCGAACGGCATCGTACGCGCGCGTTCGATTAACGGGCGGACGATATCGGCCTCCTTGCGCCTCGGCTTCTAACGACCTCCCGGCGCGTTCGACGGGTTCAATGACGCATATGAGCCACTGGTCGGCGGCGGCGGTCGCGGGCATCGCGGACGCGACGGTCCCTGCCACGCCCTTGATCGACGGCGCGACGCTAGAACATCCGCTGCCCGGCTTCCATCTGTGGGACCATTGGCCGGTGCAGGAGCACGACGGCACAGTGGCCGCGATTGCCGGAGGCGCGCTTGTCATGCTCCTGTCCGCGTCCGAACGGGACGACCCGGACGAACGCCACGCGATCGCGCGCATTCGGCTGATGCACCGGACGGCGTCCGGCTGGACGGATCTCGGCATTCTGCTGCCCCAAGGCCCCTGCCCCGGAAGCCGCGAATGGGCGGGTTCCGCCGTGGTCAGCGCCGACCACCGGCGGCTGACCTTGTTCTACACAGTCGCCGGCCTGTTCGGCGAAAACAGGATCTCCTACGCGCAACGCCTGTTCGAAACGGAAGCGACGCTGGACGTGGATGGCGGCGACTTCACCCTCGGCGCCTGGTCGACACCCGTTGAAAGCGTCGCTGCGGACGGCGCGTGGTACATGCGCGACATGGAAGGCGGCGGCGGGATCGGCACGATAAAGGCATTCCGTGATCCCGCTTTTTTCCGCGATCCCGCCGACGGCCACGAATATCTGCTGTTCACCGCGTCGCTCGCCCGCTCGGCATCGGCGTGGAACGGCGCCGTCGGCCTTGCGCGCCGTACTGGCGCTTCATGGTCCTTGCTGCCGCCGCTGCTGGGCGCGGACGGCGTTAACAACGAACTCGAGCGACCGCATATCGTCGTTCGCGACGGCCTCTATTACCTGTTCTGGTCGACGCAGCGAAAAGTCTTCGCCGACGGCGGCCCGAGCGGTCCCAACGGACTTTACGGCATGGTCGCGGATGCGCTGTTCGGCCCCTGGCGGCCGCTCAACGGCACGGGACTGGTGCTCGCTAATCCGCGCCATGCGCCGTTTCAGGCCTATAGCTGGCTGGTGCTCGCAGACCTGTCCGTGCTGAGCTTCGTTGACCTGACCGGGCTCGAACACCCACCCCGCGATGCGGCCGAGGCGCGGGCGCATTTTGGCGGCGTCCCCGCTCCGCTTCTACATCTACACGTGGACGGCGACCGCGCGGTGCTCGCGTGACCGGCGACGCCTCCTCGTCGCCGGGGTAGAACTCGGCGGTACCAGGTGCATCGCGGTGATCGCCCGGGGCCGCCGGATCGTCGAGGAAGCCCGCTGGCCGACTGCAGAACCCAACTCCATGCTGGACGTCATCGGCGACTGGATTGCCGCGCACGCGGCGGACGCCCCGATCGCCGCTTGGGGATCGCGAGCTTCGGGCCGCTTGGGCTCGATCCCGCGTCGCCCCGCTTCGGATTCATCACCGACACGCCCAAGCCGGGCTAGTCTGGCACCGGCACGCGCTCGGATTTACCAGAGCCTGCGGAAGGAGGCGCAGGCACCTCGCAACGTGAATGCAGAGTATAACAGATCGACGCACAGTCGAAACGCAAACCCGGACAGGCCATCGTAGCCTTGCGTAGAATGATCAGGCCCCGTTAAAGAACTCCCCTAAATCCGTTATCGACGTGCGAGGCCACGGCTCTTGTAAGGTCTTCGAGATTGGCTGTGAGCTAAGCGGCAATTTAAGTTAGGTAAGGGGGGTACCTGTCCTGCATTCACCTACCGGTCACGGCGAAGTGGACCCATAAGCGGTCATTCAGCCCTGCCTCAACGCTTTCCTGAAGCTGCCGTCGTCTAATAGCGGGCTTTGCAAGCGCCTTTTGGTGCGGGGCGTTGTGTGCCGGGGCATGGT
>PPFU01002622.1_pt1 | contig 17366 bp, 14 predicted proteins | sample 1535991 | NCBI WGS metagenome assembly PPFU01 (sample SAMN04901290, study PRJNA319586) | Hypolithon metagenome, whole genome shotgun sequencing project. | isolation source: Antarctic Hypolithon | place: Antarctica: Miers Valley | collected 2014
TGTCCTCGTGAATCGGGAAGATGGCGGCGGTCGCCGGGACCGCGGCCGCATCGGAGGGGTCGCCGCCATTGCCGCCACGCAGCGGGCTGGCCAGCGGCGAACCGGACGCCGCGGTGCCGTTGCCGGTGAAATCGGCATCCAAGTCGATCAAGGTCACGCTGGTCTGGAACATGTTCCCGTCGATGCCCGACATGGCCGCGGGATTATTGGTGACGACCGCGGCGTCGCCATTGGTAACGGCCGAACCGGCGAACGCGCGGCCCATGCCCTTGGCGCTGTTCTCGTTGATCCGGAACCCGGACGCGGACGCATCCCCGATGGCCAGCGCACCGACGACAGCGAGCGTGAGTGCTGATAAATGGATCGTGCGGGTCAGCATCTGCATTGTGTTCTCTCCATGGAACTGAGGGCGCGTGCCTTGCGCATGCGGACGCGCCACCCTGCCGGAATTACGCGACATACCATACCGTACGCGCGCGGGTCATTCCCGTGAGAGCGGCAAGGCGCGCGTGGACGGAACCTGCGAATGAATGCTTCCTGCAAACACGTCCGGCTGAAGCGGCTTCTGCAAACGTCGTCACGATCGTGCCCCGGGCGCACCCAATGCACGGGCAAGATCAAAACGAATTCCAGCTTGCGCCGGGATGAGGAGCGATTAGCCTTGCGGTAGCAGTGCAGCGCAAGTCCAGAGCACCACGGGAACCTTGATTTCCGGCAACCTCGAACCACCAACCCCGATCCGGCATCCACCAACCTCCCACGCATGTTCGTCTCGATCCCCTCCCGCAAGACCCGCAGCCTGCGCTGGGCGACGCCCCTGCTGTTCGTGCTGCTGTGGGTGGTGTTCCTGTGGGTGATCGCACGCCCCGACGCGATATATCGTGCGCTGGTGCTGGACTGGGGCGCGTTGTCTGGCGGGCTGGCGTCGCCCGGCCTGTGGCTGGATGCGATCCGCGACGGGCGCGCGTTGCGGCTGGTCACGGCGCTGTTCCTGCATGCCGACTGGGCGCATCTGCTCGGCAACCTGGTGTTCCTGCTGATCTTCGGGCTGCCGGCCGAACGCGCGATGGGGCCTTGGCGCTTCCTCGTCCTGTTCCTGCTCGGCGGCGCCGTCGCCAATCTCGCGACGGTGCTGGCGATCAATGCACCCGACCGCGTCATCATCGGCGCCAGCGGCGCGGTGTCGGCGGTGATCGGCGCGTACCTCGCGCTGTTCCCGCGCGCAAAGCTGGGTGTTGTGCTCCCGCTGGGGTTGTTCCTGGAATTCGTGCGCGCGCCGGCGTCGCTGCTGATCGGCATCTGGGTGCTGCTACAGATCGTGTTCGCGTACATCGGGCCGGGTTACGGCGCGGGCGCGTGGATCGCGCATCTGGGCGGCTTCGCCTTCGGCGGGTTGTTCGCGCTGGCGGTGCGCGGCGGCATCGCCAGGCGGATGCGCAAGCAGCAAGGGTATTGAACGCTGTGTATGCCGTCATCCCGGCGGAAGCGGGGATCCAGCGACCTTTACCTTGAAGAGCAAAGCCACTGGATTCCCGCCTGCGCGGGAATGACGAACTGAGGTTTCATTCTTTTGACGCGTTCGCCGCCGCCGTTACCTGCACGCCCTTCTTCAACTCCGTCAGCGCTGCGTTGATCGGCGCATCGCCTTCGAGCACGTCGCCGGCGGTGAACCCTTCCTTGTCTCCGTCACCATCGGCACTCAGGTGGCGCGGCAACATGGCTTCGGTGTAGCCGGCGACGCCGCTGGCCGAAGTTCTCTCGGGTTTCAGCACCACGTCCGGCGCGATGCCGCGCGCCTGGATCGACTTGCCGCTGGGCGTGAAGTAACGCGCGGTGGTGAGCTTCACGGAGTCGCCGTTGTCCAGTGGCAGCAGCGTCTGCACCGAGCCCTTGCCAAAGGTGCGGCTGCCGACGACACGCGCGCGGCCGTTGTCGCGCAGCGCGCCGGCCAGCACTTCCGATGCGCTCGCCGAACCCGCGTCCACCAGCACTACGACCGGTGCGCCATCGAGTCGGTCGCCCGGCGTCGCGCTGAACTCGGCGTCGCTGATCGCGATGCGTCCGCGCGTGCTGACGATCTTGCCCTTGTCGAGCAGCTCGTCGGCCATCTGCACCGCGGAGGTGAGCAGGCCGCCGGGATTGCTGCGCAGGTCGATCACCACGCCGCGCAACTTGCCGCCGTTCTGCGCTTTGAGCTTGTCCAGCGCGGTAACGAAATCGGCTGCGGTATCGGCCTGGAACGTGCTGACGCGGACGTAGCCGTAACCGGGTTCCAGCATGCGGTTGCGCACGCTGGCGACCCGGATTTTTTCGCGGGTGAGCGTGACATCGAACGGCTTGGGCGTACCGGCGCGCACGATCGTCAACGTGACTGTACTGCCGGGCTTGCCGCGCAACGGGCTGGTCTGGTCGTTTTCCAGTTCGATCGGCTTGCCATCGATGGCAACGATGAGATCGCCGGCCTTGATGCCGGCGCGCGCCGCGGGCGTGTCGTCGATCGGCGCAACCACGCGCATGGTGCGGTCGGGCAACTGGAACAGTTCCACGCCGATGCCTTCGTAGGCGCCATCGGTCTGCTCGTCGAACACGCGTGCGTCGGCCTTGTTGAAATACACGCTGTGCGGATCGAGGTCGAGCAGCAGGCCGCGCACCGCCGACTGCATCAGCTTGTCGTCGTCCACCTTGTCCACATACGCCTGTTTGATCGCGTTGTAGACCGCGACGTAGCGGCGGATTTCGTCGAGCGGGACCTTGGAGGTCGCGGTCTCGGCGGCATCGGGATCGTCGCTGGCGGCAATTTCGGCAGCTTTTTGCGGCTCCTGGGCCAAGACAGGCGTGGAGACCAGCGGCAGCACGAGCAGGCTGGCGATCAGAAAGCGGTTATGCATCGAAAACTCCAGCGGCAACTGCGCAATGCGCGGTAGACCACGCTCCGTGGCCCGGGTTCGATCCGATTATGCGGCCGGGCTTGTTGGTTCAGCTGCATGGATTGCGCCGTCGTTCCCGCGAAGGCGGGAATCCAGTGGCCTTGAGTCGTGAGAGCCAAGTTCGCTGGAATCCCGCCTTCGCGGGAAAGACGAGCAATGGAACATCAATGTTTCTGCAACCACATATTCGGATTCACCGGCTGCCCATTGCGCCGCAGCTCGAAATACAACGCCGGCCGGCCCTGCCCCCCCGAGTTGCCGACGCTGGCGATCGCGTCGCCGCGCTTGACGCTGTCGCCGGCGTCGCGCAGCAGCGCGTCGTTGTGCGCGTACAGGCTCATGTAGCCGTTGCCGTGATCGACGATGGAGATCAGGCCATAGCCGCTCATCCATTCGGCGAACACCACGCGGCCATCGGCGACCGCGCGCACGCTGCTGCCGACCGGTGCGCCGATCAGCACGCCGGCACTGGCGCGGCCATCCGGCATCGTGCCGCCGTAGGCCGCGAGCAATGTGCCGTTCAGCGGCCAGCTCAACCCGCCAACCTTGATCGGCGCGGCGGAGGCCGCGGCCTTTCCCGGACGCGTCGACGCCGGCCCTGCGCTGCCCGGTTTCGACGGCTTCGCCGCAGCCGCGCGCTGTCTGGCTACCTTGGCTTCCCGTGCCGCGTTTGCCGCCGCGGCACGCAGCTGCGACAGCAACTGTTCCAGCGATTTCGCATCGCGCCCCAGGACTTTCTCGCGCGCGGCGCGATCCTTGTACCTGGTGTCGAGTTGCGCCATCAGGCTGGCGCGCTGCTTGCGGTCGCGCTCCAGTTGCGCAAGTTCGGCGCGGCGCTGGCTACGTGCGTTGTCGAGCGCGGCACGCTTCTGCACGATCTGCCGCTCCACGGTTTCAAGCCCGCGCAATTCTTCGGTGAGCTGCGCGATGCGCCGTGCGCGGTCGCGCTGCAGATAGCGGTGGTAGGTCAACGTGCGGCCGGCCTGCGCCACGCGGTCCTGGGCCAGCATCACCTTGAGCGGCGCATCGCCGCCCACCGTGTACGACGCGCGCAACAAGCGCGCGAGTTCCTCGCGCTGCGCGCCGAGATGCGACTGCAGTGCATCGCGCCGCTTCTGCAGCTGTGCCAGCGTCGCCTTCCCGCGCACCAGTTCGGTTTCGGTCTCGTTCAAGGCGCGCGCCGATGCGCCCACCTGCTCGTCCACCTTGCGCAGGTCGCGCGACACGGTGCCGCGTTCGCCTTCCAGCGTGCGCCGTTCCGCCGCGATGGCCTTGAGTTCGCTGCGCACGCGTTGCAGCTTGCGTTCTGTGTCGCGACTGCTTTGCGCGCCGGCCGGCGGCGAAAGCGCGAGCGCCGTTGCAAGCACTGCGATGGCGGCGACGATGCGCATCAGGTCAACAACGAACGTCCCGTCATCTCGACAGGCTGCGGCATGCCAAGCAGATCGAGAATGGTCGGCGCGACATCGCGCAATGCACCGCCCTCGCGCAACTTCACTGAACCGATCGTCCTGAGCCCGGCTCTGGGGCCGACATAGACGAAAGGCACGGGACCGACCGTATGCGCGGTGTGCGGCTGGCCGCTCTGCGGATCGCGCATCATTTCGAGGTTGCCGTGGTCGGCGGTGATCAGCAACGCGCCACCTGCGTCGCGTACGGCGGTCTCGACGGACCCGATCGCGACATCGACGGCCTGCGCCGCCAGGATCGCGGCCTGCAGGTCGCCGGTATGGCCGACCATGTCGGGATTGGCGATGTTGCAGACGATCAGGTCGAAGCGCGCCGACGCAATCGCATCGACCAGCCTTGCCGTGAGTTCCGGACAACTCATTTCGGGCTGCAGGTCGTACGTCGCGACCTTCGGACTCGGCACCAGGATGCGCTCCTCGCCCGCATACGGAGTTTCGCGTCCGCCACTGAAAAAGAAGGTGACGTGCGCATACTTTTCGGTTTCCGCGATGCGCAGCTGGGTCATTCCACGCGCCGCCACCAGTTCGCCGAGCGAATGCTGCAGATCGTCCCGGGCGAACGCGACGGCCGCGGGAAGGCGCGCGTCGTATTCGGTGAGGCAGACGAAGCGCGACAGCTGCGGCCGGCGCGCCTCGAAACCGGCGAACACCGGATCGATGAACGCCGCACTGAGCTGGCGCGCGCGATCGGCGCGGAAGTTCATGAAGACGACCGCATCGCCGTCGCGCACGCCTTCAGGCCGCTCATCATGACCCTGTCGAAGGATCACCGTGGGCGCGACGAACTCGTCGGTCTCGCCGCGCGCATACGCAGCATGCAGCGCGGACAGCCCATCCATGGCGACGACGTCGCTGCGCGCCTCGACGATCGCATCCCACGCGCGATGCAGGCGCTCCCAGCGCTGGTCGCGATCCATCGCGTAGTAGCGTCCGCAGATCGTCGCGATGCGCACGCTGGTCGACGACTCACTGCCAAGCGCATCGCACGCCGTCTGCAAGGCGGCGATGCTGGGTTCGGCCGATTGCGGCGGCATGTCGCGCCCATCGAGAAACGCGTGCACGGCGACGCGCGGCACGCGCATGCGCCTGGCCAGCTCAAGCATCGCAAAAATGTGCCGCTGGTGGCTGTGCACTCCGCCGGGCGAGAGCAGGCCGATGACGTGCAACGTACGGTCGAGATCGCGCGCGGCATCGCAGGCGGCGCGCAGTTCGTGGTTGTCGTAAAAACTGCCGTCGTCGATCGCGGCATCGACCCGAGTCAGGTCCTGGTAGACGATGCGGCCAGCACCGAGGTTCATGTGCCCGACTTCGGAATTGCCCATCTGCCCATCGGGCAAACCGACATGACGGCCTTCGGTATGGATCAGCGTGTGCGGCGCTTCCTTCCACAACCTGCGCCAGTGCGGCAGTGTTGCTTGCGCCAGCGCATTGTCGACGGGATCGTCGCGATGGCCCCAACCGTCCAGGATCAGCAATACCACGGGTTTGGGACGATTGACGGGATCGGGCATGGCGGGTGGTCCCAGTGACTTGTGACAGATGCACCCGCGACCGGGCCATGCGATTGTACCCACGCGGTTTAAACGCACGACCTCCTTCGTGCATCACATCCGTCATCCACCGCTGACAGGAAGCAACGCCATGACCCGTTCCCGCATGACTCTCGCTCTCGTCCTGGCCCTCGCCAGCACCACGGCGTGGACCGCCCCGCAGCAGGACATCGAGAAGATCAACGGCAGCATTTCGGCCGACGCCGGCCAAGTCGTCGGCAGCATGGAAACCGTCAACGGCAGTATCCGCATTGAAACCGGTGCGCGCGCGCGCAACGCCGAGACGGTCAATGGCAGCATCACCGTCGCCGACCGGGCGCAGGTCGGCAACTTGGAAACCGTCAATGGCAGCATCCGCATCGCGCGCAACGTGCGTATCGGCGGCAACGTCGAAACGGTCAACGGCAGCGTGTTCGTCGACCGCAGCGGCAACATCAGCGGCGACATCGCCACGGTCAATGGCGCGATCGGCCTGGTCGACACCGATTTGTCCGGCGGCATCGAAACCGTCAACGGCGACATCACCGTCGGCGCAGGTTCGCACGTCAGGGGCGGCATCCGGGTCGAAAAGCCGAACAGCAACTGGATGCCGATCAGCATCGGCAAGCGCAGGCCGCCGCGCATCATCATCGGTCCGAATGCCGTGGTGGAAGGCCCGATGGTGTTCGAGAGGGAAGTGAAACTGTACGTGCACCAGAGCGCGCGCGTCGGATCCGTCACGGGCGCGACAGCAGTGCGCTACATCACCGATCGCGCGCCGGCGGATTGACGCCAACGCGTTGCCACCGCAACAAGATTCCCCGACGGCGTGCATGGATGCACGCCGTTTTTGTTCATGCGCGATGGCAGATGTTCGATGTTGCGTCAGACATGCCGCAGTGATCGCTTACGGCGAAGCTCAACAGAGCTGAAAATTCGCGCCCTCATCCGCCCTCGTTTCGCTCATGCGCTCTGGAAGACTACGAGGGCACCTGCTCCCTGCCGGAGAAGGAAGCAGCAACAGCTCGCCCTTTGATTGTTCGTAGCAATGAAAAGAGTCGTGTAGACCCAGGCGCGAAGGGCGACGCACGGGGTCGCGCAAGCTCAGGACGAGCGATGCGCTATTTTCCGAGACAGGCAGGGAGGAAGTCAGTAGTCGCTAGAATCGATCCATCCCACCCGGAGGTCCCACATGACCCGTCCCCTCATCGCCTTCGTCGCCATGCTCGTCCTGACCGCATGCAACCGCGACGAACCGGCCCCCGCGCCAACGCCACCCCCGCAGGCGGCAGCAACACCCGCCGCTTCCACCCACGCCTTCGACCCCGCCATCCGCACCGAAGATTTCGCCGAACTCGTCGAGACGCTCGCGTCCGATGCCTTCGAGGGCCGCGCACCGGGCAGCCCGGGTGCAGAGAAAACCGTCGAGTACATCAAGGCGCAGTTCGAGCGCATCGGCCTGCAGCCGGGCAACAACGGCAGCTTCTTCCAGACCGTGCCGATGACCGAAACCACTGCGGACGAATCCACCACGCTGAAGGTCGCTGCGGCGAGTCCGTACGAACTGAAATTCGGCACCGACATGGTCATCGGTACGCGCACCGGCAAGACCAACGTCAAGGTCGATGCCAGCGACATGATCTTTGTCGGCTACGGCGTCAACGCGCCGGAACTGGGCTGGAACGATTACGCCGGCGTCGACGTCAAGGGCAAGACCGTGGTCATGCTGGTCAACGATCCCGGCTTCCATGCGAACGACGCGGCATTGTTCGAAGGCAAGCGCATGACCTATTACGGGCGCTGGACCTACAAGTTCGAGGAAGCCGCGCGTCAAGGCGCGGCCGCCGCGCTCATCATCCATGACGACGCGGGCGCGTCGTACGGCTGGGACGTGGTGAAGAACTCCTGGTCGGGCGCACAGTTCGACCTGCGCGCCGCCGACGATCCCGCGCCGCGCCTGCCCGCGCAGGGCTGGATCACGACGGCGGCAGCGAAGAAACTGTTCGCCGATGCCGGGCTCGAGCTGGACGCGCAATACAAGGCCGCGAACAAGTCCGGCTTCAAGGCCGTGCCGTTGAAGGCCGCACTTTCAGTGGACTTGACCAGCACCATCGACGAGAAGCAATCGCGCAACGTGGTCGGCGTGTTGCCTGGGGCGGCGCGTGCCGACGAAGCTGTCCTGTACATGGCGCACTGGGATCATCTCGGCAAGCACGAGGACGAGCCTGGGGACAACATCTACAACGGTGCCGTCGACAACGCCACCGGCGTCGCGGGCATCATCGAGATCGCCGCCGCTTTCGCCGCGCAGAACCCGAAACCCGAACGCTCGGTGGTGTTCCTCGCGGTCACGCTGGAAGAGTCCGGCCTGCTCGGCTCCAAGTACTACGTCGCGCATCCCACCGTGCCGCTCGACCGCATCGCCGGCGTGATCAACATCGATGCGATGTCCGTGTCGGGCAAGACCAGGGACATCACGGTGGTCGGCTTCGGCAGCTCCGAACTCGAAGACCTGCTCAAGCCCATCGCCGCCGGCCAGCAGCGCACGCTGCACGCCGAAACCAACACCGCGGCCGGTTACTACTTCCGTTCCGACCACTTCAATTTCGCCAAGGCCGGCGTGCCGGCGCTGTATGTCGATGGCGGCGACGATTTTGTCGAGGGCGGCAAGGCCGCGGGCGAAGCGGCGGCCAAGGACTACACCGAGAACCGCTACCACAAGCCTGCCGATCAATACGATGCGGCGACGTGGAAACTGGATGGCGTGCTGGATGATCTGAACGCGGTGTACGGCGTGGGTCGAGAGCTGGCTGCATCGGAGGCGTGGCCGAACTGGTATGAAGGCAATGCCTTCCGCGCTGCGCGTGATGCGTCGATGAAGGTGCCATCGACGAAGTGATCCGGGCGAGTCGCCGTGGTTCTCGCATGATGCCCCTGTTCCGACAAGCATCTGACCTGATCCGCCGCCTCCACGGCACGCCCGCAGCAACATCGAAGGAAACAGCAATGACCATCCCCTACCTCTGCATCCTGATCGCCGCGATGCTCCCCTACGTCTGGATCGCCATCGCCAAGAGCGGCGGGCCGCGCTACGACAACCGCGATCCGCGCGGCTGGATGGCGAAACAGGACAACCCGCGCGTGCACCGCGCCAGCGCAGCGCAGTTCAACGCCTTTGAAGCCTTCGCTCCGTTCGCGGCCAGCGTGCTGATGGCGCAGTTCGCCGGCGTCGATCCGCAACGCATCACCTGGCTCGCCATCGCCTTCGTCGTCCTGCGCGTGCTGCACGGCGTGACGTATGTCGCCAACAAGCATCGCCTGCGCAGCCTGGCGTGGGCCGGCGCGTTCGTCTGCGTGTTCGCGTTGATGGTGATGGCGGTGCTGGAAGTCGCCTGACCTCCCACGTTCGCAACGGACGCTACGCATGAATGGGCTTCCGCGGCGCGCGATCATGCTGGCGGTGCTGCTGCTGATCGTCGGCGGAATTGTGGCCTGGACGCGGCAAGGCCCGGGACCATCGACAGATCCCGATTCGGAATCGACACGCCCGGCACGGCCGACCATCCTCCCGCTTGCCATGACAGATCCAGCGCGGCGGCCACAGATAACGACGAATGCGATTCGCGTGCCGGCAGCGGGGATCGATCAAGAGGATGACGTGCGTAGAGCACGCTGCGCATGGGAGCGACGGCAGCAATGGCTCGCGCATCGCGACCGGTTGAACATGGAGGACGTCTCGCCGGACAAGGCCATGGCCCATGCCTTTTTGACACAGCTGCTGTCAGTCGTGTCGCCTGATACGGGCCACGGAGCGGTGGCGCATGAGTTCCAAACAGCGCGCGAACGTTGGCCGGAGAACGTGGAGCTTGCCTGGCTCAGCATGCGGCATTGCGTTGAACTGAGCGGCTGCGAGCGGAATGCGGAATGGCGGCACCTGCAAGCCCTGGACCCGGACAACGCCGTCGTCTGGATGCTGGCAATGGAATCCGCGATGCAACGCAAGGACGAGGTGGCCTACGAGCAGGCATTGCGACGAGCGGTTGGTGCGCGGAGCTACGATCCGCGTCACGGCGCGACCTTCCTGCACGCCCGGCGCGTGTTGTTGTCCGACCCCATGCCAGCCAGTTGCCAAGATCCTGGATTTGCCGCCGATCTGCAGAAAACACTGGGGCGTCCCCCTCATCCGATCGACTGGGCCAACGTCCATGCCCACGCGATGGAAGTTGCATTCGCTGCACCAGGGATCGGCGGGCTGTCGGGTTGCAACCCGAATAAAAGAGCGCTGTCCCCGTCTCGGCGGCACGATTGCCGGACCCTGCTCTCACGCATCGCACAAGGCGACACGATGTTTGAACAGATCTTCGCCATGAGCCTGCTTGTGCGGCTTGTGGGAAATGGCCCGGACCATGCGCAGCTGCGCGAACGCTACCGCCACTTGCGATGGCTCATGTCCGTGATGCCTCGACTTGAACTTCCCGACGATTTCACGACGCGGATGTGGACTGATGGGGAGGTCACGATGCTGCAGGCGCTCGCGATGGCGCAGGGCTTCTGGCCTCCCCCGCCGCGCTGGCTGCCCGCCGACGCACACAGCCGTGCGCTGATCCAGACGGGACGTGTTCCGCCGCAACGGCGGCACGACGTGCCAAGGCGATCACCAAGGGCATCGTGACCGCGGTCAGTTCTTCCCGGAAGTGGAACCCAGCCTTCTCTCGAACCGCGCCAGCAGCTGCAACACGATCAAGGTGAGTGCGGTCGCACCGAAGGCCAGGATGTAGCTGTGCAGGCCTGCGGAAATTCCGATCGCCGCCACCATCAACAGGGACGCCGCGGTCGTCAGGCCGGAGACGGTGTCACCGCCAGTTCGCCGGAAGATCGCGCCGGCGCCCAGAAAACCGACGGCCGCCACCACCGCCTGGATCAGGCGGATCGGGTCGAACTGCACGAGTTCGCGATAGTCCTCGTCGCTGAAATGCACGGCCAGCAGATCGCCCAATCCCACCAGCAGCGCGGCCGCGCCGGCGACCAGCATATGCGTGCGGAATCCGGCGGGACGGTCCTTGATCTCGCGCTCGAAGCCGATCACCCCGCCGAGCAGCATGGCGTAGGCCGTGGTGGCGATGACCGTAAGTTGCGCGGCCCAGTTGTCCAAGAGTGCTTCCATCTCCGAAGCGTGCAGCGCGCTTCGTCACGAACGCGTCATGACGGCATCAGGCGGCGATGAGGCGCACCCGCGCGAAGTTCCGCTTGCCCACTTGCAACACGCCTTCGAATCCTGGCCCGAAACTGGTCTGCGCATCCTCGATCACACCGCCATCCACGCGCACGGCGCGCTCCTTGAGCTTGCGATTTGCTTCGGCATTGCTCGGCGTCACGCCCGCGGCAGTGAGCAGCGCGGCAATGCGCAACCCTTCCGCCGGAACGATCACGTCCTGCAACGGCAGCAACGATGTGTCGCCTTCTCCGCGCACCACCGCGTGCCAGCCGGCGACGGCGTTGTCGGCCGCGCCCGGGTCGTGGAAGCGCGCGGCGAGTTCGCGCGCCAGGCGCAGTTTCACGTCCCGCGGATTCAGGCCGCCGGCGTCGATGTCGGCGCGCAGGCGCTTGGCCTCGTCGATGCCGATCTCGAAGCTCAACAGCTCTATCCATTTCCACATCAGTTCGTCGCCGATCTTCATCGTCTTGGTGACGATGCCGATTGCCGGCTCGGTGATGCCGATGTAATTGCCGAGCGACTTGGACATCTTCTGCACGCCGTCGATGCCTTCCAGCAGCGGCACGGTCAGCACGATCTGCGGCGGCTGGCCGTGGTGCTCCTGCAGCGCGCGGCCCATCAGCAGGTTGAATTTCTGATCGGTACCGCCGAGTTCGATGTCGGCCTTGAGCGCCACCGAGTCGTAGCCCTGCACCAGCGGATACAGAAACTCGTGGATCGCGATCGGCTGCTGCGCGGCATAGCGCTTGGCGAAATCGTCGCGCTCGAGCATGCGGGCGACGGTGTGCTGCGCGGCGAGCTTGATCATGTCGACGGCGGTCATCGCGCCGAACCATTCGGAGTTGAAGCGCAACTCGGTCTTGCCGCGATCCAGCACCTTGAACACCTGATCGGCATAGGTGCGCGCATTGGCAGCGACGTCTTCGCGCGTCAACGGCTTGCGCGTGACGTTCTTGCCGGTGGGGTCGCCGATCATGCCGGTGAAGTCGCCGATCAGGAAAATGACCGTGTGGCCGAGGTCCTGGAACTGCCGCATCTTGTTCAGCAGCACGGTATGGCCGATGTGCAGGTCGGGCGCGGTGGGGTCAAAGCCGGCCTTGACGCGCAGCGGGCGGCCCAGCTGCAGCCGGGCTTGAAGCTCTTCGGCTTTCAGAATTTCGTCCGCGCCGCGGGCGATCTGGTCAAAGGAGTCAGTGGCCACGTCGAAATACCGTCAGGCAGGACAAGAAGAAGATTGTAAACGCTGCGTTAAATCGATGTTAAGTGGGACATCCATCAGAAAACCTAATCGTTTCAAGCATTTGACGCATGGTGTTGACGTGACTATGGTTGGCCCTTGACGCGCCCATCACACCGGGCCGGGGAGTGGGCAATGAAGACATCCGGCAAAGACGGCGCGCGGCGCCAACGTCTAGAACTTTTACGCGAAGCCGCCCTGCACAGGAAGGTCTTCGCCAAGCTTCCCGCAGGATTCAATGCGGGTGGTTTCAACGGCAGGTGGACCCGCCGCCACTGGCTGCATGCCAGCTTGTTCGCAACCCTGGGCGCCCTCATCGCCGCCATCGTTCCCGGTTTTTCCAGCGCCATGCAGGCGCCCGCCCGCATCCAGCACACCTCGATGTCGCTGGCATTGCCGCAACTGGCGCTGCGCCGCGATCAGGCGGGATCCGGGGACAACTGGCAGTCAATCGAGCTCAAATCCGGCCAGACCCTCGGCGGCGTGTTTGACGAACTGGGCATCCCGTACAACGAACTCGACCGCGTCATGCAGCATCCGAAGATCAAGCCGGTGCTGCGCCGGATGCGCCCGGGTTCGGAGCTGGCCTTCAACCTGCCCGCCGACGGCAGCGTGCGCGCGATGCGCATCGCCGTGGACGGCGAGCCGATGGAACTGGAGTTCACCGGGCAGGCCCTGCGCGAGCGCGTCGTTCCGCACGAGGTGACGACCCGCACCGTGGTGCTGAGCGGCAAAGTCGGCAAGTCGCTGTTCAAATCCGCACGCAACGTGGGCCTGGGCAACCGGCAGCTCGCACAGCTGACCGACGAGATGTTCAAGTACGACATCGACTTCGACTCCGACCTGGACGAGAACGACCGTTTCAGCGTGGTGGTAGACCAGACCTGGCGCGACGGCCAACTGACCGAAACCGGCCCGGTATTGGCTGCGGCCTTCACCATGGACGGCAAGCTCAAGAGCGCCTTCCGCCACATGCGCGACGGCAAGCCCGAATACTTCACCGCCGATGGCCGCTCATTGCGCCGCCCCTTCATCCGCATGCCGATCCCGTACGCGCGACTGTCGTCGGGCTTCGGTGCGCGCCGCCATCCGGTGCTCGGCAGGATGCGCATGCACAAGGGCGTGGACTATCGCGCCGGCACCGGCACGCCGATCATGGCGGCGGGCGATTCGCGCGTGCAGTTCGTAGGCTGGAAAGGCGGTTACGGGCGGGCGGTGATCCTCGACCATGGCCGCGGCCACACCACCCTCTACGGCCATATGTCGCGCTTCAGCAAGATCAGGCCCGGCCAGCGCGTCGCGCAGGGCACGGTGATCGGCTATGTCGGATCGACCGGCATGTCGACCGGGCCGCACCTGCATTACGAATTCCGCGTCAACGGGGTGCACCGCAATCCGTTGTCGATGACCATGCCGCCGCCCGAGCCGCTGCGCGGTAAGGCGTTGACCGCATTTCACAGCGAGACCAGACGCGCACTCGACAAGATCCGCGAGGTCGAGGACGTGATCTATTATCCCGGCGAAGACACGCGGGTCGCGGTTGCCGGCAACAAGGCGAAAGCCGGCAAGAAGGGCTGATCCGGTGGCCGCATCGGCGGCCGGGCACGCCCCCGACGGCGAGCCGGCTCCCGACGGTGGGATGTACCTCGGACTGATCTCCGGCACCAGCGCCGACGGCATCGACGCCGCGCTGGTGCGCTTTGATTCCAACGACCCACGCGCCGCGTGCAAACTGGTTCAAGGCCGCACCTATGCGTGGGATGACGACCTGCGGGCGCGACTCATTGCAATCGGACAGGGTGGGGACGCGAATTCGCTGGACGAACTCGGCGAGCTTGATGTGCGCATCGCACGCAGGTTCGCGGACGCCGCGCTGCGTCTGCTCGATGAGGCCGGCATCGCGCCGAATGCGGTTCGTTCGATCGGCTCGCACGGACAGACTATGCGGCATCGGCCGGACGCAACGTACCCCTTCACTTGGCAGCTTGGCGATGGCAACGTCATCGCCGAATGCACCGGCATCACCACCGTCGCGGATTTCCGTCGCCGCGATGTCGCCGCTGGCGGCCATGGTGCGCCGCTGATGCCGGCGTTCCACGCGGCGATGCTGCATTCGCGCGACGAAGATCGCGCCGTGTTGAATCTCGGCGGCATTGCCAACTTCACCTTGTTGCCCCGGGTGGGCGAGGTGCGCGGTTTCGATACCGGTCCTGCGAATGCATTGCTGGATGCGTGGTGCGAGCGCCACAGCGGGCAGGCATTCGATGCAGGCGGCGTGTTTGCAGCCAGCGGCAAGGTCAATCACTCGTTACTTGCTGGCCTGCTCGACGATCCGTGGTTCGCCTTGCCACCGCCCAAGAGCACTGGCCGCGAGCAGTTCCATCTCGATTGGTTGCAGACGCGGCTCGACGATGGCGCACACAGTGCTGCGGATGTGCAGGCCACGCTGCTTGAACTGAGTGCAGCGACGATCGCCAATGCGTTGGTGGCGACGCAATCCGGTACGGGCCGCGTGCTGGTGTGCGGCGGCGGCGTGCATAACCCGCTGCTATTGGAGCGGATTCGTGCGCGCCTACCCGGGATGCTGGTCGAATCCACTGCTGGGCACAGACTCGATCCGGACTTCGTCGAAGCCATGGGCTTCGCCTGGCTTGCGCGTGAAACGCTTGCGGAGCGTCCCGGCAACCTGCCGAGCGTCACCGGTGCAAAGGGCGCGCGCGTGCTGGGTGCGATCTATCCGGCTTGATCGCGTGTGTAAGTACTCATCGTCGTTAACCGGCGCTACCCGAAACTGTGCAGCCAGTCTTGGATTGCGGCTTCACGCCTAGGGAGAGAGGGCCAACGCCAACACCACATTTTCAGCCCGCAACGTGCGCCTGCAGCGCGTCGGCAGTCCCAGTCGCCGCCACCGGTTCCTTGATCCTCCGCCACAGCCAGGCCAGCAGCAGCAAGGTCGGGATGACGGTCAACGCGCTCAAAGCAAAGAAGGTGCTGTACGAGGTTGCCTCGACGATATAACCGGACGCGCCGCCGACGAATTTCCCCGGCAGGTTGGCCAGCGAGACCAGCAAGGCATATTGGGTCGCCGTGAAGTTGCGGTCGGTCAGCGATGACATGAAAGCGATCAGCACCACGCCGGCGAAGCCCTGCGAAAGATTGTCGGCGGTGATTGCCGCGTAGAACGCCCAGATTTCAGACGGGTGCTGCGCCATCAACAGGAACGCGAGATTGGACAGCGCGACCGCCAGCGCGGCCACGAACAGCATCCGCCGGAATCCGAAGGCGGCAACGCTCAACCCGCCCAAGAAGGCGCCCAGGATTCCTGTCCACACGCCGTATAACTTCGACACGGTGGCAATGTCGGCCTTGGTGTAGCCGGAATCCAGATAGAAGGGCCCCGCCATGACACCGATCACCTGGTCGGGAAACTTGAACAGGCCGACGAACAGCAGCAAGACCAGTCCGAGCACCAGGCCGTTGTTGGAGAAGAAGTTGGTGAATGGTTGCCAGAACGCGCCGATGAAATCGATCTTGCGTACGACCGTCAACTCCGGGGCGGCGGGCTCCGGGCTGAGCAGCGTGGTGACGATCGGCACCACCATCAGCGCCGCCATCGTCAGGTACGCCGTGGTCCAGTCGCGGTACTCGGCGATATACAGCGCGCCTGCGCCTGCGACGATCAAGGCGATGCGGTATCCCAGCGTGTACGTGGCGGCCAGCGCCGCTTGGGCATTCGCTGGCGCGACTTCGATGCGATACGCATCCACCGCGGAGTCCTGTGTAGCGCCTGCGAATGAGGCAACCAACACCCACATCACCAACTGCGTGACGCTCAACTCCGGCCGCGTGTACGCGAGTGCGACCAGACCGATCGCAACGACCACCTGCGCCACGAAGAGCCATGAGCGTCGGCGCCCCAGGAATGCCGTCAGCGGGAATGGAAAGCGATCCATCAGCGGCGCCCACATGAACTTCAACAGATAGAAGAAGCTTGCGAGGCTGATCAGGCCGATGCTGCCAAGGTCGAGTCCCACATCGCGCAATCGCGTCGAAAGTGTTGCCGAGGCGATCAACAGGAACGGCAAGCCGCTGCCGAAACCGAGCAACAGCATCGTCAACGCCGATGGCGTCGCGAACGCACGCTTGATGCCGGCCCAGCCTTTGTAGGACGCGCGCGGCGCAGGATTTTCGGTTGAACTCATCGGTTGTAATCCACGGCGAACGGGGCGTGATCGGAGAAGCGCGGCTCGGGAAAGATCGCGCAGGACTTCAACTTGTCGCGCAACGACGGCGTCACGAATTGATAGTCGATGCGCCAACCGACATTGTTGGCGCGCGCGGCGCCGCGGTGGCTCCACCAGGTGTAGTCGTGGCCTTCGGCGTTGAGTGCGCGATATGCATCGACCCAGCCTGTCTCGGCAGCGCAGACGTTGTTCATCCAGTCGCGTTCCGCGGGCAGGCAACCGGAATTCTTCTGGTTGGAAGACCAGTTCTTGATGTCCATGCGCGAGCGCACGATGTTCCAGTCGCCGCACAGCACGTAATCGCGCCCGCTGCGCAGCCACGCGTCGAGGATCGGCTGCAGCCACGCCATCACCTCGAACTTGAAACCCTGCCGCAATTCGCCGGACGAACCCGACGGGATATAGAACGACACCACGCTCAGGTTGCCGAAGCGCGCTTCGATGTAACGCCCTTCCTCGTCGAACTCGCGCCAGCCCAACGCCGTGCGCACTTCATCGGGCTCGCGCTTGCTGTAGATGGCGACGCCGCTGTAGCCCTTTTTCGTGGTCGCATCGCGAAACCATGCCTTGTAGCCGTTTGGCAGGAAGGCATCGCCGGCCAGCTGGTGCTCCTGCGCCTTGGTTTCCTGCACGCACAACACATCGGCTTGCTGCGGCACGAACCAGTCGAAGAAGCCCTTGCTGGCCGCGGAGCGCAGGCCGTTGGCGTTGAAGCTGATGATGCGCATCGAGGCTCCGAAAAAAA
>PPFU01024300.1_pt1 | contig 17365 bp, 11 predicted proteins | sample 1535991 | NCBI WGS metagenome assembly PPFU01 (sample SAMN04901290, study PRJNA319586) | Hypolithon metagenome, whole genome shotgun sequencing project. | isolation source: Antarctic Hypolithon | place: Antarctica: Miers Valley | collected 2014
GTCTTTAGGATTTGTTTGGCCATAAATGCAGCCGAAGCATGAGGAATGGCATAATGCACATGCAATAAATCTAATTTTTCGTATTTCACGACGTTTACCATCTTGCTGGCCAGGGCCAGCTCATATGGTGGGTACTGAAATAAAGGATACGTACGTATATCTACTTCATGATAGAATAAGTTGGTGTTGAAAAAATCTAACCTGGTGGGTTGTGAATATGTGATAAAATGTACCTCATGACCATGTTTAGCCAACGCTTTACCCAATTCTGTGGCTACCACACCGCTTCCGCCAAAGGTGGGATAACATACAATTCCTATCTTCATTTTTTAGACATTAATTTTATAGTCGTCTTAAAAAAACAGTTTTTTTAATCTCACACGAGGATGCTATGATTAAAAATCTCCTCATGCAACGGGAGTCAATTGCTACCATCTCGTTAAAATACTTACGTCTTTACTGTTAAAAGCCTACTTTAGTGACTTTTCAAAACTCCACATGGCTTCATAAATCACGTGCTGGATTCTTGTACGTATATTGTTTTTACTTAGTTTATTATTATTTACATCGGGATAGATACGATTGGATAAAAAGATAAAAACCAAGTCAAATTCAGGGTCTACCCAAACGGCTGTACCACTAAATCCTGTATGTCCAAAAGTCTTTGAAGAGGCATAGCTCGATGTAGGACCATTCGCTTTTTCAAGGTCTGGCTTATCCCAGCCCAGTCCTCTCCGGCTTTTGTCGCCGGCTTTTTGAGAAAACCGGTTGATCGTGCCAGGAATAAAGTAGCGCATGCCCCCATAAAGCCCATCTTGCAGGTTCATCTGAAACAATATAGCCAGGTCATTGGCATTGCTAAATAAACCGGCATGGCCTGCTACTCCCCCGAGTACAGCAGCATTTTGATCGTGAACCACACCCGTTAAAAGCGCATTTCTGAAGTAGTTGTCATTCTCAGTCGGTGCAATTCTATCTTGTGGAAATTTGCATAATGGCTGGTAGGTAAGCGTTTTCAAACCGAGAGGGGCATAAAAATTTTCCTCCAAAAAATCTTCTATCGGCTGGTTAAGCACCCTTTCGGCCATTTCCTTTAACATCATAAACCCGAGGTCGCTATATACAAAGTCGTAGTCCTTGCTTTTCTTCTTTTTCTCCAGCAAGGGAGAATTGATGACCCACTTCCAGACGGAATCCGGTAGGTCGGGCCGGGCATATAGCCCAGGACCTAATTGAAGATTAAAGTTGGAATTCGACTGTACACTATAGAATGTTGGGTTGAGGCCACTATTGATGAGGGTATTTTGCCAAAAGGCAATATAAGGCCTTAAACCCGCCTGGTGCGCAAGTACATCGCGGACCACCATATCTTTTTTGTTGGTTCCCCTGAGCTCTGGCAAATAGGTCGCTACTTTCTCATCGAGGTTGATTAGCCCCTTTTCTTCCAGAAACATGATCGTTTGTAACGTTCCGGACACTTTCGATACAGATGCGATATCATAAATGGTTTCATTATCTACAGGCTGCTTCTTATCATACGTATAATAGCCATAGGATTTTTGCAAAATCACCTCCCCTTTTCGCGCTACCAATATCTGACAACCTGGCATTGCTCTATCCAGGATCGCCTCATGCACGATTCTGTCAATGTTTTTCAATACCCTGCTATCCAACCCCACATCTTCAGGAGCGGAGTAGGCAAGTCGGCCAAGGGCTGCCGTCTGCTGCCCCATCCCTGCCATCATACTTTTGGATGCCGACACCGGCAGGGTGCCATCAGCTCTCAGACCACCGAAAATCACCTGCGGCACAAGGCGCCACGCCATTGGATCATCCTCATAGGCAAGCACGATGTTTTTGAATTGCTCGAAATATTTTAAGCTGTAAGCATTGCCGAAGATACAAACGATCAGTTTGGTCTTTTCATTAAGCGACCGTAGGAAAATCAACTGTTCTTCTTGAAGACCAAAATTCCTGTTGCCGTTATTATTCATGCCATGGATATTAACGACAACGACTTTGTAAGTCCTCAGCCGCGACATCAGATCGGTATAATAGGACAGGTCGGTGATATCTTTTGGTAATTTATAATGGGTAAACCTTGCATAGTTGCCCAGGACATCCTGGAAATCATTGTCGACATCCAAACCGATACTTAAGGAGGCAAATGTAACGGTATCATAAACCTGTATAGGAATGAGATTGCCACCATTGCGCACCACGGTGATCGCTCTTTCATAAAGTTTTTGTTTTACCAGGGTAGCCATCGGGCTGTTTAACTTGCTCACCAGGTTATCGGTAAATACCGGCTGGTATTTGTTGAGTCCCGCCCAATATTTCGCGCCCAGGATTTTCTTTACACTTCGGGCAAGCCGCTCACTTGTAAGCGCTCCTGTCTGCAGCGCCTCGCGCATTTTTTTTACGGCTAACGGTACATTTTCCGGGAACAGCAGAACATCGTTACCAGCAAGTATGGCCATCAGTTCCAGGTCGCCAGGTTTATGATATTTGGTGACGCCTTTCATATTCAACGCATCAGTAAATATCAGCCCCTCAAATCCCATCTCTTCCTGCAGTAAATCTGTCACCACATTGGAAGATAGCGTGGAAGGAAGGTTAGCTCGGGGCTCCAGCGCAGGAATATTAATATGGCCCACCATTACGCTTAACAAGCTGTCATCCATCAATTTTTTAAAAGGATAAAGTTCTACCTGTTTGAGCCTTTGCAGGCTGTGGTTGATGACGGGCAGGGTGGTATGTGAATCATCTTTGGTATCGCCATGACCCGGAAAATGCTTGGCATTAGCTATAATGCCGTTGTCCTGCAGGCCCTTCATATAAGCTATACCTTTTTGGGTAACTTTATCCCGGTTCTCTCCAAAAGAACGATTACCGATGACGGGATTATCTTTATTACTATTTACATCTACCACCGGGGCAAAATTAATATGCATGCCCATTAATTTGAATTGCCTGGCCACTTCGGCACCCATATTATAGATAAACTGGTTATCGGCTATGGCGCCCAGGGCCATTTGCTTGGGATAGCTGATGGTACTATCCAGCCGCATTCCCAAACCCCATTCTGCATCCATGGCAATAAACAATGGGGTTTTGGAAACCTTTTGATATCTATTGGTCAAATGTGCCTGCCGCAAAGGGCCACCCTGAAAAAAAATGAGCCCTCCAATATGATACGCTTTGATTTGATTTTCTATCTCCGCATAATGTTTTTCCTGCTTATCAGAATATGCAGCAACCATCATCAGCTGCCCTATACGTTGGTCATCGGTAAGCTTATCATATACGCTATCTACCCATAATTTCTGTTTCCTGTAATCAATATTTTTATATAATTTTTGGGAAAATACATCTATCTGATTGGAAATACACAAAAGGATAATCAAGCAAACTTTTTTAAACATAAGGGCGTTACCAATTTATGATAAGAGTAAAATAAAATTTAATATTGTACAATTGAAGCTTTAAATTTATGAAGATACCTTCTCTTAGCCCAATTCCAAAGTATAAAAGATTTCATATAACACCGAGATATTACGATCCGGTGAAGGACGAAATAGCGCAAAGAACATCGCGTATCAAACAAGAAATGGATCAGCGGGATATAGAACCGGGTAACACCACCTTCTCCGGCGCATTTAACAGGCACCGGAGAGAAGACAAGCAAGCTAACATGTTGACGGTGTTAATTGTGTTATTGCTGACAAGTTTTTTTACGGGATATCTCTTTTATGGAAATAACGTATTTTATCTTTTTTTAATATTATTTCCGGCTTACATTTTTTATAGGATAAAGGTGTCTTCCAGACCTAAATAATCTGAATGACAGATATTATCCAGCTTTTGCCCGATGCTATAGCAAACCAGATCGCCGCAGGTGAGGTCGTACAACGGCCGGCATCAGTTGTGAAAGAATTGATGGAAAATGCGATAGATGCCAAAAGCACTCACATACAAGTAATCATTAAAGATGCTGGAAAGTCACTTATACAAATAATTGACGATGGTATGGGCATGTCTGAAACAGATGCCAGGATGAGCTTTGAAAGGCATGCCACGTCGAAAATCAGGAAATCTGAAGACCTTTTTACGATCAGAACCATGGGCTTTAGGGGCGAAGCGCTTGCCTCTATTGCTGCTGTTGCCCAGGTGGAAATGAAAACCAGGAGGGAGCACGAAGAGTTGGGCGTCCTTTTGCAGATTGATGGGTCTACTTTTAAACAGCAGGAACCAGTGGCCTGCCCCAAAGGCACGTGCATCAGCGTAAAAAATCTCTTCTATAACGTGCCTGCACGCCGCAACTTCTTAAAATCAAACCCCGTAGAAATGCGGCACATCATTGATGAATTTCAAAGGATAGCGCTGTCCAATCCGGAGGTCTCATTTGCTTTGTTCCAAAATGATATGGAGGTTTACCAGCTGCACGCCGGTAAATTAAGCCAACGCATTGTAGCCATTTTCGGCAAGAATTACCAGGAGCAGCTGGCTGCCTGTACGGAAGAGACCCAGCACCTGGCTGTGAAAGGGTATATTGGAAAGCCCGAGTTTGCCAAAAAAACCAGGGGTGAGCAATATTTTTTTGTTAACAACAGGTATATCAAAAACCATTACCTGCACCACGCTGTACTGAACGCGTACGAAGGCTTAACTGCAGATGACAGCCATCCGTTTTACGTATTATTTATTGAACTGGATCCTAAACATATCGATATCAATGTACATCCTACCAAAACTGAGATAAAGTTCGATGACGAGCGTACCATCTACTCGATCATCAGGGCGGCGGTAAAACAGGCCCTGGGAGCACATAATATTACCCCTTCACTGGACTTTGAGCATGACATCAACCTGTATGCCCTAACTAACCTGGACAAGCAGGACCAGGGGAGAGCACAGACGCGAAATTATGAACAATTTCGGCCCGATGCACGCCAACAAGAGAATACTAAGCATTGGGAACGGCTTTATGAGGAGAACTTTTTACAGGCATCCCACCATCAGGAAGGCGTAAACAAAATTAAGGGGCAAGATTATTCACTTACTTTCGACAGTGCCGCCAACCATATTTCAACACCGGAGGCCTTGCTTCCTCGGGGGCAACAAGCCGAAGCTAGCAGTACTTTTCAGCTTCACCAGCGCTATATCATTACGCAGGTGAAGTCCGGGATGATGCTTATCGATCAACAGGCGGCACATGAGCGAATATTATATGAAAAGTATGCCGTTGCACTTCACCGAAAATCCGGCGCCTCACAGCAGTTCTTATTTCCCCAGACCATAGAACTAAATCCTGCCGACTACACCCTTGTTATGGAGATGGAGGAAGACATCAAGGCTTTGGGATTTAATTTTAATATATTTGGGAAAAATACGCTTATTATCAATGGTGGTCCTGCAGACTACGCCGGAGGCAACGAAAAGGAGCTTTTTGAAGGTTTAATTGAGCAATTCAAACGAAATAAACAGGAATTGACCCTCGATAAACGAGAAAACCTGATCCGATCTATTGCCAGAAAGTCAGCCTTAAAACCCGGACAACCTTTGGCCGTAAAGGAAATGAGGGTTTTGATAGATCAATTATTTGGATGTGAAAATCCTAATTATGCGCCGAATGGCCAGGTTATTTTCGTTATTTTGGATTTCAATAAGATCGCCAACTTTTTTAATAAATAAAAACCAATGTTTAATAACCTGACGCCCATGGTGAAAAATTTGCTTATATTGAATATAGGCATTTTTCTGGTACAGTGGGTTCTCAACGTAGACTTCCCGGAAATTCTGGGGCTCCGGTATATTTTTTCCGACTACTTCGAGCCTTACCAGCTTTTTACACATATATTCATTCATGCAGGAGGATGGCACCTCTTTAGCAATATGTTTGCGCTTTTCATTTTTGGACCGCTTCTAGAACGTGTATGGGGTTCTAGCAAATTTCTCGTCTTTTTTCTGATCACAGGGTTGGGTGCCAGTATGTTATATTCTGCCATCAATTTTTATGAAGTTCGGAAGGTAGAAGTAGCCACTGAAAGGTATATCGAGAGCCCGAATCCTGATCAATTCAGGTCTTTAGTTACAGAGCATGCCTCTTATGCCAAGCGGCAACTGGCAGAGTTTATCGAAGGTTACGAGAACAACCCCGAAAATCCAACCAATATTGCGACGAGCAGATCCTATGCCCGGCAGATCTATGAGGGCAAGGCTAATATCCCCATGGTGGGTGCGTCCGGTGCAGTTTTTGGCATACTCATGGCTTTTGGCATGCTTTTTCCTAATATGGAACTAATGCTTTTGTTTCCACCAATACCCATCAAAGCAAAATATCTTGTCATGTTTTATGGGCTATACACCATTTATATGGGCATAGAACGTGTGCCAGGTGACAATGTGGCTCACTTTGCCCACCTGGGTGGTATGTTATTTGCATTTATTCTTGTCAAATTCTGGAAGGGAAATGGCAACCAATATTATTAACTATCATAAAGAAAATTTTTTATCGCAATGAATGGAGGAGGAATCTTAGAAGATTTTAAAAACGCTTTTAACAGGCCACAAAATGCACTCTTGCAGATCATCATGATCAACCTGATTGTGTTCCTGGTGTTATTGGTGCTGGAAGTGGTGTTAACCCTTTCCGGAGCAGCCAATATACATGCCATGATCGTCAACCAGCTCACGCTACCATCGTCGCTGGATACGTTTATATTTCAACCCTGGACCATCTTCACCTACTTCTTTACCCATACCGGGTTCTTTCATATTTTATTCAATATGCTGTTCCTTTTCTGGTTTGGCAGGATTATCGCAGAATATCTCGGTAGCGACAGGGTTTTAAGTCTATACATACTGGGTGGGCTGGCAGGTGGTATTTTTTATATTCTTATCTACAATATTCTACCATTTTTTGCCGACCAGGTAGCTCATGCCAAAATGCTGGGCGCATCGGCAGGTGTATATGCAGTGGTCGTTGGTGCTGCCACGCTGTATCCGAACTATACGTTTTTCCTACTTCTGATCGGCCCGGTTAGGATTAAATACATTGCTTTATTTTACGTCATCGTGTCCTTTGCCGGAACCACCGGCATGAACGCCGGCGGTAACCTGGCCCACCTTGGCGGAGCCCTATTGGGATATATGTTTATTCGACAGATTCAAAAAGGAAATGATCTGGGAGCTCCAGTGATAAAATCGTTGGATTTTTTACAAAGTTTCTTTGTACGAAAGCCACATATCAAGGTAACCTATAGCAGCAAAGCGGGGCCAAAGAAACCAGTTAAGCCGGCTAAAGGACAAACGAAACAGGAAGAAATCGATATTATCTTAGATAAAATATCTGCCTCAGGATACGAGAGCCTTTCCAAGGAAGAAAAGCAAAAGCTTTTTAATGCCAGTAAGAATAATTAGCCGTTTACACCGATGCTGTGATCGCCATCTTTTACCTTAGATCAGACTATTTCTGCCTTACCGCCAGCTGCCCACAGGCTGCATCAATGTCTTTGCCGCGGCTTCTTCGCACATTTACAGTTATGCCCCTGTTTTCTAGATATCGGGTGAAAAGATCCAGTTTGTCTTCATCGCTTTTTACAAAATCTGCCTCCGCAATTGGATTATATTCTATGATATTGATCCTGCTGGGAATCTGCTTCATAAAACGGTAAAGCTCTTCGGCATCCTGTAAGGAGTCGTTGAAGTTGTAGAACAAGATATATTCGAGTGTAATCCTATTTCTGGTCTTTTGGTAAAAATATTGTAAGGCTTCCTGCAGTGCCTCCAGCGTATTGGTTTCATTAATCGGCATAATTTGGTTCCGCTTCACATCGTTGGCGGCGTGAAGCGACAAAGCCAGGTTAAACTTCACCTCGTCATCGCCTAACTTCTTGATCATCTTAGCAATTCCGGCAGTAGAAACCGTAATTCTTTTTGGCGACATCCCCAGCCCTTCCGGCGAGGTAATCATCTCAATACTCTTCAATACATTGGCATAATTTAACAGGGGTTCGCCCATACCCATATATACGATATTGGTCAGTGGCGCCTGATACCGGGTTTCGGCCTGATTTCGTATATGTACCACCTGGTCATAAATTTCTGCGGCGTCGAGATTGCGCTTTCTTTCCATATATCCCGTTGCACAAAACTTACAGGACAAAGAACAGCCTACCTGCGATGACACACAGGCTGTCATTCGGTCTTCTACAGGAATCAGTACGCCCTCTACAATGTTGGTATCGAAAAGTTTAAAGGCAGACTTAATAGTACCATCATTACTAACCTGCTGCTCGTCTAGCGATACAGGAAGAATAACAAAGGTTTCTTTAAGCAATTCTCTTGTTTTTAGCGAAAGATTGGTCATCTGGTCGAAGCTCCAGGCGGATTTTTTCCATAACCATTCATAAATCTGTTTGGCCCTAAAAGGTTTTTCTCCTGAAGCCACTAGAAACTCCTGAATCTGGGCCAGGGTGAGCTTCCTGATGTCTTTTTTTATCGCGGCAGTAATCATGTCACAAAGATACTATTTATTTTATACGTCTCAGAATATGCTGATGCAGTTGATCATGATATTGTATGCAAGCCATCCACACAAGATAACCAGCATATGCTGCTAACAAAAATTACTGGAAAAATAGTTCGCTGCCCCGCAATGTCGGAAGGTCGATGAACCCTGGCGCCAAGAACAGCATAACGATAACCAAATTAGTAAAAATAAATAGCCTTATCTACAGTACTTTAATTGTAAATAACATCCCCGAATGGCCTGAAGGAGGTGAAAATTAACTTTTTTGGTTTTAATTAACTACCTTCACAAGCATCAACAAATTTTTCGGTGCTTACTAATTTTTCACTAAGTCATCGTCTCCTTGAAAGAAGGATTAAAGAAAATGAAATTATCGAAATTATTACGGCGCGTTGTCAAATCAGTATTTTCCAGAAATGCCGCTCAGCGTGCTCCATCAACGGGTAGCATTAATTTTGGTGATTTCCGCAGGCTCACGCCTTTTAGCAGGCATTTTGGTTTTGACCGAGGTGGGCCGGTAGATCGTTATTATATTGAGAATTTCCTTGCGCAAAATGCTTCGGACATCCAGGGTCGCGTTTTAGAAATCAAAGACGCGTATTATACAGAACGATACGGCCAGGAGCGTGTGACACAATCAGATATCCTGGATATTGACAAAGACAATCCTTTGGCTACCATTATTGAAGATTTAGCCACTGCCCATAACATACCATCCGATACCTATGATTGTGTGATATTAACCCAGACACTTCTTCTGATTTATGATGTAAAGGCAGCCATGGCACATACGCACCGCATTTTAAAACCAGGAGGGATCATGCTGGCTACAGTTCCAGGGATTGTTCAAATGGACTATAAGGCGCTCGGAGACACCTGGTACTGGTCATTTACAGCGGCCTCATGCAATAAGCTTTGCAAGGAATTTTTTGCTGATCATCAAGTGGAAGTAACATATCATGGCAATGTGCTGGCTTCAGCCGCTCAACTATTTGGGGTTTCTGCAAAGGAACTGCGGAAGGAAGAATTAGACCATTTAGATCCTGACTACCAGATGCTTATTACCATGAGAGCCGTCAAAAAGTAATAACCTGGTACTAAAATTTCTATCATGAATATTCCATATCAATTTAAAAGAGCAAAGTCTCATTATCGGAAGTTTGGCGTCGAAGGGTTAAAGTTTCTATACAATAGAATGCAGAAAAAGAACCAGCCACTGGAAATAACATTGGCCGGATTACACAAACCATTGATTTTGCGAAATAATACGACTGACATACCCACCTTCTATCACGTATTCTCTCAAAAGGAATATGAAATGGACTACCACCTGGATCCGGAGGTAATCGTCGACTGCGGCGCAAATACGGGCCTGGTCTCATTATTTTATAAGAAGAAATTCCCTAAGGCGACTATTATTGCTATAGAACCTGAACCTACCAATTTTGATTTGTTAAAACAAAATACAGCCGCCTACGAAGATATACATTGCCTGAATTGTGGCATTTGGAATAAAACAGCCTTCTTAGAGATACATGATCATGGTCTGGGTAAATGGGGCTTTATGACCGAAGAAGTGGCTGATGAAACGGAACACACCATCAGGGCGATTTCTATTGAGCAAATCATGCAACAGTTTAAGCTTAGCAAAATCGATATTCTGAAAATCGATATCGAGGGTTCTGAAAAGGAAATGTTTGAGAAAAGCTATGAAAAGTGGCTTCCCCATGTGAAAGTGATCGTAATAGAGCTTCATGACAATATGCGACCAGGCTGTGCCCAGGCTTTTTTTAAAGCCATGAGCGGCTATGAGTTTACCCTGGAGCTCCATGGCCATAATATTGCCTGCTTTATGCAAGAAACCCAACATGGGAATCATGCCTTAAGCACATAGCGGAACATATAATTTATAGACTCCCAACTATTTGACGTGTATTGTAATCAATCAAATTGATTTTCTTAACTTACAATTTTCAACCAGCTTCGTACCGGAGGAAGTACACCTTGTAATGTATGGAAAAAGACAGCGAAAAAATAGATCTCCTGCTCAACAGGCTCGAGGTACTGTTACACAGGCAGGAAGCCTTTAATGCAGAGCTTACCGCAGTTAAGCTTGAGCTTGATTCTTTAAAATATTTTGCACCTTCTTCGACGCAAGCCGAGGAGGTAGGCCCTGATGAAGCTGCTCCCGTTGCAATGGTGCCAGAGCCAACGCATCCCCTTGTAGACATAAACCCTGATCGCGCACTGTCGTCAAAGGATCAGGGGAAACCGGCTCCAACAAAAAAAACAGACTTTGAGAAGTTCATTGGTGAAAACCTGATCAGTAAAATCGGCATCGCCATTACCGTACTTGGTGTAGGCATAGGTGCAAAATATGCCATTGACAATAACATGATTAGTCCGCTGACCAGGGTAATATTCGGCTACATGATGGGCATTGGCCTGATGGCATTTTCTTTAAAACTAAAAAAGAATTACGCCAGTTTTAGCGCAGTCCTCCTGAGCGGTGCTATGGCCATTATGTATTTTATTACCTATTTCGCCTATGCGTATTATGCTTTGTTTCCTCAAACCATGGCTTTCGGACTTATGGTATTGTTTACGCTCTTTACAGTGTATGCTGCCATTCAATATGATCAAGCCATCATTGCCCATATCGGCCTGGTCGGTGCCTATGCCGTTCCGTTCTTTCTAAGCGATGGCTCTGGCAAAGTGGCTATCCTTTATGCTTATATGGCCGTTATCAACACGGGAATTTTGACTGTAGCTTTTAAGAAATACTGGAAGTCGCTATACTATGCTTCGTTTGTTTTGACCTGGCTTATCTATAGCGTGTGGTTTTTTTCTTCATTTAGTGTACAAACTCACTTTACCCTCTCGCTTATCTACCTTGTTGTTTTCTTTTTTATCTTTTATGCTACTTTTCTTGCTTATAAGATTGGCAGACAGGAAAAATTCAACAGGAGCGATGTCATTATGTTGATGATCAATGCGTTTCTCTTTTTCGGGATCGGCTATCAAATATTGGATAGCCACGAAGCTGGCACCTACTTTCTCGGACTTTTTGCCTTAGTAAACGCAGTCATACATGCAGGCGTAAGCCTGGTAATTTATAGGCACCAAGGAGCAGATAAGAATTTATTTTATTTTGTCGTGGGCCTTGTCATGGTATTTATCACACTTGCCATTCCAATTCAGCTGGATGGTAGTTGGGTCACCTTGTTATGGGTAGGTCAGGCAGCTTTGCTTTTTTGGATAGGTAGAACGAAGGCAGTTTCAATGTATGAGAAGCTTGCGTATCCATTGATGCTTTTGTCTTTCTTCAGCATACTGCATGACTGGTCGGTAAACTACGGAGGCTATTTCCCCGATCAGCCAGAGACGTATATCCCCATTCTTTGGAATATCAATTTTCTGGTTTCACTTATTGTAGTTGCTGGCTTCGCATTTATCGCATACCTCAATCATACCACCGCCGTGGCACCAGGTTTTACCGATAGCAAGGTGCTATACACGATCATAAGATATATCATTCCTATTCTCTTTCTTATTGTTCTATACAAGGCTTTTGAGTTAGAAGTAGCATCTTACTGGAGCCAAAAATATTTAGCCTCTGAGATCAAGGGGGACATCAATACATCGAATTATGCATTGCTATATTTCAAAAATATATGGACTTTAAATTACACCATGTTCTTTTTGTTCATATTGTCGGTGGTGAATTTGCGGTGGATAAAAAGCCAGCAGCTATCTTACCTGAATCTGGGGTTGAACGTACTCGTACTGGTGGTCTTTCTGGCGCAGGGTCTTTTGGAATTAAGCAGCCTTAGAGAAATTTATCTCGGCCAGTCACCTGAAGACTACTACCCAAGGGGTGCCTTTTATATTTGGATCCGCTATGTCACCTTTATTTTTGCGGCGTTTCTGGTCATGTCCATTTATGCCTATATCAGGCAGGAATTTGCAAAGCCAGAATACAAAGTTGCTTTCGACTTGCTTTTTCATGCTACCATCCTTTGGGTTATCAGCAGCGAATTGCTTCACTGGATGGATATCCTCGATTTCAACGGGGCGCTGAAACTTGGACTGAGCATATTATGGGGCATCTATGCACTCTTACTGATTGCACTAGGAATTTTGCACAGAAAAAAACATCTACGAATAGGGGCGATTATACTGTTTGCTACTACACTCGGCAAATTGTTCCTATACGATATCGCCTCGCTTGATACTATTTCAAAAACAGTGGTATTTGTCTCGCTGGGAATTTTGTTATTAATCATTTCCTTTCTCTACAATAAGTACAAACACAGAATCTCCAATGAAGTTGAAGTGTAGCTTATTTTTAGGATTGGTGATTTCTAAAGCGCTAAGGCGCAAAGAAATACTTGGCGTCTCTGCGGCTTTGCGTGAAAAAGATTATGGCACGCTAAGGCGCAAAGATATACTATAAGATTGAGCCACCTTTTTTCTGGGGAGAAGACATATCCAAGGCGTTTCCGACTATAATGCGGCACAGCAAGATATAAGCTATAGTTAATCGCAAACGATTTCGTACAATTCAGACATGATAAACGCCTGCCTGCGGAGTAGCTTTCCCTGGCCGTCGTAGTAAATGCCAACAGAAATATTTTCTTCCTCCGCCGCCTTTTCCGCAAAAAATATCATTTCATCACCTGCCCCCAAATTTACAATATCTTGAAAAGTTGGAGCAATCACTTCCCCATCCTCGCTGCTCAATATACCGTATTGGCCATTTTTATATATCGAAATGATTGTTGCATCTTTATGCCGTCCCAGCAGGGTATAGCTTTCGATATCCTCGTACAAAATTTCACGCGTATTAATATCAACCAAGTGCCAAAGCCCGTTTTTTTGAGCCAACGCAACCGAATCTGTCCAGTACCTGATATCATCATAAGAAAATGGAATCAGGCTTTTGTCGTTTCCATCAATCACTCCCCACTTGTTCTTTTTCCGGGCTGTAAAAGTTGCGTTTCCATATGGCTGTAGCATGACGTCATATTGAGGACTTATTGTCACATTCGTTTCGGCATTAAACAGACCGAATTTAGTGCCTATCAGTGTAGAAATATAGCCTTGATTGTAGTTGGCAATGCCGTCATAGCGCATCGGAAGCAGCGTTTTACCTTGATAATCAATCAAACTTTTTCTACTACCCCGCTCTACCACAAGGTGTTTGGGGCTTAATGCATTTACAGTGGTATACATCCCTGACAGTATTTCTTCGCCCAAATAGTTGTAAATTCTTTTGAAACCTTGCTTATTAGCGGCAAGGAAAAATTCCATTTGTACTGTATCAGTATCCAGCGATGGCGATCTTAATAGCTGCACAAGGTAATCATACCCTTTGATATTCACCTGTATGCCATTAAAAAATAACGCTGAGGTGACATCATCCTGAAAAAGTAAAGCAACATTGGCACTCAGCAAACGAATGGAGTCATATTGAAAAGAGGGAAAAATGGCGCCTTGATGGCCCATTATTCCCCATAGTGCGCCTTTCTTGAGACCCATCCAATTCTTATTAAACATGGCTTCCTGGTACGGTTCATCAGCAAGTGGCACGAGGTTTTCGTCATACAGCACAAACCCATTACTTTTTTCAATAAGCCAGCCATATTTCACATGATAAATATGGTGCGCATCGTTCGGGATTACCGGCTTTAGCTGATGGTCGAGTACTGTTTCCAGGTTGCCATCAAAAGCTTGCATAAAACCATCGGCAATCAAAGCAACTTCATCATAGGAAAATTGCGCCAAATGCGGCTTTTGGTTGACTTTTTCTTCCAATTGGCGAGCATTCGTTATTGCCAGTTTTTGATTTTTTTCAAGTATGATAAATTCATCTTCCGCATAAATATCATGATATTCGGGAGGAAGTATATCCCGGCCGCTGATGGTTTTCAGCCCAAAAAGCCCATTGTTGAGAAACCTGATAAACTGGTCGTTGATCAATGAAATATCGTCAAAAACAGGTTGCAGGATTATATAACCCGCTTTATGCACCAATCCGTAATGATCTCCTTTTTGAATCTTCAACAAACCCATCCCGAGGTCAGTAACGGTATCAAATGGCCCTGTGTAGATTACACTACCTGTGCGGCTTATGATCTGGCTCCGCGGCGATGTAATTACTAAATAATCTTCTCCTATACCTCCACATTTGTAGGCCTCCGGTATGGTGGTAAAAGTCGGTGGTATCAATACTTTACCCTGACTATCCATAAAGCCAAAGCGGTCATCTTCGAGAATAGGGAACACTGGGTGGCGCTGGCTTGCCACCGCTGCAGCTAAGGAGTCGCCTCCCGGCAGATGTCTATAATTCTCAATAAATTCCTGCGCTGTCTTTTGCTGGGTGTACTTATAGAAAAGCTTATCAGAAGCTCGTTTAGCAAAGCGGCTTCGCGGGTACTGCGCGATAAAGCCCAGGTAACTTTTTATGGCATTATCCGCTGTCGAAATCTGGAAAATATGTTTCTCAGCTTCTTCACGGTAAGGTGTAGCGGGGTAGTCCTTTAGGAATTGGATATAGCTGGCCAGCGTTTTCGACTTGGTTTTGCTTTCAAATAGCAGAATATCATACAATTCCTTTGCATCTCGAAGCTCAGCCGCGTCCGGATATGTTTCCATAAAAAGTTTATAACTTTCATAGGTGTTGATCCGTGTTGCCTCTGCAAAAGCAATGGCATTGCGCCGTTCTATGGCTTCTACTACCTGGTCGGCAGTCGGATAGCGCGACAGAAAATTGTTATAAGCATCAATATCATGCTCCGTCGCAGCACGTTGGAATGCGAGGCTATCAAGCTTTTCTTTTTGTTGCACCAGATCCAGGCTATCAATAGCTGCTTTATCCAGCTTCTTTAGTGTCTTTTCTTCTGCCAGTTCGAAGGCCTTCAGCGATTGTAACGCGAAGAGGTAAGCGGTATCTAAACTTTGCTTTTCAAAAGCAGGATCGTTGTATAACCGAGAAAATAAGTAGAGGGCACCCGGGTTAATGCTGTCCTTTTCCAGGATTTTAGTAAGCTTTTTTTCCACCCTGTCAAACTTCTCTTTCTCCAGCAATTTTGCCTGGCGCCGCAGGGGGCCGGCACATGCCGCCAGCATGAACAAGGTGATTAGCAAAAGGTAGGGTTTGTCTTTCATGGTCATCAACAGCAGCACAAAATTAACAATAATCGTTCCCAATCGCGCATAAATACCTAATTTTAAGAAAAGTAATGATTTCTTATTTTGTATCTCTTACGCGTGCCGCCTCTTTGCTATTAAATATTGGGTTGCTTTTTCATTATGCAATAGACGTGCAAACCAGGGTTCTTTTTACTTAATGGAACGCTGGACTTCCAATTTGATAGTCGTATTGAATCCGTAGCATTTTATTTTTCTATTGTGCATCGCAAATACCACCAAAACAAGCGCATGCATATGAAATAAATGCCAATAAAAGCAGCCTCCCACTTTTAGAAATTTAATATATAAAGACGGGCGAAAACATAAAACTCGCGCGGAAAAGAAGAAAGCTTACTACGGCTCAAGTTGCTGAAAGGGCCGATATTGTTAGAAGTATGCTATATCTTATAGAGAAAGGTGATCCCAGCGTGGGTATTGGTGCATACTTTAATGTAATGCGGGTATTAGGCCTGCAGGAAGATTTCCTAAAACTTGCTGCTGACGATGCATTTGGAAGAAAACTACAAGATTTAGCACTGTTATAATAAAGAAATGGCAACTGGAAAATCAGACATATACGTTTATGCGCATTGGCAAGGGATGCCAGAGACTAAGATGATAGGAGTTCTAGCGGCACATCATGCCGAAGGGAAGAAAGCTTTCAGTTTTGAATATGATAGGGATTGGATAAAATCAGAACAGCAACTACTATTAGATCCAGACATCCAATTCTATGCTGGTCCACAGTACCCGAATAATAAAGATAACTTTGGGGTCTTCTTAGATATTATACCAGATACTTGACAGCGCTTGGCAATCACGCTGCAAAATACGCCTGGTCATCACTCTTAAAGGCAACGGCAGAGTGGGTGGCCGGGGCGATTATCTTTGTTAAAGTGATAGCCGATTTCGTTTATCTGCTCACCATCGACAGTAGATCCGAAAAGGACGCTTTATATAATTTGCTGCAAGTATTTAATTTTAAGAGATTTGGTAGACTACAAGAAATATAGTTACAAAAAAAAGCTTTTACTGTTGACAGAGCGCTACAAAAATGAGTATTATTGCAGCATATTTCGGGGTGTAGCGCAGTCCGGTAGCGTACTTGCATGGGGTGCAAGGGGTCGTGGGTTCAAATCCCGCCACCCCGACGAATAGAGGGGGTTTTTACCCCCTTCTTTGTTCTAGCGTGAACACAATCTGCACACAACTAGTATCTATCAGTACTATTTTGCACACAAAAAAGCCCTGTAATCTTCAGTTTTTCGATAAATGCATCTTAAATGTCGCTTTCTCAAAAAAATCTAGGCTGTAGGAGGCTGGTTTGTTTTTGAACCTGTTCTTTAAAGCGGATTTAAAATTACAGTGAATCAAAACAATTTGTCCCGTTGAATAATCTTTCCCATTGAAATATTACATATAATTGCAAATTAAAACAAAAGATATTATGTTGGTATCTTTAATCACCACCTCTTATCTTAATTCTTGAATTTCAAACCTAAACTTGGATAAACAGTTAACACGTCGATGGGAAACTAATCGGTTAAAAGCTGTTATTGTAGAAATTATATTTATGAGAAAGTTATTTATGCTCCTGTGCCTACTGTGCTCAAGTTGACAAATATTCTTCAGTTCATC
>PPFU01014583.1_pt1 | contig 17359 bp, 12 predicted proteins | sample 1535991 | NCBI WGS metagenome assembly PPFU01 (sample SAMN04901290, study PRJNA319586) | Hypolithon metagenome, whole genome shotgun sequencing project. | isolation source: Antarctic Hypolithon | place: Antarctica: Miers Valley | collected 2014
ACGCACCGCTAGCTCAATGGTAGAGCAGTTGACTCTTAATCAATTGGTTGAAGGTTCGAGTCCTTCGCGGTGCATTTTTTCCTAGGTGAATCACATCGCATTGCATTGATCACCGTGATACATGCACCCGATTCCCACTCCTAGAGAACATTGCGGAAGCCGAACGCGGAAGGCGGCACGATGAGCGGTGACACGTATGGCTGGGCGGGGCGGTTTCGTGAGCTTTATAAAAAGGGGGCGGCGGCTTTTGAGCGGGGGGACAAGGAGTGGCGCGGGTGGTTTTCCGCGGAGGAGGTGCAGTTTTTGGAGGGGATCGGGGTGCGGGCGCATGAGGTTTTCGATTATGTGGAGGATCGGAAGGATCTCGATTTTGCCTCGGCTCTGATGATCGTGGCGGTGCGGCGCGAGTATTTCCGCGAGGTGCAGGGCGGGGCGGCGTCGGAAAGGCGGGTGACGGAGCCGCAGATACCGGGGCGCAAGGAGAAGCTGGCGGGGGTCGAGTGGCTGCCGCGTATCCTGGCGAAGGCAAGGGCGCGGCTGCGCGGGGAATTAGATGATGCGCTGATGTTCGGTTGCGGAGGCGACCGGGGGTTTCTGCGCCGGCAGGGGATCGAGCCAGCGGATTTCCTGCGCGCGGTCTGGAGGGCGGGGGACGACGATGGGGCGGTGGTGGAGTTCGTGCGGGAGGCGGGAAAGTAAGGAGAGGGAGAGACGAGCGCTGGCACGCGGGATGCTATTTCAGGAAAGGATGAATGCTCCCGCCGAATCCTCGCCCGAAGCTCCCAGCGCGCCCGTCTTGAAGAAGGTGCTGCTGCTCGATGACGACGACGCTTTCCAGGATGTCGTGAAGGATGTGCTCGAAGCCCACCGCTACGAGGTGACGACGGTGCGCAATGGGGTGGAGGGGGTGAAGGAGGTGATGGCGCGCGATTTCGAGATCGTGGTCTGCGACATGAACATGCCGAGTCTGCCGGGGGACATGTTTTACCTCGCGGTGGAAAGGATGAAGCCGCTGCTCTGCTCGAAGTTCATCTTCGTGACGGGGCACAAGAACGACAACAAGATCAACAGCTTCATCGAGCGGGTGCGGGGGACGATGTTGCCGAAGCCGTTCCAAGTGGATGATCTGCTGGAGATGCTGGCTTTCGTGCAGGTGCGCAACGCGGTGCTGGGCTGATCCCATGGCCATGCGTGTGCTCATCGCGGAGGACGACAAAATGGTCGCGGACGTGCTGGCGGCCTACGTGGGCCGCTCGGGGCACGAGGTGGCGGCGGTGGTGACGATGGGGGGCATGGAGGTGGTGCGCAGCTACGGGCGCTGCCAGCCGGATGCGGTGCTCATGGACATCCGCATGCCGGGGCTCAATGGCATCACGATCTCGCACGCGCTGCTGAGCCGTGACCCGGGGGCGAAGATCGCGCTGCTCTCGGGGGAGTTCACGGGGGACGATCCTTTTGTGAAAAGGGCGGGGGCGTCGGCATTTTTGGCGAAGCCGTTTCGGTATGAAGAGGTGCGGCAGGTGCTGGAGACGCTCGAGGCGAACTAATCTCGTGCCGCGGGGACGCGCTGGCGCGAAGCGGGGTGCGATGTGTAGGTTGCGACCGATGAAACTTGCCCTTCTCCTTTTGATCCTGGCACTCCCGCTGGCGGCGAATGCGGGGGAGCCGACGCGGCGCCTGCAGGAGGAATTGCGGAAGCGAAATTTATATTTCGGCGATGTGGATGGGAAGGCGTCGCCGGAGTTCGCGGGGGCGCTGAGGACGTATCAACAGCGGAAGGGTTTCCAGCCGACCGGTGAGCCGGATCAGGAAACTCTAGCTTCGCTGAAACTGGCACCGCCTCCGGCCACCAGCCCGGACCTGCCAGGCGAGCCGGTCTATCGCAGCGACCAGGCGAGGGAGATTTCGGAGCAGGATCGTGTGGCGCTGGAGGCGGCTTTTGTCGATGTACCGGTGGAGGAGCCGGAGCCGGTGGCGTCGGCGCCGGAGGAGGATGTGGCGGAGAAGGCGCGGGAGTTCATCGCCAGCTACCTGGCGCAGGCGGAGCGGAACGAACTGGAGAAGGAGCTATCGTTTTACGGATACCCGCTGAACTATTTCGACCATGGGAAGGTGGAGCGCGGTTATGTGGAAAAGGATGTGCGCCGCTACTACAAGCGCTGGCCGGAGCGGGATTACACGCTGCTGGCTCCGCCCGCGGTCGGGGCGGTGCAGGCGAATGACCGGCTGGCGGTGACTTTCAAGATGAAGTTCAGCGTGAAAAATGAGGCGCGCACAGCGCGGGGGCAGACGGAGTATGTTTTCACCCTCGACACGTCGTCGCCGGACTGGAAAGTCGTCGGGCTGAAGGAGCGCCGGCTCCGGTAGCGGCCGCGCCCGGGAGCCCGCGCATTTTTTTCGTGAAAGTCTGGATCCGGATCATCGGGCTGTTGCTCGCGACTATCGCGGGATTCGTCGCGGGGTTGGCGGCGCTAAAATACTGGGAGTGGCGCAGTTTTCAAACGGTGGCGGCGACGCGCGCGGAGGAGCGGCACGCGGCCTTCGATGCTTTCCTGGCGCAGCGGCGGGAATCGCTCGAGACGCTGGCGACGGACTATGGCTCCTGGGACGAAATGGTGCGGGCGATCATGGCGGAGGATCGCGCGTGGGCGGAGCGGACGTTCACCGTGGATGTGCTGGCGGGCTACAAGGCAAATGCGGTGTGGATCTACGACGTGGAGTTCGAACCGCTCTACACGGCGAACAATCTATACACCGACAAGCTCTCGCGTGTGCCGGTGCCGCCGGAGGCGCTCGCCGTGATTTTTTCGGAGAAAAAGATCGCGCACTTTTTCGCGGAGACGCCGCTCGGGATCATGGAGATCCAAGGCGCGAGTGTGCATGGGTCGCGCGATGCGCAGCGGCTGCGGCAGCCCTCGGGCTATCTGCTGGCGGGGCGGCTCTGGAGCGATGCGGACGTGCGCGAGATGGAACTGCTCACGGGCAACGCGATGCAGCTCGCGCGCGGCGAGGCGGGCAGCGAGAGGTCGCAAGCGGATCGCCGCAACGGGGCGGTCGCTTTCACGCGGGTGCTGGCCGGGTGGGACGGCGCTCCGGTGGCGGTGATCCATGTCTCGAATGAATCGCCGGTCTTCACCGGGCTGAGCACCTGGAGCCGGCGGCTGTATCTGTGGCTGATTTTCTTCGCCGTAGCGCTGGTGGCGATGCTCTCCTATGCGCTCATCCGCTGGGTCGCGCGGCCGCTGCGCCACATCTCCGACAGTCTCCAGCACGAGGATGCCGCGCCGCTCGCGCGGTTGAAAAACGAGGGCACGGAGTTCGGTGCCATCGCGCGGCTGATCGCGGATTTTTTCGCCCAGCGAAGCGATCTGCTACGGGAGGTGAATGAACGCCGGCAGGCCGAGCAGGCGCTAGAGATGACGGAGGAGCACCTCCGCCACGCGCAGAAACTGGAAGCGGTGGGACGGCTGGCCGGCGGGATTGCCCATGATTTCAACAATCTGCTGACCGCGATCCTCGGCTACGCGGAGATCCTCGAGCTGCGCCTCGCGGGAGACCCGGAATCGGCCCAGCACGCTCAGATGATCCGCAAGGCGGGCGGCAAGGCGTCGGGGCTTACGCGGCAGCTTCTGGCTTTCAGCCGCAAGCAGATCCTCCAGCCGCGAGTGATCGACCTGTGCAGCCTGGTCACGGACATGGAGAAACTGCTGAGCCGGCTCATCAGCGAGCAGATCGACCTGCGGGTCGAGTGCGCGGATGAGGACCTGCGAGTGTTGGCCGATCCGGGGCAGCTCGAGCAGGTGATGTTGAATCTCGCGGTGAACGCGCGCGACGCGATGCCGCGGGGCGGAGTGCTGACGATTCGGTGCGCCACTGCAGTGCTCGATGGGGACGGGAGCGCGCGCGCCGCGGATTTGCCGGATGGTGATTACGTGGAGCTTTCGGTGCGGGACACGGGCGAGGGGATGGACGCGGAAACGCGGTCGCGGGTGTTCGAGCCGTTTTTCACGACGAAGCCGGCGGGGCAGGGGACGGGGCTCGGGCTGGCGACGGTCTATGGCATTGTGAAACAGACTGGCGGCGGGATTTTACTGGAGAGTGAACCGGGAGAGGGAGCGACATTTTCCATCTACCTGCCACGCGCTGACGGCGAGGTGGAGGCGGAGGAGGATCTCGCCCCGGTGCGGGCGGAGAGGCCGGCCTCGGGCACGGTGCTGGTCGCGGAGGATGAAGAACTCGTGCGCGAGCTGCTCTGCGAGACGCTGCGCCGCGAGGGCTACGCCGTGTTGTGCGGCCGGGATGGAGTGGAGGCTCTGGAAATCGCGCGCGGGCACGCGGGGTGGATCGATCTGCTGGTGAGCGACATCGTGATGCCGCGGATGGAAGGCGGCGACCTGGCGGTCGCGCTGCGCGCGCTGTGGCCGGAGCTGCCGGTGCTTTTCGTGACCGGCTACTCAGATCGGCTGGTCGAGGAGGGGGTCGCGCCCGTGCCGGGTGCGGAGGTGCTCGAAAAGCCGTTCAGCTCGCAGGAACTGGTGCGCAACGTGCGGGCGATGCTCGGGGAGAAAACCTAAACCCGGCGTTTTGCCACTATTCAGCGCGAATTTGTCGCGAGAGATGGTCTTACAACTTGAGATCGTGCTCGCCGGGGATCTGTGCGGGATGGGCGGAGATCGCGCGGGAGGCTTGCATGCCGGACATCGCGGCGGCTTCCACGGAGCCGACGTTGAGGCCGTTGTCGGTCCAGTCGCCGGCGAGGGTCACGTTTGTAAAGCCGGAGTCGCCGGCCTTGAGGCGGTGCTTGGTGCTGCCGGCGACGGTCAGGACGTAGCGTTCGCTCGGGTCGATGTTGCACCGGTAGTATTGGGCTTCGGCGCGCGCGACATCCGTGGAGCCGGTGCGGTCGTAGGCGTGCGCCCAGTCGAGGCCATTGCCGTCGGTGATGGAAAGTTTGCTCCAGAGCGGGCGGCAGTTGCAGCCGAGCCAACTGATGCTCATGTCGCGCACTTGGCGGAGCTGCGCGGCGGGATAAGCAGGATCGGTGCAGGGAGCCTCGTGCGGGTCGTCGTCCATCGGGCCGCAGAAGTACGCGAGGTATTTCGGGCCGGTCGCGGGCCAGAGTTCGGTCTCGAGCACGATGCTTTGGTCCATCCAGGCGTTGATCGGATCGACGTAGGCATCGACCAGCGACGGCTCGAGAAAAAGGGTCGTGTCCCAACCGGTGTCGGCAAGCGGTGGGGTGAGCCAGAGCTGCACGGCTTGTGTGCGGGTGGTCTGCACCTGGTCGAGCATCGTGGCGAATTTCGGCGAGGTATCGGCCAGCTCGGCGGCGATGGTTTTCAACCCGGCAATCGAGGCGGCGAGGACGACGTGGTCGAAATCGCGCCCGGCCTCGAGCGTGACGGGTGCCCCGCGATGCTGCGACCACGAAGACTCGAAGCCGGGATCATCGACCGCCGGGAGCGAAGTGGCGACGAGCTGATCGGTGAGCGGGAGCGAGGGCCAGACTTTAAAAGGAAGAGTTTCGCCGTCTTTGACAATGGGGATCTCGATGAGGGGGTCGTAAGTTTTCCCCGGCTGGACTTCGGCTTGTTTTGTTAGGTCAATGCGCTCGATGCGGGTGCGGTCGGCGGAGAGGGCGAGGTGCTCGGCGCGGTGGAAAAACTCGAACTTCACGCCGCGGTCGCGCAGCGCGAGATAAAGCGGAGTGAAAACGATTTCACCCATGCCGGCCTGCATTTTCCAGACGTAAGCGCCTTTGTAGCCAAAGCAGATGCGGGCGAAACAGCGCAGCCCGGTGCCCGCGCCCATGTTCGGTTTCTTCGCGTCGCCTTTTTCAAAAGCGAACGCCGCGCCGTAGATTCCGCGCAGGATTGGCGAGCGGTCGGTCTGCCAGAAATGCGCCCCGTGCCGGCGGAGCCACGCGCTGAAATCCTCGTCGTCCGCGTCGTCGAGTCCTTTGCGCAACAGGCCGTCGCGCAGCGCGCCGAGGACGCAGGTGACGCCGAAATCGAGGGTGATGAGGAGCTTGCGCGTCCGCTCCTGGGCCAGGAGCCGGGTGAGGAAATGCGCGTGCAGATCGGCGCGGAATTTTGCCAGCAGGTCGATGAGACGAGCAAAGTCGGCGTCGAGGACTTTGCGCGGATCGTCAGGAAGAGACTGCACGAGTTGCAGCCCGAGGTGGAGAAAGGTCGGCGCGGAGCGGAAAGCAACGGCACCGGGGCGCAGCACGCGGCGGAGGAAGCCGAGCGCGCGGATCGGCCACCAGCGGTGGGCGAGGGGACGATCGTCCTCGGGCGTCGCCATTTGGTGTTTGAGTTCGGCAAACTCAGCGAGGGCGGCGACGAGCCAGGCGAGGGAGCGGCGTAGATAGACGTCGAGCGTGGGGAGTTCGCCACCGTCGCCGGGAGTCGCGCCGTTGCGGGTGTCGAAGGGGAAGACGTTGCGCCACATGCGCCACTCGCCACCGTGCAGGTCGGCGAGCACGGCTTCCTGCTCGGGTTTGAACGCGTCGCACCAGGTTTTGTAAGGTCCGTTCGCGCCCATCGTCTGGTAAGCTTTGCGGATGGTGCGGAAGGCGTTTTCGTAAAAGCCGAACCAGATGTGCATGCCGTGCTCTTCGCTGCGCATGTGGTGATCGGTGTTGCGTCCGCTCGCGCCTTTGCCGCCGAGCCGCCAGCCGAGTTGATAGACGGTGATGTCGTAGCGGCCTTCGTTCTCGGGCTCGGTGAGCCAGAGGGCTGTGGTGAGGCCGGAGACGCCGCCGCCGATGATTGCGATCTTTTCCATTGTGTTAGGTCGGTTGACTAGTCGCCGTCGCGAAAATTTCCGCCCCACTTCATGCCGAGGCGCTGCTGCTCGGCGAGGGCGGCTCGGTGATGCTTGGCAGACGGGCGGCCGAGGGCGGATTCGAGGTCGCCGCGGCGGAGTTTTGCAGCGGGGCGGGCGATGGGGAAAACTTGCGCGTAGCGGGAGAGGGTCGCGACGGACTGGCGGGCGAGCCGCGCTGCCTCGGGGACGGCGGGTGCGCGGCGTAGGGCATCGATGAGGACATCGGCGCAGTAGGCGATGGGCGCGATCATGGTGAAGGCGACGGGCGGCGAGCTGCTGGCGATGCGCAGGGCGTGGCCGGCCATGCGCTGGGCGCGGTCGAGATCGTCGACGCGGAGGCAGGCTCCGGCGGCGATGCCGTAGTAGGCACCTTCGGTGAGGCGGTCGGAGCAAAAAGAAGGATCGTCGCCGAGGATTTGCATCGCCTCGTCGCCGCCGACGGTCTCGAGGGTGTGGATGGCGCGCATGGTGCGCGCCCAGCCTTGTGTCTGCGCGTCTTCGCGGCGGCGGGCGGAGGTTTCCACCGGCTCGAGCATGGTGCCGGCAAAGTCGAGGTCGCCGGTGAAAAAGCCGATGTAGAACTGATCGAGCGCGCACTCCTCCACGCGGCGGCCATTACCAAAGCGCGTGAAAATCTCGCTCGCCTCGCGCACGGCAGCGAGCGCGGGAGCCCACTCGGCGCGACCGAGGAGCATCACGCCTTTCATTTCCAAAACATACGCGCGGCTCACGGGGTGCTCGCGCAGCACATCAGTCATCCCCTCGGCGAGGCGCATGTAGGCGGTGCCGAGCGCGGGGGGCGGGATGGCGGCGGCGACGATCATCATGCTCGCGTAGAGCTCGACGAGGGCGGGGGAGGGGCCGGCGCGCTCGGCAATGTTCAGCGCGTGGATGCAACTATAGATCGTCCAAGCGAGGTCGTTCTTGAAATAGGCGATCTCGCCGAGGGCGTGGAACGCCTTGATCGCCTCGAGCCAGCGCTCGCGCTCTTCGATGGTCGCGCTTGCCGGGCCGCGGCGGGTGAGGCGGTTGAAAAGCTGGCGCGCCACGGCGGACGGGAGGCTCACGGTCTTGAGCGCGAGATCGCGCGGCGCGGGGAAGCCGAGGATGCGCGCGGCTTCGCGGAAGGAAGCGTCGGCCTCGCCGACTTCGCCGAGCCGGAAGCGCGCCTCGCCGAGCAGCCGATGCCAGCGCCCGCGGGCGAGCGCGGGCTCGTGGGCGCCGAGGCCGGCGCTGCGCGAAATGGCCTGGGTGAGGAAGCTGGCGGCTTCGCGATTGGCAAAGCGAAGGACGGCCTGCTCGCCGGCGCGTCCGAGGTATTCGATGGCTTTGTCATTCACCTCGGCCATCGACCAATGGTGCGCGAGGAGCGGCTCGGCTCCCGGCGCCGCGTGCATTTCCAGCCACTCGGCGACGGCGCGGTGGAGCTGGCGGCGCTGCGCGAAGACCATGAGGCCGTAGGCAACTTCCTGGATGATGTAGTGCTTGAAACTATATGTGCCGGCGCCGTCGTGGATGGTGAAGCCGAGCGCGGTGAGGCTGTCGAGCAGGGCGGGGAGTGTAGCGCGATCCGTCTCGGGCGGCGCGGTCTCGGCGAGCATGGCGAGGGTGAAGTCGCGGCCGATGACGCTGGCGACTTTCAGGACGAGCCGCTCCTCGGGTGCGAGCCGGTCGATGCGCGCGTGGACGACGCCGTGGACGCGCTCGGGGAAAGTCAATCGCGCCAGCTCGGCGGGCTCGGAGGCGAGGCGGCACTGGTGGCCCTCGATGACGAGGTGGCCGCCATCGCGGAGGGTGGCGGCCATTTCCTCGCAGAAAAGCGGATGCCCGCCGGCGCGCTCGCGGATCAAGCGGGCGAGCGTGGGCGGGAGTTCCTCGACGTCGAGGGTGCGGCGAACGATCTCGAGCGCGTCGTCCGGCCCGACGGCATCGAGGCGCAGGTGGCGGGTGGCGGCGGAGATGAGGGCGCTCCACTCGCTGGGACGCGGGGGCGGGATCACGCGAGAGACGAGGCCAAGCAGGAGCTGGGGGAGTTGTTTTCGGACCTGCGTGGCGAGGGCGAGCGAGGCGGAATCGAGCCAGTGACAATCCTCGAGAATCACGACGCCTGGCGTGTCGGCGGTGGCGTCGCGCAGCAGGCCGATGAGCAGCCCGGTCGTCGCTTCCGCGCGGGACTGGGCGTTCATGTGGGCGGTGATTTCGTTGTCCGGCAGGCCGAGGCGAAGGACGGGATTGAGGAGCGGGGCGAGGTGCTCCCATTCGGGGTGGCGGGCGAGGCGCTGGCCGGCGAGGCGGGCGCGCTCCTCGCCGTCGGCATCGTCGGGGAGCGCGAGGATTTTCTGAAAAACGCGGGACCAGGCGTGGTAGCTCGCGGCGCGGGCGATGGCGTCGCCGGCTCCGACAAGGGTAAGGACGCCCGCCTCTCCGGCGTCGCGCACGAGCTGGGCGACGAGGGTCGATTTCCCGATGCCGGCCTCGCCCTCGATGACGATGACGCCGCCCCGCCGCTCCTCCGCCAAGGCGCGCACGGCTTGGCCGAGCTGCTCGCGCTCCTCGCGGCGGCCGACCATTTCCACGAACTCGTCCACGCCGGGCGTGCGTTCGCCGAGGGGGCGATAGATGGAGACGGACTGGCTTTTTCCCCGCACGGCGGCGGTGCCGAGGAAGGAGAAACTCATCTGTCCGCGGGCCTCGCGGAAGGTGCCGCCATCGCAGAGCGGGCCGGCGGTGGCGAGGCGCAGAAGGCGCGCGCAGCGGTTCATGGTGTCGCCGATCATGGTGTAGGCGCGGCGGGTCTCGCTGCCGATGGAGCCGCAGAAAAGCCGCCCAGTCGCGACGGCGACGGCGCACGGCTCCTGCCCGAGAGCGGGACCGAGGGCGAGGGCGATGCGGGTGGCGCGGGCGGCGTTATCTTCGTGCGAGAGGGGCGGGAGGCCGACGGCAGCGATGAGGGTGAGGCCGCCGGGCTCCTCGCTCACGTCCTCGAGGGTGGCCTCTTGGTGATCGAGGACTTCCTGCACGGCGGTGACGATGCGCTGGAGGTGGCGCAGCTCGTGGCCCGAGATCGGGCCGATGTGGATGAAAATGACGGCGACGCGGCGGAACTCGGCGAGCCAGCTCATCTGCCCGGCCGCAGCGCGGTCGTGGATGGCGGGGGAGACGTGCGGCAGGAGCGCGGACATGAGGTGCGCCGGGAGCGTGGGGCGCGGCACGGGGTGGAGCGGCCCGGTCTCGCGCAGGGAGTCGAGGGAGAAGGAGCGGTCGGCGCGTTCGCCGCCGATGCCGATCCCGCCGAGCGCAAGCCAGGCGGTGCGCGAGAGGACGACCTCACCGGGGCCGCTGCGAGCGGTGGCAGTCTGCGCCTCGGCCATGGCGGGACCGCCCGTCATCGCGGCCCAGCGCGCGCCGACGCCGCCGAGCAGGCGATGGTGGATGGTGCCCGCGCCGACGCCGGCGTGGAGGGAGAACTGTGCCGGGCCGGTCGCGGGGAAAGTGGCGAGCCGCGCGCGGATGGCGAGCGCGCACTGGGCGGCGAGCCGGGCGGGATGATCGCCGCCGCGCCAGACGGCGGCGAGGCCGTCGCCGGTGAACTTCACGACGAGCCCGCCGTGCTCCTCGATGATGTCGACGACGACGGTGAAGCAGGCATTCAGGACGCGGGAGAGATCCTCGACGCCGGCAGGGCCGGTGGCATCCATCGCCTCGGTGAGCGCGGTGAACCCGGCCACGTCAGCGAAAAGCGCCGCGCCCTCGAAGCTCTCCTCCTCCGGCGCGCTGACCTGCGCGATGCCCCGCGCGACGCGGCCGATGACGAGCGGGGAGACGTAGGTGGCGACTTTATCCGCGAGCGTCGGCGGCGTGGGCTCGCGGGTCACGGAAGCGATGGCGATCATGGCGCGACCCAGAGCTCGCGACCGGCCTGGAGGCGGAAATCGTAGTCGGCAAACCAGGCGAAGCGGGCGCGCTGGCGGAGGAGGCCGGTGGCGTCGGCGGCGGGGAAGCCGAGTTCATCGGCGAGCGGGACGCTGTCGTGGCGAGGGATCTCGATCTCGTAATCTCCCGCGAGCCGCTGGGCGCGCCGCAGCTCGGTGATCTCGAACGCCGCCTGGGCGACCGAGCGGTAACAGGCCTGCGAGCCGTCGCCGGAGATGGCGCGGAATTGTTTCAAAAAAACGAGCGAGAGGAGGGGGTCGAGCGGGCGCGGAAGCAGGCGGTCGAGCGGCGGCGGGAGTGAAACGCCGAAGGCACTGGCGCGGGCATCCTCGACGAGTTCCTCGAGGCGGTCGCGGATGGAGCCGTGGCCGGCGGCGGGGCGAGCGTCGAGGCGGTGGACGCGGGCGATGGTGCCGCGCGTCGCCATTTTCCCCCGCTCGAAATGCGTGAAGACCTCGCCCTCGACGGAAAACTCCGCCGGCTCATCGAGCGCCGCGGGCATGCGGATGGTAGCGAGCTGCTTCGGGAAACCGTAGATCTCGCGGCCGGCGATGAGGGCCGCGCCGGAATCGACCCAGAGATACGGCATGTAAAAAACCAGGCGCGGGAGGAGTTCGCCCGGCGCGCGCATGAGGAGCGGGATGGCGACATTCAGCTCGCTCTCGCGGATCGCGCCCTTCGCGTCGTCGGGGGCGCTCTCGGACTGGAGGCGTTGCATTTTCAGGAAACAAAACAGCACCAGGCCGGTGGGAGCCTCGAAGGTGTACGAGCCGTGGGTGGCGAGGGCGCGCTGGCAGGTGCGCGTGATTTTTTGCCGGTCGCCCTCGAGGCCGAAGATGAATCCGGAGACACCGGAGATCGCGTAAGGTTGGCGGAGCGGGACGCTGCCGCCGGTTTCCACATAGGTAGGCATGAGGTTTCCGAGCCGGCACCTGCCCGAACGCCGAGAATCCGGCACCCGGATACAGCAACGGCCACGCTGGGATGATGTGCCAGAGGCCGGGCTGAAGTGTCAAGGCGCCGCTGGCTGCCAACCGCAGGCCGATGTCGCGAACGAATCGAGCGCCCGCGCCAGACGTTTCGCTCGTTCTTGCGGGGCTCTCAACTTGCCTTTTTCGCGGACAAAAATCCGGCTCTCGACGACGCCAGCGAACGCCGCGATAAACGCTCGATGAACATCACCAAGGACAGGGTCGTCAGCATCGACTACACGCTCACCGGGAACGACCAGAAGGTCATCGACAGCTCGGAGGGAGGGGAGCCGCTCACGTATTTGCACGGCCACGGACAGCTCGTGCCGGGGCTCGAGCGGGCGCTCGAGGGCAAGGCCGCGGGTGAACCGGTGAAGGTGAGTGTGCCGCCTGAGGAGGGCTATGGCGCGCGCGACGCGGCGAAGATCGGGCCGGTGCCGCGGGCGGCCTTTGCGAAGGTTGGCGAGGTGAAGCCGGGGATGCGGTTCCAGGCGGGCGGGTCGGATGGTGTGGGGATGGTGACGGTCGTCGAGGTGGGCGACGAGACGATAACCGTGGATGGAAATCATCCGCTCGCGGGCGAGACGCTGCACTTCGACGTGACGGTGCGCGATGTGCGCGAGGCGACGGCGGAGGAGTTGTCGCACGGCCATGTCCACGGGCCGGGCGGGCATCATCATTGAACTACACCATGCGCTCGATCTGGCTGCTGCGGAGGTGGATGGTCTTGCGCTCGAGGTTGTGCTGCGCCTCCACGAATCGGACGGTGCCGCTGCGCGCCCGCATGATCACGGAATAGGTCGTGGCAATGCTGCCGCGGACTTCCACGCCGCGCAGCAGCGGACTTGCGCTGATGCCGGTGGCGGCGAAGACGAGGTTTTCCCCTCTGGCGAGATCCTTCGACATGTATTCCTTGTCGAGCCGATCGCCCCAGCCGGCATCGATGAGGGATTGCTTTTCCTCCGCATCGCGCGGCCAGATTTTCGCCCGCATGCCGCCGCCGAGGCAGCGCAGGCCGGTGGCGGAAAGGATCGCCTCGGGGGTGCCGCCGATGCCGGCGTAGAGGTCGATCGCGGCGGTGTGCATGGCAGGGGCCATCGCCGCGCCGATGTCGCCATCGGTGATCATGCGGAGCGCGGCGCCTTTGCGGCGGATCGCCTCGATGAGGTCGCCGTTGCGCGCACGATCGAGGACGCAGACGACCACGTCGCGCACGCCTTTTTCCAAAATGCGCGCAGTGGCGTCGATGACCTCGCCGATGGGGGCGTCGATGTGAATGGGGAGACTCGGGTCTTTCATCCATGCGCGCCGGACGGCGAGGGGATAGGCGAGCTTGCTCATGTAAAAGGCGGGGATGTCCTGGAGGCACGACACGCCCTCCTCAGCGAGGGCGGCGGCGGCGATGCAACTCAGGGAATTGGGCATGCCTTTGCTGGCGTTCGTGGTGCCATCGACGGGATCGAGCGCGATCTCGAATCGCTGGGAACCCTCGAGCCAGGTGCCGACTTTCTCGCCTTTGAAAAGGCCGGGGGCCTCGTCTTTGATGCCCTCGCCGAGGACGATCTCGCCGCGGATGTCCATGAGGTCGAACATGCCGCGGATGGCGTCACAGGCGGCTTCGTCGGCTTTTTCCTTCTGGCCTTTGCCGAGCCACTGGAGGGTGTTGAGGGCGGCGATCTCGGTGGCGCGCAGGAAGTCGAACTCGATCTGGCGCTCGATGTCGCGGGGGCGGGTGGTGGGTGTGTGCATGGGAGGTGAGTCAGGTTGTGACGGGGAGGGAGGAAGGAAAGAAGATATTCCCCGGTGCATGCTGTTCTACGGCAACCATCAGCAACAAAGCCTTGGTGGGCGGGAGTCGAATCCAGCTCCCGCCCGTTTTTGCCTTGAGCCCTGGCACTCATTGGCAGGAAATCCCGTCCCGACGCCACCGTGAACGCCTACTCCCTCGCCCAGGAAACCTACGCCGGCCTCGGCGTGGACACCGAAACAGCCCTCGACAAGCTCGCCACCATCCCCATCTCGCTGCACTGCTGGCAGGGGGATGACGTCGGCGGCTTCGAGACCGAAGGCGGCGAACTGACCGGTGGCCTCCAGGCGACCGGGAACTATCCCGGCAAGGCCCGGACGCTCGCCGAACTGCGGCAGGATCTCGACCAGGCGCTCTCGCTCATCCCCGGCCGGCATCGGCTGAATTTGCACGCGCTTTACGCCGATCTCGGCGGAAGAAAAATCGAGCGCAACGAATACACCATCGAGCAATTCCAGAGCTGGGTTGATTGGTGCCGGGAGCGCGGAATGGGAATGGATTTCAACCCGAGTTATTTCTCCCACCCGCTCGCGGCCGAGGGCACGCTCAGCCACGCCGACGCGGGCATCCGCAAATTCTGGATCGAGCATGGCATCGCGTGCCGGCGCATCGCAGCGGAGGCCGGGAAACAGCTCGGCTCCCCGGCGGTGACGAATGTCTGGATTCCCGATGGCTCCAAAGATTTGCCCATCGATCGGAAATCACCACGGGAGCGCCTCGAGGCGGCGCTCGACGAGATTTTCCACGAACCGCTGCCGCACAACCTCGACGCGGTCGAATGCAAGCTCTTCGGGATCGGCTCGGAAAGCTACGTCGTCGGGTCGCACGAGTTTTACATGGGCTACGCCGTGACCCGGAAGAAGCTCCTCTGCCTCGACGCCGGCCACTTTCACCCGACCGAGAGCCTGGCGGACAAAATCTCGTCGATCCTCCAGTTCGTGCCTGAAATCCTCCTGCACGTCAGCCGCGGCGTCCGGTGGGACAGCGATCACGTCGTGCTCATGGACGACCCGACGCGCGCCATCGCCGAGGAAGTCGTCCGCGGCGGTTTCCTTGATCGGACGCACATCGGACTCGATTTTTTCGACGCCAGCATCAACCGGATCGCCGCTTGGGTGATCGGGACGCGGGCGACGCTCAAGTGCCTGCTCGCCGCCTTGCTCGAGCCGGCAGAAAAGCTGCGCGCGCTGGAGAGCGAAGGCGATTTCACCTCGCGCCTCGCGCTGCTGGAGGAACACAAGACGCAGCCCCTCGGCGCCGTGTGGGACGAGCATTGCCGCCGCCAAAGCGTGCCCGAAGGAGCGGCGTGGCTCTCCGCAGTGAAAAAATACGAGGCCGATGGGCTCTCGCGCCGAAGCTGAAACTTCAGAAGGTTAGAACAAATCGATTTGCGCGGTATCGGCGGGGGCGGTGATGAAGCTGACGAATTTTTTGAGGAGGTCGTTTAGCTTCGCGACGTAGTATTCGATGTTTTCGTTGCGGGCTTCGGGGTTCCAATCGCTGGCGAGCCGGGAGTTATCGTAGGCGGAGACGGTTTTCTTTTCTCCCGTGATGTAATAGCTGACTTGATCCCCAGGCTGGTAGCGCGCGCCGCTGGCCAGCGCGAGTTCGTAGGCGGCCGCGCGGTTGCGGGCGGAGCCGGCAATCTTCGCCTGATACTGGGTGAGCGAGTTTTGTAAGGTCTCGGTTTTCATCAGCATCTCGATGGGCCACGCGCGCTCGCGGATGGCGCGCTCGAACTCGTCGCGCAAGGCGGCGACTTCGTGGGATCGATCCTCCATGAGCAGGCGGATCATGCGCTCGAGGAAGGTGCGCTGGAATTTCTCGAGTCCGCGGGATTTCAACGCGCCGCCGCGGAGGATGAGTTCGTCTTCGTCGGTGAGCAGCGCGTAATTCTTCGCTTTGTAGCTAAACATCGCCCGGTAGCGGGTATCGAACTCCACCTCGATTCCCTCGGGCAATACTTTGTCCAGCGAGGTCTGGAGTTGCTCGACTGTGGCGTCTGGCGGCGGGACGAAATAGATGCCATCGGTGTCGATCTCGATGACTTGCGCGCCGCTTTGCTGGAGGGACTCGACCATCTGGCGGAGCAGGTCGCGCCCGATCTGCGTGACGCGGCTGGCGGCGTCGAAGTCGGCAAAATGTCCCTGGCCGAATCCGAGATAGCCGTAGAAGCTGTTGATGAGAATTTTGAAGGCGGACTGGAGCGCCTGGAGTTCGCCGCGCTCGGCGGGGGCGGCTTCGCGCAGGCGGGCCTTGGCTTCGAGGCGGAACTTTTTCAAATCCGTGAGCAAGCCGCGGAAGACGCCGAGCGTATCCCGCACCGGGAAGCAATCGAAGCGCAGCATGACGGACGGGTAGAGCGAGGCGACATCGACGTGCCAGACATCGCGGGTGACGCCGGTGTGGAAGATGTCGGTGTAGCCGCCCGCGAAGGGCCGCGCTTCGGGGACTTCGGGGATGGAATGGTCGCGCCGGAGGTATTCGCGCAGGAAGAGGGCGTCGATGCGGGTGGCGTTCCCTCGGATGATGACGTCCTGGTAGTTGTAGGGAAAAATCTGCGCCTGGATGAAGTGGCTGGCGCTGAGAATGGCGGCGAGTTCGCGCGTTTGTGAGGCGGGAGAAATGTTAGCTATGCGGAAATGCGCGGCGACATCGGCGAGCGTGTAGCTTTCCAACTCCCGGGCGGAAACATCGTAGAACTGCGCGAGCAGAAACGTATCGACGAGGTGCCGTCCGTGGATTTGGAACTTCGGGTATTCGATCGTCTTCTCGGCGATCTGGAGGCGGGAGGAACGGCTGGTCGGCGGACTGTCGTTGCGGCCCCAGGGGAGCTTTAGTTTCGCGGATTTGCCGCGGGCGGCGAGGGCGGGGAGGATTTTTTTGAAAAGGTCGTGCCCCTCGATCACGTCGGGATCGCGCTCGCGGATGATGTCGGTGAGGCGCTCCAGGGCGGCGCGGCTGCTCTCGAGCGGGGTGCTTTCAGCCCAGCCCGTGCTGTCGCAGAGATCGATGGTGTCGGGCGTGAGCGCGATCTGGAGGCGGCGGAGATCGGGGAAAGCCATGCCTTTGAAAAGCGTGCGGCCGGTGCGCAGGAGGAACTGCTGCACGGGATCGCCGAGCGCGAAGTGGCGGATGCCGGTGCCGCGCAGGCCGGTGCGCAGCCGGGTGAAGTTCCGCCAGTCGGGGCATTCGCAGAGGAAGAGGAAGTCGAGATTGCCCTCGAGCCGAGTGATGGTGAGCGCCTCGTCGGCGATCTCGGAGTCGGCCCAAAAGAACGGCGCGAAACGCTCGATCCGCGCGGTGGTGGAGCCGTCGGGTTCGCGCAGATAGAGCGTGATTGCATCCGGCGCGGTCAGTTCGACGGCGACGATGCGCGGCTGGGGATGGTGGCCGAAGAGAGCTTGGTTATCGGAGAAGGACACGGCGAGAAGGGACCCTATAACAGCTCCCCCTGTTTCCCGCTCGCCTCCTTCTTCGCCTGCTTGAAGTTTACCGGCGCCGCGTCGGGATGCTCCGCCGCCGCGTCCCATTCCCGATCCACTTCCGCTCGTCAGTCACAGCCGCATGCTCACGTGGCGTGAGCGCTTTGCACGTCTGCAGAGACCGACCCCTTCAGCTCCGCTCGAAGCGGAAGCGCTCACCAAGACCCACCCCCAACCCAAAGCCCACCGGCACAGACTTTACTGAGCGCACCCGCAGAGGCTCTGTATCGGGCTGCGCTCCATAAAGCCTGTGCCCACCCCCCACCCAGCCCACCATGTAAATCAACCTTAGCTCAAACTCTCACTTGCAAATGTCCATAGGGGTTAACAGC
>PPFU01031011.1_pt1 | contig 17338 bp, 17 predicted proteins | sample 1535991 | NCBI WGS metagenome assembly PPFU01 (sample SAMN04901290, study PRJNA319586) | Hypolithon metagenome, whole genome shotgun sequencing project. | isolation source: Antarctic Hypolithon | place: Antarctica: Miers Valley | collected 2014
CGTCGAGGGCGAGCCTATGGATACGGCGGGGTCGGTCAAGCTCGCCGAGGACCAGCTCACCGAGAGGTTTATAGTAGTAAGCGGCGACGCCCTGACGGACACGGACCTCACAAAGGCGGTCGCCTTTCACGAGGATAACGGCTCCGAAGCCACCCTGGTCCTCCAGGAGGTGGAGGACCCATCCGAGTTCGGGATCGTGGTGGTGGACGAAGAAGGCCGGGTGGAGCGTTTCCTTGAGAAGCCGGATCCGGAGGAAGTCTTCTCCCACACGGCCAACACCGGCATCTACGTCCTAGAACCCACCGTACTGGAGGCCATCCCCGCGGGCGAGGAGTACGATTTCGCCGACGACCTCTTCCCGAAGCTTCTAGAAGCCGGAAGGCCGGTCTACGGGTACGTTACCGAGAAACCTTATTGGGAAGACATCGGCAATATCGGCCAGTACATGGACGCACAGAAAGCCGTGCTGGACGACGAAGTCAAAGGGGTTCGTCCCCCGGGTGAAGAGGTGCGCGAGGGCGTGTATCTCGGTGAGGGTGTTGAGGCTGACGGGGCGCAGCTCGAAGCGCCGGTCGTCCTGGGGGATAACGTGCGGGTCGCTTCGGGGGCCCGGGTCGGGCCGCATTCCGTGATCGCGCCAGATGTATCCATCTCCGCCGATGCTTCGGTAGTCGGGAGCACGGTGGCCGAGGGTTCGGTAGTCGGGGAAGGCGCGGAGCTCGATGGAGCTTTGATCGGCCGTTCGTGCGATATCGGGGCCAACGCCCACCTGATGGAAGGAAGCGCCATCGGCGACAACGTCGAGATCGGTGAAGGGACCACCCTCGAGGCCGGCGTAAAGATATTCCCGGACAAGTCTGTAGAGGGCGGCGACACCGTATCCGAGGACATCGAGTAAGCGTGCGAGTCTACACTGGCGAAGCCTCCGGACGCCACGTAAACCACGTGGCCAGCATAGAGTCCGAGGAGAGATTCCCCGCTGCCCTCGCCGGCGTACACCTGGCGAAACATGAGGGCATCCAAATAGAATGGCGCTCCTGCGAGCCGGCGCCCGAAGATGTACTCACGGCGGTTCACGACCCGGCTTATCTGGACCGGATCAGGGAGATGTCTGAGGCTGGTGGAGGCTACTTCGCCCCGGATACCGGCCTGAACGAACACTCCTGGGACGCGGCACTGCTCGCAAGTGGCGCCGCCGTCGGCGCGGTGGAGAGCGCCCTCGATGGTACGACCGCCTTCGCCGTGGCCCGCCCGCCCGGCCACCATGCCGGATCCGGCTACGCCATGGGCTTCTGCCTCTTGAACCATGCCGCCGTTGCAGCCGAATACGCCCGCTCCAGGGGTGCGAGTCGGGTCGTGATCCTCGACTGGGACGTCCATCATGGTAACGGTACCCAGGATATCTTCTACGGTGATGGGGACGTACTCTACCTATCGGTTCACCAGAGTCCCTTCTATCCCGGTACCGGGGCCGCCGGAGAGGTGGGGGAGGGCGATGGCCGGGGCCGCACGGTAAACGTACCGCTGCCCCGGGGCTCCACGGAAGAAGAGTACGGGGCTGTTTTCGAAGGCGTGTTCTTCCCGGTTCTAAGGGAGTTTCGGCCGGAGGTCGTCATAATCTCCGCCGGTTTCGACGCCCACGACGTGGATCCCATCGGCGGAATGCGGCTATTTTCGGAGTCTTTCGGGCGCTTCGCCACCCAGGTCACCACCTTGACGCGTGAGATCGGCGCCGCGCCGCCCGCCCTGGTGTTGGAGGGCGGATACAACCTGGAGGCACTGTCGGAGAGCGTAGCATCCACCATAAATGGTTTAGAGAATGGCGTTTCGGGAGATGTGGACGCCGGACGGGACCCCGCCAATTCGGAGTCTGTAGAAGCGTCTCGAAAAATCCTGGCGCCTTTCTGGGATGCGTTGAGATAGGCTCCCCAAGGTTCCGGTAGCAAAGAAGCCCTCAGACCCTGCCGCGTTAGGCGGAGAAAAGATTCTCGACCTTCTCCAGGGTCGCGTTCGTTGTAAAGACCACCACGTCGTCGCCGGGTTTCAGGACATCGTTGCCGTGCGGGATTATGGCTTCCCCGTCGCGCATCATCATGCCCACGATCGCCTCTTTGGGGAAGTTCAGCTCGGAGAGTTGGTGGCCTGCTACCTGGCACTTCTCCGGGACGCGAAGCTCCATCATTTGGGCGCCGCTTTCTAGCAGGGTAACGGCCACGACGTCCCCGCGCCGGACGAAACGGCTGATCGCACCGGCGGCCAGAAGCCTGGGCGAGATGGTGATGTCCACACCCAGCGCGTCCGCGAGCGGTGCAAACTCGCCGCGGCCGATGCCGACGACCGTCCGGCTGGCTCCGAGCCGCTGGGCGTACATCGCACCGAGAAGGTTAGTCCGGTCGTCGCCGGTGACGGAGATAAAAGCGTCGATCTGCTCGATGCCTTCCTGGAGCAGCAAGTCCTGGGATATATTTCCCGCGTGAACCACGGTTCCTTTTTCGAGGCGCGATGACACGTACTCGACCCGGTCCCCGTCCTGCTCGATGACCTTTGTAGAGACATCCGTGTCTTCCAGTGCTTCCGCGAGCCGCAACCCAATGCGTCCGCCGCCGAAGATCATTACATCCTTTACGGGTTTGACGTCCTTCGTTACGGCCCCAACCGCGTCCGGGATGTGTTGATCCTCGCTGATAAGGAAGATGTGGTCCTTGGCTTGAAGGACCGTATCGCCGCGCGACATCAACGCCTCTCCGTTTCGGACCCCGCCGAGGATCAGGCTGCGCTCCGGTATATCCACCTCCCTGACGGACTTGCCAGCCGCCGGGGAGTCTTCCGAGAGAATTACCTCGGCAACCTTTATGCTGCCGCCGGCGAAGCTCTCGACGTTCACCGCGCCGGGTGTCAGCAGGGCGGCTTTGATCTCTTCCGCGGCCACTTCTTCGGTGTGGATCACGAAATCTATTCCGAGTATGTTCTTGGCGAACGGCTCTTGCGGATAGTAGTCTGGGTTGTGTATCCGGGCGACGGTTCGCTCCACCCCGTGGTGTTTGGCCGATAGGCAGGCCGTTATGTTTGCCTCATCGCTACCCGTGGCGGCTACCAGCAGGTGGGAACCCTTGATGCCGGCCTCTTTGAGTATCTTCGGGCTAGCGCCGTTGCCGTGCAGTACCAGGGCGTCCAAAAGCCCCGAAGTACGTTCCACCCGCGCCGCGTCCCAGTCCACGACCACCACGTCGTGCCCCTCTTCCGAGAGCATTTGGGCCACGTTGAACCCGACTTCCCCTGCGCCAACAACAACTATCCGCATTGAACCCGCTATCTCCTCTCCCGGAGAACTGAGTCCTCATGTTACCTGCATCACATCGTCAGGGCAAACCTCGTCAGACCGGCACCCGCCACTCACCTTCACAGCGTCGCCGCGCCCTCTTCCAGGTATTGTTTCCGAGACGCCCCTCAGTCGCCCCGTAACGCTCGCGGACCTCCTTCGAGAGAGCCTCTACTACCTGGCTAACCGAGGCGTCCAGATCCTCGATGCTTTCCGGCCTGAAAGGTAGGCCGAGGATACTGTAGAAGCCCCCGAGTACCGAGATAAGGCTCTGGGTATTTGAAACCAGGATCAGGGCCTCCAGCCGCGCCGCCCGGCGGCTGACCCGCTGGGCGAGCCCCGCGTGCTTTACTCCTCGCACCCCACCGGAACGCACCGAATAAGCGCCGGGACAGAACTCGCCTTTTACCTCACCGCCCTCGGCCTGGACGCCGACCCGCCGGAGCGCGGAGGCCACGAGATCCACGCCCTCACCGTAGCGTTCGTAGAGGTCCTGGCCCAGCTCCCCAACAGGATAGGTGAGAGAGAAAGAGAGCGAACCCTCGTTCGCCGCCACGGCCCCGCCCCCCGAGTTTCGGACCAACACCGGAAATCCTATGTCTTCCGCCGCTGCCTGCGCCCGGGCGAAGCCTGGAAGCCTCGTCTCACGCCTGGTCGCCCCGATGTAGGGCGCGGAGGACCACATTAGCGCGGCCGGTCCCCGATCCCCGGCCGCAACTTCCTCCAGCACAGCTTGTTGCAGGCCGAAACCGTCCTCCGGGTCATCGAGTTGTCCGGCGAGTAGCACCTCCACGATGCTAAGATACCAGCCCAAGGCAAGCGCCGAAGGCCACGGAGGACGATGATCCCAGGAACCAGGATTAGAAAATATCAGAGACTTTGCCGTCCAGCGTCGGACCGGATGACGCCGTGACGCAAGAACGGACGAGAGGACCCTGGAAGGTTCGAGGTACCCGGAACGTCTACGAGAACCCCTGGATCTCGGTCCGCGAGGATGACGTCGTGCGTCCCGATGGCGAGCCGGGTATCTACGGCGTCGTCCACTACAAAAACTCCGCCGTGGGTGTCCTGCCGGTCGAAGACGAACACGTCTATCTCGTAGGCCAATATCGCTACCCGCTCGGAGAATATTCCTGGGAGATACCCGAGGGCGGATGTCCGGAGGGCGAGGAGCCGCTACAGGCCGCCAGGCGCGAGCTAAAAGAGGAGACGGGCCTGACCGCCGAACGCTGGGAGGAGTTGGGAAAAGCGCATCTATCCAACTCCGTGGCCGACGAGCGGGCCGTGTGGTTTTTGGCCACGGGCCTCGTCTCCGGCGATCAAGACCCGGATGGTACCGAGGTCTTTGAAACCCGGCGCGTCCCCATCCAGGAAGCTCTCAGCATGGCCCTCGACGGTCGCATCACCGATGCCTTGAGCATACTCGCCATAACGAACTATACCCTGAAACATTCGAGCTCAGATCCGGCGGCCGCCGCCGGAGCGCGGTAAGGGTTCGGTGGAAAGATGAAGGTCTGCGCCCTGGCGGGTGGGGTAGGCGGCGCGAAGCTGGCAGTGGGGCTCCAATCCGTACTCGCGCCCGGAGACCTTACGGTGGTCGTAAATACGGCGGACGACTTCGACCTCTGGGGACTCCACATCTCCCCGGACCTCGACACGGTTATGTACACTCTCGCCGGGCTCGCCAATCCCGAGACCGGGTGGGGCGTCGCGGAAGAATCATTCGCCACCCTGGCCATGCTCGCCCGTTATGGTGAGGACACCTGGTTCAAGCTCGGTGACCGGGACCTCGCGACCCACGTCCTACGGACCGCCCGTCTGAATGCCGGTAAATCCTTAACGGAGATAACGGCCGACCTCTCGGCGGCGCTTGGAATACAGAGCAGCATCCTTCCTATGTGCGACGAGCCGGTCTCGACGATCCTGTACACCCCGGACGGGGAGTTGGAGTTCCAGGAGTATTTTGTTCGCCGCCGCCAGAGAGATGAGGTGCTCGGCGTTGGGCTCCGGGGGATAGAGAAAGCACGTTTGACCAACTCGTTCTCGGAGGCGCTGGCCGAGGCGGAGGTCATCGTATTCTGCCCCTCGAACCCGGTTGTAAGCATAGGTCCAATCCTCGCTGTGCCCGGTATGAAGGAGGCGCTTGTGGCATCTTCCGCTCCCAAGGTCGCCGTGAGTCCCATCATTGGCGGGCGGGCGCTCAAAGGCCCGGCGGACAAGATGATGGAGTCTTTGGGGCACGAGGTCTCTTCGGTCGGTGTAGCCAGGATCTACGAAGGATTGGTTGATGGGATGGTGATCGACCACGCCGACCAAGGCGAGCGGGCCGCCATAGAAGACCTCGGCATGGCGGTGCTCGCGACCGACGCCGTCATGCACGATCTGGAAGACCGGCCTCGTCTTGCGGCGGAGGTTCTGGAGTTCGGGGCGGGGCTGGTGAAAACTTGAAGGTTCACGCCGTCGTACCGGTAAAAGACCTCTGGGAGACGAAGAGTCGTCTGAAACCCATATTGGATCCCGGCTGCCGGGCGGGACTCACGTTGTACATGATGCGTCGGGTAATAAAGACTCTTCACGAGGCCGGCGTGGACGAAGTCTGCGTCGTCAGCCCGGACCGGTTGGTGCTGGAGGAGGCCGCCGAATGTGGCGCCTCGACACTTCGTCAGGAGGGACGTGGGCTCAACCCGGCTCTCGAAGAAGGAAGACGTTGGGCACTGGATCTCGACGCCCCCGCAATCCTGGTCTTACCAGCGGATCTGCCGCTCCTCGACGCGGAGGACGTGCGGGCGATCCTGGACTACGCCGAAAAGTCGTCCGTCGTCATCTCACCCGACGCCGCGCGCATCGGTACGAACGCCCTGTTGCTCAGTCCGCCGGATGCCATACCGTTCTCTTTCGGCATCGGCAGCTTCGGGGCGCACGTTCGGGACGCTGAGAAAGCGGGACTCTCGGTCTCGGTGTGTGAACGGGAACATCTGGCCTTCGATCTGGATATGGCACAAGACTTGTCGCGGCTCGGTCCACTGGAGAAACTACTACCGTGAGTCTGCGATGAGCGCCGTCGAACTTCTACCCGTCGAGGGCATACCGGAGGTACATACTGGGGACGACCTCGGAGAGATATTGTCTCGCACCGCTGGAAGTATGCTCCAGCCCGGTGACGTTCTGGTCGTAACCCACAAGATCGTTAGCAAAGCCGAAGGTAGGCTCGTCGACCTCCGGGACGTCGAGCCTTCACCGTTCGCGAAGACGTTCGCCGCTGAGTACGACAAAGACGCCCGCCAGATCGAGGTGGTCCTCCGTGAGAGCTGCCGCATCGTCAAGATGGACCGGGGCATCATCATCTCCGAGACCCACCACGGCCTCGTCTGCGCCAACGCCGGGGTAGACGCCTCCAACGTGCCCGGCGACGATACCGTCTGCCTGCTGCCAATCGACCCCGACGCCTCCGCCGCCAGGCTCCGGGCCGTGCTCTCCGAGACCACCGGCGCCGACATAGCCATCATAATCTCCGACTCGTTCGGACGTACCTGGCGAAACGGCATAACCGACGTGGCAGTCGGTGTCGCTGGGATGGACCCTTTCGCGGATTACCGGGGCGGCACCGACCCGTACGGTAAGCAACTCGAAGCGAGCATCCTCGCCGTCGCCGACGAGTTGGCCGGGGCCGCCGAGTTGGTTATGGGGAAGACCGACGGCATACCGGCCGCAATCGTCCGAAACTATCCTTACAAAGTCGGCGACGGGGCCGCACGAGACCTGGTTATGGACCCGGGTAGGGACCTTTTTAGGTAATTTTTTCGTAAATCCGACAAAAAATGTCGGGTTTGACGTTGACGGGTTGCGGGTGGTTGCTTAGTATCTCGCACATGGAGTCAAACACGATACGCAGGATCTCGACCGGTTTTGGCCTCTACGCGCCTTCGATGCGCGTCCGATGTAGCATGCGCTGCGGCGCTCGTCGCTGTATCTAAAGACCTTTTAACCATCTAGAAAGTCTCATATTCATGGAGGAATCTTCGTGCACGAAGCTCTGGGATCTTTTGAACGTAAATCAGTGGTTTTGAATGACGAGAAGCTCGCCGGAGAGTCCTGGCGGCTTGAGGACGCTAACGCCCGGGAGAGGATAGAGTGGGCCGTCGAGACGTACGGGGACGGGCTTGCGCTCTCGGCTTCGTTCGGCGGGGGCGAGGGTATGGCGCTCCTGGATATGATCTCAAAGATCACCAACAAAGTTACCGTCCTGACTATCGACACCGGCTTTATCTTCAAAGAGACCGCCGAGTTCCGGGAAGAAGTAATGCGACGGTACAAGCTGCCGGTCGAGGTATTGAGGCCCGCGCTGTCGGTGGAAGAGCAGGTCGAAAAATATGGGGAGCAGATGCGGACTTGCAGCCCGGATTTGTGCTGCCAAATTCGGAAGATCGAACCTCTCCAGAAGGCGCTCCAGAACTACGACGCCTGGATGACGGGCATTCGCCGCGAGCAGACGCCGCAGCGGGCCGGCACGAAGATCGTCGGCTGGGAGGAGAACTACCATGCTGCAAAGATCGCACCCATTGCCGACTGGACCGAGGATCAAGTCTGGGACTACAACAACGAGCACGATATACCGGTGAACCCGCTGCTCCACCAGGGCTACAAGAGCATTGGTTGCGAACCACAGACACGCCCCGTTCACAACGATGAAGACGCGCGCGCGGGTCGCTGGGCTGGAACGGATAAGATCGAGTGCGGAATACATTTCGTCGGGGGAGATTTGCGCCGTGAAGTCTCTTAGAGAGCAAGGCCTAAACAACGTAGAGAAGATAAAGCTGGAGCGCCACCCGCTGGAGGTGCGACAGGCGATCATCGACACCTATTCAAAGGAAGGTATCGAGTCGCTGCACGCCGTACCGGGCGAGATGGAGCGACTGAAGTGGGTTGGGGTTTACCCGCAGAAGCAGGGCGGCAACACCTTCATGATGCGCTACAAGGTCCCCGGCGGCGTGCTCAAGGCCGGGCAGGCGCGGGTTCTGGGTGAGATCGCCACAGAGTTCGCCGAGGGGCCGATCCCAAACCCGGTCTTCGGCAACGCCTTTTTGGATATAACCACCCGCCAGACGGTCCAGATGCACTGGCTCAAGATAGAGGACATACCGGAGATCTGGCGCAGGCTGGAAGAGGTCGGGATGACGACCGTGCAGGCTTGCGGCGACTCGGCCCGGAACGTCCTATGCTGCCCGGTCTCCGGTCTCGACCACGAAGAGGTCATAGACGCCTATCCGGTGGCCCAGGCGATCAACGACTTCTTTACCGGCAACCGCGAGTATGCGAACTTGCCGAGGAAGTTCAAGATGAGCGTTACCGGCTGCCTGGAAGATTGCGCCCAGGCGGAGATCAACGACATCGGACTCCAACCGGCCCGCCACGAAGACGGAACCATCGGCTTCAACGTGCGCGTCGGCGGTGGCCTCTCCGACGGCCCGCGCATGGCCTCGGATATAGACGTATTCATCCGTCCCGAGCAAGCCGTGGAGCTTACGCGGGCAATCGCCCAGGTCTTCGGGGAACTCGGCAACCGCGAGAACCGCTGGACGGCCCGGATGCGGTATCTGGTCCAGGAGCTTGGGCCGGAAGGTTTCCGTGAAGAACTTGAGAAGCGGGTAGCTTTCGACCTCACGCCCGCCGGCGAGAGCCTGACGAAGCACTACCGGGGGGATCATGTCGGAGTTCATCGTCAGAAGGAAGACGGGCTCTATTACGTCGGGCTAAATGTAACCGTCGGCAGGATGGGCGGCGAGAGCTTCGTCGAGGCTGCGCGGCTTGCGGAAGAGTACGGGGATGGGGAGATCCGGCTGGCGACCGACCAGAACCTGGTCATCACCGGCGTTCCCGAGGAGAAACTGGACGCCCTGCTTGCCGAGCCGCTGCTGAAAAAGCATTCCCCGAACCCCGGCGCGTTCGAGCGTGGGGCGGTGGCCTGCACCGGCAGCGAGTTCTGCCGTTTCGGGATCGTGGAGACGAAGATGCGGGCTGCTGAGTGGGCCAGGGAGATGGACGACCGAGTCGGGGACATCGGCCAGAACGCCGTGAGGATGCACTTCTCCGGCTGCTCGGCCTCTTGTGCCCAGCCCCAGATCGGGGACATCGGGTTCCGGGGCGAGACTGCCAAGAAAGACCGCGAGATAGTCGAGGGTGTAGATATCGGGCTCGGTGGTTCACTTGGCAAGGACGCCGCTTTCATAGACTGGGTCGAGGGCGCGAAGCCAGCTGACGAGGTGCCGGATGCGTTGGAAAGTGTATTCCAGTGCTACAAGGAAGAGCGCCGCGACGGAGAGCGTTTCCACGAGTGGGCGCGCCGCAAGCAGAACAAAGAGCTGCGCCAGACTCTGCGCGGCGTCGAAATGGCCGCCTGCTCCGCTAGCAGGAATGGAGGCGGCGCTTAATGGCCGGCTTCGATATCCGGGAGATGATGAACGACATCGACGAGGCCCCCGGAAAGGTCTGGTTTTGGGACCTTGAGAAGGCGGTTATAGACGCCGACAGGTGCATCCAGTGCGGCGTATGCGTCGCGGCCTGCCCGACGGATTCGATCGGGATCGGCGAGGATGATTTGCCGACGCTGGTCAAGATGTGCACCGGTTGTTCGCTCTGCTGGGACTTCTGCCCGCGCGGAGGACTTCAGTACGAGTCGACCTGGAAGATCATGGGCGCCGACCGGAGCGTCGAGGGCATCGGGCATGTCGAGGAGAGCTACACGGCCCGGGTGAACCCGATGATCGAGGGCGCCCAGGACGGCGGCTTCGTCAGCGCGATGCTCATCGAGCTTCTCGAAAAAGGCGAGATAGACGGTGCCTTGCTCGCAAAAGAGAGCGAAACGGAGCGTTGGAAAGGTGAGGCGTTCCTCGCAACCACGCCCGATGACGTGCGCGATTGCGCCGGGAGTTTCTACAACCAGACGCTCGCGCTCGCCCACGTGGACTTCAAAGACTACGACTTGCCACCGAACCCGAGGATCGCGGTGGTTGGTACGCCGTGTGAGATCGAGGGCATCAAAGCCATGCAGGCTCGGCCGTGGACCTGGGGAACGTCGCAGGTAGAGGCTATAACGCTGACCGTCGCCCTTCTTTGCACCAAGAGCTTCAACTACGAGAAGTTGATGCTGGAAGAGATCCGGGACAAACGTGGCGTGGACCTCGACAACGTCAGCCGGGTAGACATTACCCGCGGAAAGATGATCGTCCAGGACCTGGAAGGCGAGAGCATTTTCGAGGAGCCGATCCGGGACTTCCACGGCGCGGCTTTGAAGGGTTGCGATGAGTGCGCGGACTTCATGGGCCACGCGGCGGACATCTCCGTCGGGAGCGTCGGGAGCGACGACGGCTACTCCACGGTGCTCGTGAGGACCGAAGAAGGCCTAGAAGCTTTCGAGCATATCCGCGAAAAACTGGAGCTCCGCGACCTTGACAAGCCGGATGCATTGGATAAGCTAGACGGCTTGGACAAGCGGGTTGCCTTCAATAGCTTGAAGCGTGCCTTCGATCCGGAAGCGCCGCTGTTCATAGACTTCGAAGAGCATCTTGAAAACTACGCCGGGACGGAACGCGCCCCGGCCGAGCATGAAGCAGTCAGGTACTAATTGACCGATGTACGCACAAAGCTCTCCACGCCCGAGGAACCGACCGGGATAAAGTCAGAGACCCGCGCTCTTCTGGAGGAATCTCCCGAGGAAGGAACTCGTGTCATAAACGACGCCGGCTTTGTGGCCGACCCGCTCTGGAACGAGTGGGGAGAGACTTTCGAGGCCGCCGGAGTGGATTACGTTCGGTTTCTGGAGATATCTCGTGGCTACGCTGACGAGTTGAGGCTATGGGTATTTGGAGAGCGGATCTGGGGTCATTGCGCTGCGGGACTCGCCGGCAGAGTGTCGAGACGCGTTCCGGATATTACAGACAAGGAGAGAACTTTGAGCGAGGTCAGCCGATGAAGTCCGAAACCCAGTACACGGGCATAGAGCCACATGGTGGCGAGCTGGTAGACCGGCGCGCCCCGAAGGGCGAGCAGGAAGAGCGCAAGGAGCGGGCGTCTGAACTGAAAGCCATTACGCTTAGCGCCCGGGCGCTCTCCGACCTGGAGATGGTCGCCACGGGTGTTTTCTCTCCGCTAACCGGTTTCATGGTTCAGGAAGACTACGAGAACGTCGTGGACAACATGCGACTCGCGAACGGACTCCCGTGGAGCCTCCCGATCACCCTCTCAATCAGCCAGGAAGAGGCGGACTCTATCAACGAAGGCGACGACGTGGCCCTCGCCGACGGTGATGGGCGTATCGTCGCCACGCTAGCCGTTGAGAACCTCTACTCTTACGATAAAGAGCGCGAAGCCCGCGAGGTTTTCAGGACCACGGACGAAGAGCACCCCGGCGTGGCCGCGCTTTACCGCCAAGAGGAAGTCTTGATCGGTGGGGAGATCACGCTGCTCGAAGAAGAGCCGAACCATCGGCCTTTCCCCGGCTATTACTTCGAGCCGGCAGAACTGCGGACCGCCTTCGCGGAGAAGGGTTGGAAGCGGGTCGTCGGGTTCCAGACCCGAAACCCGGTTCATCGGGCCCACGAATACATCCAGAAGAGCGCCTTGGAGACGGTCGACGGTTTGTTGCTGAACCCGCTCGTCGGTGAGACAAAGTCTGACGACATCTCGGCGACGGTTCGGATGAAGTCTTACGAGACGATCCTCGACCGCTACTATCCGCAGGACCGGACGACACTAGCGGTCTTCCCGGCGGCCATGCGCTACGCGGGGCCGCGGGAAGCCGTGTTCCACGCCATATGCCGCAAGAACTACGGCTGCACGCACTTTATCGTGGGCCGGGACCATGCGGGCGTCGGTAGCTACTACGGTACCTACGACGCGCAAGCCATCTTCGAGGAGTTCGAGGAGGGAGAGCTTGGTATAACGCCGCTTATGTTCGAGCATTCGTTCTTCTGCCTCAACTGTGAAGGCATGGCGACCACCAAGACGTGCCCGCACGGCAAGGACGGCCACGTATTCCTGTCCGGCACCAAAGTGCGGGAGATGCTCTCAAAGGGCGAGTATCCGCCGCCGGAATTCTCCCGCCCGGAAGTCGTGAAGGTGCTGATCGAGGGACTTCGGGACGAAGAGAAGACCGTCAAGCAGCCCCGGATCTACGAAGAAAAATAGCTAGAAAAGCAACGACGTACAGTAGTAAAGGAGATTAGAAATGGAAGATGTAAACAGGCACGGACGCGGATTTACATTGTGGTTCACCGGGCTCTCGGGCGCCGGCAAGACCACCATATCCGAGATCGTGGAGCGCGAGCTACGCGAGAAGTTCGGCAAGATAGAGGTGCTGGACGGGGACATCGTTCGGACCAACCTCTCCAAGGGACTCGGGTTTTCGCGCGAGGACCGGGACACGAACGTTTTGCGCATAGGCTTCGTGGCGAACCTCCTTACCCGTAACGGGGTTGGTGTGATCGTCTCCGCCATCTCGCCCTTCAAGGAGGTCCGCGACGAGGTCCGGCGCGATATCGGCGATGACTTCCTCGAAGTCTTTATAGACGCGCCGCTGGAAGTATGCGCCGACCGGGACGTGAAGGGTCTCTACAAAAAGGCCTACAGCGGCGAGATCCCGCAGTTCACGGGCGTCTCCGACCCCTATGAGGCTCCCGCCGCCCCAGAACTTCACATAAGGACCGACGAGGAAGAGCCGCACGAGAGCGCCCGCCGGGTCGTCCAAAAACTAGAAGAGCTCGGCTACTTGCTGCCGTCTGAGGAGTACGACCGCGCGTGACCTTCGAGGCCGCCCCCGTCCTTTTCGGCCTGCTGGTCGGATTTTTGGTAGGCCTCACGGGGGTTGGGGGCGGCTCTTTGATGACCCCATTTCTCGTAGCGGTGATGGGGGTCCCGGCCCCAACGGCCATCGGCACCGATATGGTGTACGCGACCGTAACAAAGCTCACCGGGTCGTGGCAGCACTACCGCCAGCGGTCCATAAACCTCGAAGTAGCCGTGTTTCTCGGGATAGGCAGCATCCCGGCTAGCCTCTTGGGTGTACGGACGCTTGAGTGGGTCAAAAACTCCTTCGACGAGGAGCGGGTAAACAGCATTATGATCACCGTGATCGCCGTTACACTCGTCCTGGTCGGGGCCACCTTGATCTTCCGCACTTTCATGCCCGAGAGGTGGACCGAACGAAAAGCCCACCGGTGGGACGGCAAGGGTTCGATGAGCTTCAAGCGGCGCATATTTACCATAGTCTTTGGGGCGATGGGCGGATATCTGGTAGGACTTACTTCCATAGGGTCCGGCAGCATAATGGCGGTGATACTTCTCTTGCTCTATCCACTGGCCCCGGCGGTTATCGTAGGAACCGACATAGCCCACGCGACGGTCCTCTCCTTGGTAACCGGGATAGCCCACATTACTCAGGGAAACGTGGATTTCGCCTTGGCCGGGATGCTTCTTTTAGGGAGTGTGCCGGGAGTTTTGATCGGCAGCCGGATCGCGCCGTGGTTGCCCGGAAGACCGTTGAAAGTGGTGCTGTCCATTATGCTCATAATCGTCGGTGTCCGACTACTTTTCTCCTGACAATGGCTTCGCCGCAATTGTTTGAAAGTCCTTCTGACCGGGGTAAATTGAAAACATGAGCTTTCAGGTCATCTCGCAGATTTCCGGCCCGATCTCAAACGTACTGCTCGCCCTGGTATTCGCGGTTGGATACTACATCATGATCAAAATGTACCGGGAGACCGTGAATGAGATGAAAGAAGACCGTCTCTCCGGCGGACGTCCGCAGGTAATAGTTCAGGCGAACTACAAGCGTCTGCCGCAGATAGAGCTTGTAGTGAGAAACGTCAGCAGCGGGGCCGCCAAAGACATTAGCTTCGATTTCTCTCACGACATCGAGAGTTCGGACGGGTACGTTGTCACGGATATTCCGTATCTCAAATACGGCCTCGATTTCCTAGAACCGGGCGGGGAGATCACCTCTTACTGGGACTCTCTCGAAGAAATCATTCCCAGGTTCAAGGAAGCAGGTATCGACGAGGGAATAACCGTAACCACCCGCTACAAGTCCCTGTCCGGTACGCCTTATACGAGTAGCTGGAAGGTCAACCCACTGCTCTTCGAAGGTTACCGTGACAGTCCCCACAAGGGAACGGAAGACCTCGCGAAGGCTGCCGAAAAAATCTCTGAAAACATAGAGAGGATCTCCGGCAGCCCCGGGGAGCACGGACAGAAGCGAGCCTGAGTAGGAACCCGAGTCCCGGCAGTCACGTCTCGGGTTACAAAAATAGATGTAAATATCGTCTGCAACATCCAGGCCTGGATGTTTTACTCTCTGGATGTCTTACAAAGTAACCTTACCGATCGGCGCATTCCGTAGAAAGGACCATCCGTGACGACCGATAGACAAAGTACACCTCCAAAATTGGAAGGTGTAGGTTATTCGTACTGGTTCGTCGTTGTAGTCGCGCTCTTCGTGACGAGTCTCATTACGGCAAATATAACGGCGGTCAAGCTAATAGGTGTGTTCGGGCTCGTAATAGACGCGGGGACTATTATTTTTCCGATCAGCTACATCTTCGGCGACGTGCTCACCGAGGTCTACGGCTACCGGCGGGCGCGGGGTGTGATCTGGCTGGGTTTCCTCTGCAACCTGCTGGCCGTCGGAGCAATCATTCTCGGGGGCGCGCTGCCCGCTGCCCCATTCTGGGAAGGTCAGGAAGCCTGGAATACCATCCTGGGTTACGCCCCGCGCCTATTATTCGCCTCGTTCTGCGCCTACCTCGTCGGCGAGTTCGCAAACTCTTACGTGCTGGCGAAGATGAAGATCGCCACAAACGGACGGTGGCTCTGGAGCCGTACCATCGGCTCTACCCTCGTTGGGCAGGGGCTGGATTCAACGATCTTCGTCATACTGGCTTTCTCCGGTACGGTTCCAACGGGAGCTTTGATCGGAATTATCGTGGTCAACTGGCTCTTCAAGAGCGCCTACGAAGCCGCCGCCACGCCCCTGACCTATCTGGTAGTAAACTTCCTCAAACGCCGAGAGAACCTGGACGTCTACGATCGGGATACCAGCTTCAATCCCTTTACGGTGACGAAGTAGTGACTGAGTAGAGCCGATGCCGCAGAACCTGAGTGTCCTGGATCCTGACCAGACAGCCTTTCTAGTTCGCCAACGTGTGGCCCGACTCGCGACCGCCGACGCCTCGGGTGAACCCCACGCCATTCCGGTCTGCTTCGCCTATACGCCCGCCGCGATCTACATAGTCTTGGACGAGAAACCGAAAGGTGTACCGCCGGGCCGGCTCAAACGGGTACGTAACATCCTCGAAAACCCGCAGGTATCCCTCATCGCCGACCACTACTCGGAAGACTGGGGCCAACTCGGGTTCGTTATGGTTCGGGGACGGGCAGAGCTGCTCGAACCGGGTACGGACGAGCATTCCGCCGCTATACGGCTCCTGCGCGGTAAATACCATCAATACGAAGCGATGGAGCTGGATGCTCCCGTAATAGCTATCCGGTCCGAGAAGGCGGCTTCCTGGGGTGCGCTCGATGTATCGGCCAAGAGCCCGGACGTTCTGGACGTGGTGCGAGGCCGGCGTTCGGTCCGTCGCTACCTCGACAAAGAAGTCCCGCCAGAGTCAATAGAGCGGGTACTCGAAGCAGCCCGCTGGGCGCCCTCGCCGCACGGCCGCCAGCCATGGCGCTTCGCCCTGGTTACGAAGGATGCCACCAAAGAAAAGCTCGCCGATGCGATGGGTGAGGAGTGGCGCAGCAACCTCCGGATGGACGGTCAAGACCCAGAGATAGTAGAGAAACGTCTCGAAGGCTCTCGTAGGCGACTGTTAGACGCGCCGGTGCTAGTGTTGCTCTGCCTCTACCTGAAAGACCTGGACGACTACCCTGATGAAGTCCGACAGCAGGACGAGGCCACGATGGCCGTCCAATCCCTGGGGGCTGCGGCCCAGAACATACTGCTCGCCGCTTACGGGCAGGGTTTGGACGCCGGTTGGATGTGTGCCCCGCTTTTTTGTCCGGAAAAGGTGGTCGAGGCGCTGAGTTTGGACGAAACTTTAGTCCCGCACGCGCTACTCACGCTAGGCTACGCTGAAAGCGACCCGCCAAAGCGGCGAAACCGCAGGTCGCTCGGGGAGTTGGTCGTCTATCGGGACTGAGAGTATTCCCGCTCCGGCGTGCCGTATAGCGTAGTCCTCCGACGTGGGGTGCGCCCGATCTCCTGGATCGTGCTTTCCAACTCCTCCGGCAACATCTCCTGGCCGTGGCTGGCCCCGGCGGCCCGCGAGATGCTCTCGTTCATCAGCGTCCCGCCGAGGTCGTTGCAGCCGGATTGGAGGGCCAGCTTCGCGCCCTCCATACCCAGCTTGACCCAGGAGACTTGAATGTTATCTATGTATCCGTGCAGCGCGATGCGCCCTACGGCGTGCATCTTGAGTGTCTCGGCGAACGTCGGCCCGCGCCGACTACGACCCTGCAAAAAGAGCGGCGCACCCATGTGAACGAACGGTAGCGGCACGAACTCGGTGAAGCCGCCGGTCTCGGCCTGAATGTCGCGTAACACCATCAGGTGCCGCGCCCAGTTTACGGGCCCGTCTACGTGACCGAACATCACCGTTGTCGTCGACTGGAGGCCGGTGGCGTGGGCGGCGCGCATGACGTCGGCCCACTGCTTTGTGTTGATCTTATCGGGGCAGATTATCGCCCGGATCTCGTCGTCCAGGATCTCCGCCGCCGTCCCCGGCAATGTCCCGAGCCCGGCGTCCTTGAGGTCCTGTAGAAAATCTTCCATCGGGATGCCCAAAGTCTGCGCGCCCTGCCACACTTCGAGCGGCGTAAAGGCGTGGACGTGCATCTCCGGCACCTCATCTTTGACGGCCCGCAAGTAGTCGATGTAATTCTGTCCCGTAAAGCTGCCGTGAATTCCCCCGACCATACAAACCTCGGTCGCGCCTTTTTCCCACGCTTCGCGGGCGCGGCGGGGGA
>PPFU01005226.1_pt1 | contig 17310 bp, 15 predicted proteins | sample 1535991 | NCBI WGS metagenome assembly PPFU01 (sample SAMN04901290, study PRJNA319586) | Hypolithon metagenome, whole genome shotgun sequencing project. | isolation source: Antarctic Hypolithon | place: Antarctica: Miers Valley | collected 2014
GGTTTTATCTGTTGCAGAGCCAGCCTTGCCGCTCTCAGTTTTGTAAGTCGCCTTGCCGGTCACTTGCGCGAGAATCTTCTCCCGCTCCCCGCGAGGATAGTGATGACGCACTCGCATCGCCGCGAGCTGGTTCAGCTTGCCCGCAAACTGCGGGTTGCTTGGCTTAATCTTCGCGCATTGCCGCGCACGCCACGCTTTGAATGCCTCAATCGCCTCGCCCTCGTTGCAAGTTCTATCCAGCCGGAACAGTCCGAAAATATAACTCCGTCCGGGTTCCACTGGAAGGGCATCGCCACTGCTGTAGCGTTGCTCATAAGCCAGCTCACGCCATTGCTCCAAGTGCTCGCGCACAAGGTTCACATCATCGAAGCAGGTTGGAGAAAACTCGCTGGCCAGAAATGGCGGGTGCAGTTCTTTCGACGTGCCTCTCAATGCCGATGCCAAGTCCTTGCGAACTCCCGCGCTCAGCAGATTCCACGGGGCCGGGAAGCCCGCTAGGTGTAGCGCAAAGAGAAGTCCCGCGCTCGCAAGCGGTTCTTTTACTCGCGCGAACAATGGCAATGCCGCGCCGCCAGATTCGCGCATCGCCTTCGATTCCCGGAAATACTCGTAGCAGCAGCAAGCCTCGATCTCATCCGGCGGGACGTTCAGAAAATTGCACTCAACCTCTATGTCCGGCTGATTGCGCCCTTTCAGTTTGGAAGTCCCACGGGCTACGTTATTAAGAAGGCGCACCGCCCTTTCCGGGTGTCGCCCTCGCGCTGGGGCCTGTGCGCTGGGGGAAGTAACGATCTTTAGCTGGCGGGCAGGCCGGTCGCCCTTCGGCTGCTTGGCCGTGCCCGGTTCCCCCGCACGAGTTGCACGAGTTGCACGAGTTGCACGAGTTGCACGCGGCTTGCCCGGCTCTTTCATCGGCTGGCGAGACTTGGCAGCGTCCCGATGGCGGCGCGCAACGGCTCGATCTCGTGATGCGTGTAAAGCCGGTTCATCGCCGCGCTGGCGTGGCCGGTGAGCTTCTGCCGGACTTCCTGACTCACGCCCGCGTTCGCCATCGCGCTGTTGAACGAGTGCCGCAGGCAATGAAAACTCAGGCTGCAATTCGCCCGCCCTTCCGCCGTGTGCCGGGTGATCGTTCCCGCGATGCCAGCCCGCGCCATGATGGCCGCGAATTGCCCGCTCAGGCCGCTCTTGCCGCCCGTGCCTTGTCCCGCCAGCGTCGGGAAGACAAACGCCTTGCCAATGCCCGGCGCGCTCAATAGCTGCCGTTCAAGCTCGGGGTGCAGCGGAATGGTGACGGCCTTCTTCGTCTTCTTCGTCTTGCCCGGCGTGAAGGTGAGAAGCTGCTCCTTCAAGTCGATGGCGTTCCACCGCATGTTCGCCACGTCGCGAAGCCGCGCGCCGGTGTAGTAGGCCAGCAGGATTGCGCCCTTCCAGTCCCCTTCCGCCTCGCCGAGAAGCCGCGCCACTTGCGCCGGGGTGAACGTGGAACGCTCCGCCGTCTCTTCCGGCAGGCTTTCCAGTGCCGTGCAAGGGTTGGTCGTGATGTAGCCTTGCCGCAAGGCCGCGTTGAAGGCCGCGCTCGCGATCTTCACGCTCAGGTTCGCCGTCTTCGGGCTTTTGCCCGCCGCAAGCTCCGCGTCCCGGTAAGCGCGAACGTCCTTCGGCGTGATGTGGGCGAGGGAGAGCTTCGCCCGGTTGCCAAGCGAGACGAGAAACTCACGCGACACTTGCGCGTATCGCTCCGCCGTCGCCGGTGATTTCGTGTCCGCCTTCCCCGCCTGCCATTCGGCGAACCAGTCGCCCGCCGCGTAATGATGCAGCGCCTCGCCAGTCGTGCGCTCCACTATCTCCCCGATGATCTTCTTTGCCCGCTCCTCAGTCAGCGTCCCGGCCTTCGCGAAGCGTTCCGCGCGCTCAATCGAAAGGCAGACTTCCCATGCCTTCGTCCGGTCTTCCTGCTTGGTGGATTTCTTGAATCGCTGCCCGTCCGCGCTTGTGTAGCAGCAAATCCAATACGGGCTTCTCCCGCGAGAATCTTTCGTGAGGCTTGGCATGAGTCAGAACATAGTCAGAACATCCGCCCGCGTCAATGTTGTTCTGACTTGTCGTTTTCACTCTGTTGAAAAGTTCGATTCTCAGGTCAAACCTTAAATGTGGGTTCGATTCCCGCTGGGGACACTCCGCCTCAACCGCCCATCGCCGCCCGCCACGCGTCGATGCGGCGGGTGAAAGCCTTTGGCTTCTCCGCGTAAAGGCGCGCGCCGAGCTGCCACACCGCCGCCTGCAACTGCGCGCGCCGCCGATCGATCCGCATCAGTGCTTCCGCGACTGCCTTTTCCCCGTGCCGCTCCGGCTCCGCTTGAATAGTATCGCGCAGCACGGCGAGGTCGTGGTCGTCGCCGAGCAGATTCGCGAGTTCGTGCACTTCGCTCGCGAGGGTCTTCATCACGGGCGGCCAGAGCAGGCGCAGGAGACGGAGTTGATACCAGAGATCCTTCACCCGCTTCCGCCAGTCGTGCAGCTCCTCGTCGGAGCCGCTCTCCGCGCACTCGGCCATCAGCGCGCGGCCTCGTCGGTAGGCGCGCTGGAGGCCGTCGCGCGCGTCTGACCACTCGGCATCGGCCCAGTCGTCGATGCGGTCGAGCGTCTCGCGCAGGACGAGCCGAGTCGCCGCCACGGCATCGCCCTCTGCGGCTTCATCCCCGGCGGCGCTTGCCTCGGCCTCGAAACCGGCCAGCATCTCGCGGAGCACCTCGTCACCCGCGCCGCCATCGAGGAGATCGTCGAGCGTGGCGGCGCGCACCTGGGCATCGCGCGCGCCGGCGAGCCGATGCCCGACGAGTCGCAGCCAGCCATTCTCGCGCTTGAAGTTTTCCTGCCCGATGCGTGAGCGCACGAGCCGCAGCAGCGAACCGAGTTTTTTGAAGGACTTGCGCGCCTCGTGAATCGCCTTCTTCGATGGCGGCTCGTTCTCCAACTGCTCGATCGCCTGCCGGAGCTGTTCGCGCAGGATGCGCCGCATCCCCTCGGTGAAAGTTTCGCTTTTCTGGAATCGGTAGGGCATCGCGTTTACGACACGAGGCTCTCGTATAGATCCGCCGTCTCGCGCGCGATTGCGTTCCAGCTAAATGTCTCCTCCGCCCGCTTGCGCCCCGCTTTCCCCATGCGCTCGCGCAGCGCCGGGTCGGCCATGAGGCGATCGATGGCCGCGGCTAGATCGCGCGCGTATTTCTCCGGATCAACCGGCTCGAATGGGCTCTCGGTCATCTGCTCCAGCGGCACGAGCAGGCCCGTCTCGCCATCCACAACGACCTCTTTGATCCCACCCACCGCGCTCGCGACCACGGCGGTCTCGCACGCCATCGCCTCGAGATTGATGATCCCAAACGGCTCGTAGATCGAAGGGCAGCAGAACACCGCCGCCTGCGAATACAACTCGTACACCGTCGTTTTCGCGACCATCTCCTCGATCCAGATGACACCCTCGCGATGCGCCTTCGCTGCTTCGACGGCGGCTTTCATCTCCGCGGCGATTTCCGGCGTGTCGGGCGCGCCGGCGCAGAGCACGACTTGGTAACCGGGTGCCATGTATTCGATGGCGCGCGCGAGGTGGACGATGCCTTTCTGCCGCGCGATGCGGCCGACGAAAAGAACGAACGGCTTCGTGGGATCGATGCCGTATTTCTCCATCGCGACCGTTGTCGTGACGCGCTGGTATTCGTCGAGGTCGATGCCGTTGTAGATGATTTTCACCCGCTCCTCCGGCACATTGAAAAGGCGGAGCACATCGGCTTTCGTCTCGCGCGAGACGGCGATCACGGCGTCGGCCATTTCGATCGCGGTGCGTTCGACCCAGGAGGAAAAGTCGTAGCCGCCCCCGAGCTGCTCCCTTTTCCATGGACGCAGTGGCTCGAGCGAGTGGACGGTAAGGACGAAGGGGATGCCGTAGTTCAGCTTCGCCATGATGCCGCCGAGATGGGTGTACCAAGTATGGCAATGCACGATGTCGGCCTCGATGGCGGTCGTGTTGAAGTCGGTGCAGCGCTGGACCGCACCGAAGATCGAGCGGAGGTTTTTCGGGCAGGTCCAGGCACCGGCATCGAGCCCGTAGCCGCGCACTGTGAGATGGTCGGACGTGTCGTTTTGATCGCCGAAAGCGCGCACCTCCACGTCCATGAGCCGCGCGAGTTCGCGGCTGAGGTATTCGACATGGACGCCGGCTCCGCCATAGATGTGCGGGGGGTATTCGTTGGTGAGGAAGAGGGCTTTCATCGCGGCAATTACCGCCCGCAGGCCGCGTGGAGGCAAACGTAATTGATCGCCTCGGAGGAACGCCTGCCAGCGACAGCGCGGGTGGAATGCGATAGCATCGGCTCCGTGCATCGCGCGATCGACGATTTCATTTTGTATCTTGCGACCGAGCGCGGACTCTCGGCGAACTACCAGGTCTCGACCCGCCGCTCACTCGAGGAATTCGCCGAGTGGCTCAGCCGCGCGCAGCAGGTGGTCGAGCCGGCGGGCGTGAATCGCGAACTCATCACCGAGTATCTCGCGGTGCGCAAACGGAGCGGGCTCGCCGCCGCCTCCATCAAACTCATCGTCGTCGCGCTCAAGATCTTCTTCCGCTTCCTCACGGCGCGCCGCCGGCTGGATCGCGATCCGGCTGAAACGCTCCCACTCCCTCGCGTCGAACGCTACCTCCCCGAGACGCTCAACGAACTGCAGGTGCAGCAACTGATCGAAAGCATCACTACGACCCAGCCGCTCGGCCTGCGCGACCGCGCGATGATCGAACTGCTCTACGCCAGCGGCCTCCGCATTTCCGAGCTCACGAATGCCCGGCTCGAAAATCTGAACCTCGAGCAGGGCGTGATCCGCGTGGTGGGGAAAGGCAACAAAACGCGTCTCATCCCCGTCGGTCGCGACGCCCGTGCGGCCATTGAGGCTTACTTGCAAAAGGAGCGCCCTGGGCTCGTCGGCAAACGCACTGGCAGCGAACTATTCCTCTCCGTGAGGCACACGAAGCTGACGACCGCGCGCGCCTGGCAAATCGTCAAACGGCGGGCCGAGCTGGCCGGGTTGGAGGGGAACATCTACCCGCACCTCCTGCGCCATTCCTTTGCCACGCATCTGCTGAGCAACGGCGCCGACCTGCGAATCATCCAGGAGATGCTCGGCCACGCCGATATCTCGACGACGCAGGTTTACACACACGTCGATCAGCAACGGTTGAAGGCGGTGCATCACCGGTTTCATCCTCGCGCGAAAATCGCCTAGCGGCAGGCAGCGCGTCCCTGCATCGGGCCAACCGCTTGTCACCAGCTAATGAAGACCGGCGGCGCATAGTTCGGCTCTTTCAGGATGCGCGTTTTTTCCTCATGTTGGCTGGCGGGGAAACCGTGAGTCACCCGGCGCGTTCCTCCGCGACGGGATTGGTGAGCTGGCCGATGTTTTCGATCTCGATCGTGACACTGTCGCCAGCACGCAGCCACCGCGGCTCCGGCTTTTGCGCCATTCCGACGCCGTGCGGCGTGCCGGTCAGGATCACCGTGCCGGGCACAAGCGTGGTCGAGCCGCTGAGGAATTCGATGAGGGCCGGCACGTCAAAGATCATGTCGCCAGTCGTCCAGTCCTGCATGACTTCGCCGTTGAGGCGCGTGCTGATTTTCAATGCGTTCGGATTCGGGATTTCATCCGGCGTCACCAGGCACGGCCCGAGCGGGCAGAACGTGTCGAAAAATTTCCCGCGGCACCATTGCCCGCCGCCATGCTTGATCTGCCAGTCCCGGCTGCTCACGTCGTTCGCGCAGGTATAGCCGAGCACGTAATCGAGCGCCCGCTCCCGGCTCACATTCTTGCACGGCTTGCCGATCACGACCGCCAGCTCGCATTCGTAATCGACCTCATCGCTGCGAAGGTGCCGCGGCAGCAAGATCGGCTCACCGGGATGCTGCAGCGTGTTGATCCCTTTCACGAAAAGCACCGGCTGCTTGGGAATTTTTGCGCCGGTCTCCTCCGCATGACGCCGGTAGTTGAGTCCGATGCAAAGTATCTGCGCCGGCTGGATCGGCGCGAGCAGCCTGGCCACCTCGGCCTTCTCACCAGTGATGCGATGCTCGCCAAAAACATCCCCCTCGATCCTGTTCGCGGCGTCAGTGGTGCCCGCGCCGTAGTGGGTTCGGTTCTGCGAATCGAGGTAGCGGATGATTTTCATTAGCGAGAAACTCGTCAAGATGTGCCCGGCGGGCGATCGCGCCGAAGACTGACGGGAGAATTTAGTGGGCAGGCATCCCGGGCTCCCCGAGCAGCGCCCGCAGCCGCTCCCGCGCACTGGCAATGATCGGCGTCCCGTGCGCGAAAGCCATCACCTCGAACTCCCACTCCAGCACCCGCCGCAGCCCCGAGCGCATCGCCGCGGCATCCGCGCAGTATGTTTCCGGCAGGAAATCGAACCCGAACGGCTCCAGATGAATGAGCGCATCGCCCACCACGACCACGCCGGACGCATGCAGCGCAATCTCCCCCGGCGCGGCTCCCGGGATGGGCAGCACCTCGATTCCCGCGATGTCCACTGCCACCGCCTGCGGCAGCCCCGACTCCGGGTGCGCGTAAAGCGGCACCTCGAAACGCGCGCAGAACTCCGCCGACGCCCGCTCGTGATTCGCGTTCGTCACGATCACGCCCGCCGCCGGCGCCTGCGCCACGATTTCAACGAGCGCATCCTCCGCCAGCGGGATCGGGTCGATGAAAAACAGGCGCTCATCCGCGACCAGCGCACAGCACGAGAGATCGGTTTTCACCGCCGGCTCATAGACCTGCCAGTGCCACAGCCCGCGCGACACCCGCTGCGCTTCGTCCGCCTTTTTCACTCGTCGAAAAACTCCCGCTGCTGCTTCGCCGGCAGCTTCACCCCGAGCTTCTCGTAAGTCTGCGGCAGCGCCACCCGGCCCTGCGGCGTCCTTTTCAAATACCCCTGCATGATCAGATACGGCTCATGCACATCCTCGATCGTCCCCGCATCCTCCCCCACCGCGACGGCCAGCGAGTTCAGGCCCACCGGCCCGCCCTGGAAACGATGCACCACGCATTCCAGCACCCGCTTGTCCATTTCATCCAAGCCCTCCCGATCGATGTCGAGTAAGAGCAGTGCTTGATCCGCCGTCTCCCGCGTGATGCTTCCATCCGCCCTCACCTCCGCGAAATCGCGCGCCCGGCGAAGCAGATTATTCGCGATGCGCGGCGTGCCACGCGAGCGCGAGGCGATCTCCAGCGTGCCCGGATCGTCGATCCCCACGCCGATCAATCCCGCGCTCCGACGCACGATGAGCTGCAGTTCCTCCGCCGTGTAGTAGTCCAGCCGCGTCGTCATCCCAAAACGCGAACGCAGTGGCGCGCTGATCATCCCCGCTCGCGTCGTCGCGCCGACCAGCGTGAATTTCGGCAGATTCAGCCGCACACTCCGCGCGCTCGGCCCCTGGTCGATGATGATGTCGAGTTTGAAATCTTCCATCGCCGGGTAGAGATACTCCTCGATGGCGGGCTGGAGCCGGTGGATTTCGTCGATGAAAAGAATGTCGCCCCGCTCCAGCGTCGTCAGGAGCCCCGCGAGGTCGCCCGCCTTCTCGATCATCGGCCCGCTCGTGCTCTTGATCCCGACCCCCATCGCATTCGCCATGATGTAGGCCAGCGTCGTTTTCCCCAAACCCGGAGGCCCCGAGAGTAGGATATGCTCGAGCACATCGCCCCGCTGCCGCGCCGCCTGCACCATGAGTTCGAGCCGCTGGCAGACCTTTTCCTGCCCTGCGAACTCGCTGAACATCGGCGGCCGCAGTGAGATGTCGAACGGCGTATCCGGGGCTTGAACAGTCTGGGCGGCGAAATCTTCCGGCACGCGGCTATGTAAGCCGCAGGGCCCCCTTTTCTCGAAAGGAAAATCGACCCTCGCCGTGTGGATGAGCGGCCGAGTTACGGCGCGACCAGCGCGACAACCGGGATCTCATTGACCGCTTACGGTTCGAAAAAGTGAGTGAATCCGCGTGCGCGAAGTCCGGTCGTCAGTTCCTCGTCCTCTGTCCACAACACCGCGTCGAGATACAGCGCGACGGCGACGTAGGGGGTGTCCTTCGGGTCCGTTGGCGAGCAGAGTCTGCGCTGCTTCCAGCCATGTGCCCACCGGGATCGCTGTTTCGTCCGCGAAATCCATGGAGGCGACCAGCGCGTGAAGAGAAGCGAGCACCTCTTCCTCGGATTTTCTGGATGCATGCACGAGCCGGTCCTTGTGCTTGAATAATTCGACGAAAAGAAACCGCGGGGCGATGAAGCAGATGTTCTCCGCCGACTCCAGCCGGCACCGGAGATTGCCACGGCTTCCCGCCAGCGCGCGGAATGCGATGTTCGCATCAACAACGACGCGCTTCATTCCGCAGCGTCGGTCGGAATGAATCGGCGCTCGTTGCGCGCCCACCAATCCGACTTCATCTGCTCCGCCAACTCCTCCGCCGACGCATCCGTGAAATCGCTGTCGGCCACCGCCGCCTCCAGCCGCAATCCGCGCAGCAATTCCTCGAGGCGGGCTTCGCTCACTTCGCTGCGAGGGATGCGCAGATGGATCGTCTCAGGAGTGCTCTCGACCGTGAACATATGCGGAAAGTGGCGCTGGCTTCCTCAGCCGTCAAGAGATGGGACCTGCGTGGAACGCGGAGCCGGCAGCCGGACGGGGCCAGTTCCAGACTCTCAACTCTCAACTATCCTCTCTCAACCTCCTCGTATTAACTCCCCGCCCCTATGGAGAAAATGATCATCGTCGGCACTGGCTGCGCGGGGCTCACCGCCGCCATCTATGCTGCGCGCGCTAATCTCAACCCGCTCGTCCTAGAGGGCCAGGAGCCCGGCGGACAACTCAGCACCACCACGCTGGTCGAGAACTTTCCCGGTTTCGTCCAGGGCATCGACGGCCCGCAGCTCGTCATGAATATGAAAGAGCAGGCGCAGCGCTTCGGAGCGCGATTCGCCTACTCGGTCGTCACCGGCTTCGAGCCCGCGGGCGATCGTGTGCGGGTGAAAATCGACGACGCCTGGCAGGAGACGCGCACCCTCATCGTCGCGAGCGGGGCCTCCGCCCGCTGGCTCCGCCTCCCGCGCGAAAAGGAGCTCATCGGCCACGGCCTCACCTCGTGCGCCACCTGCGACGGCGCTTTTTATAGAAACGTCCCCGTCTGCGTCGTGGGCGGCGGCGACTCGGCGGCGGAGGAGGCGACGTTCCTAACGCGGTTTGCCTCGAAGGTTTATTTGATCCATCGCCGCGGAGAATTGCGCGCGTCGAAGATCATGGCCGACCGCGCGCTCACCAACGAAAAGGTCGAGCCAATCTGGAACACTCTTCCGCTCGAATATCTCACCGACGCGGAAGGCGAGATGCGCGGCATCCGGCTCAGAAATCTGGAGACCGGCGAGGAGAGCGAATTGGAGGTGAAGTGCGTCTTCGTCGCCATCGGCCACACGCCGAATACCGCCCCCTTCCGAGGGCAGCTTGACATGGATGAAAATGGCTATCTGGTGCAGCACGACGGCACGCACACGAACATCCCCGGCGTCTTCGCCGCAGGCGATGTGGCCGACCACGTTTATCGGCAAGCGATCACGGCGGCCGGCGAAGGCTGCGCCGCCGCGCTGGATGCCGAGCGGTATCTCACGTCGCTGGAATAGCGAGTTTTAATTATCCGCTAAAGACGCGAAACACCCGAACTTTCAGCGTTTGCAATTGAAGCGACTCCTGCGAAAAAGCCCGCTTCCAATCGAGAGTCGCATTCCGGACTTAACGTGTATAGCGGGCATACTTCCGGTTCATTGAAAGTCTGCGATCTCACGCAGTTTTACTCGCCCGTCAGCGGCGGCGTGAAACGTTACATCAGCGAAAAAATCGCCTGGATGCGCGTTCATGCGCCCGGCGACGAGCACCTGCTCATCATCCCCGGCGAGTGCGACGAGATGATCCGCGACGGCCCCTCGACCACCTGCACCATCCGCAGCCCGCTCATCTCCCGCACCTCTCGCTACCGCGCTCTGCTGCGCCTCGGCGCGGTCGAGCGCATCCTCGAGCGCGAGAGGCCCGATGTCATCGAGAGCGGCGATCCCTACCAGATGGCGTGGAAAGCCATCGCCTCCGGCAACGCCCTGCGCATCCCGGTCGTCGGCTTCTATCACTCGCATTTCCCCGAGGCATATCTCCGCTCCGTCGCCAAGTATTTCGGTAACACCGCGACGGAGTTTACGATGGATCTCTCCCGACGTTACGTCCGAAACCTATATAACAAATTCGCCCGCACATTAGTCCCCTCCCCTGCCCTCGCCTCCCTCCTGGAGTCTTGGGGCGTCGCAAATGTCGAAAACATCGACCTCGGCGTGAACATCGACGTTTTCAAACCCGCGAGCGACTCCGCCGCCACGCGCATCGACCTAACAGTTCCGCCAGACAAAGTCGTCCTCGGCTACATCGGCCGGCTCGCGCCGGAAAAAAACACCCGCACCTTGTTCGACGCTTTTGCCCTGCTGATGCGCGATCACCCCGGCCGCTTCCACCTGCTCATCAGCGGCGATGGCCAGCAGCGCGCTGCTTTGGAAAAACTCCGCAGCGTCCACGGTGCCGCCATCACATGGCTCCCCTACTGCCGCGACTCGCACCGGCTCGCCCAGCTCTACCGCGCGATGGATCTATTCGTGCATCCCGGCATTCAAGAAACCTTCGGCCTCGTCACGCTCGAGGCGCAGGCTTGCGGCACCCCCGTTGTCGGGATTCGCGGCAGCTACATGGATCGCATCATCCAGAGCGACCAGAGCGGCTGGGCGTGCGAGAATAATCCCGCCGCCCTCGCCGCCGCGATCCTGCACACGACCGAATCCGGCATCGCCGACCTCCGCGAATCCGTCAGCCGCCGCGTGCGGGAGCGCTATTCCTGGAATCACGTTTTCACCCATCTCTTCAGCATCTACCGTTCGCTCCATGCCTGACGCACCGCTCATCCGCCCCTTTCACCTTGGCGACCGCGAGCGCGTCCGCGAGTTGTGCTGCGAGACCGGTTTCCTCGGCAACCCGATCGATCCCGTGTTCGAGGATCGCGAGCTTTTCGCCGATTTCCTCACTGCCTACTATACGGACTGGGAGCCCGAGTCGTCGTTCGTCATCGAGTTCGCCGGCCGCATCGACGGCTACCTGCTCGGCTCACGCCGCCCGTGGCGGCAGCAGCTCCATAGCCTCTACCAAAACGCCAGCCTTCTCCTCCGCGGTCTCTGGCGCTACCGCCGCTATGGAAAAGCCTCGCGCCGATTTGTCCACTGGATCGTCACGCAAGGCTGGCGCGAAGTCCCCGCCGCCCCGCGCCGCACCGCGCACTTCCACATCAACCTCCTCCCCGCGGCGCGCAACGTCGCCTCCACCCGCGCCCTCATGGACGCCTATCTCGACTACCTCCACCGGCACGGCGAGCGGCGAGTGTTCGGGCAAATGGTCACGTTCGAAAGCCGTCGCGGCACCCGGATGTTCGAGCGCTACGGCTTCAAAGTCCTCAACCGCTCCGAGATCTCCAAATACCGCGGCGTGCATCCCGAGCCCGTCTATCTCACCACGATCATCAAAGATCTCGACGAGAACGCCCGCCTTTACGCGAAAAGCGGAGACGAAGGCCGGTAAACCCTTGGCGCATCGATGAACGCCCGATCTGCCGTTCATCCGGCTCGACCTCCCGCGCCGGCCCTCCGATAGTTGCGCCTCCGGCATGATCAACGCGGCAGTCATCGGCATCTCAGGCTTCGGGCGAATCCACTACCACGATCTCGTGCGCCAGCATGAGCGCGGCCAGATGCGCCTGCTCTGCGCCACCGTCGTGAACCAGGACGACGAGCGCGAAAAATGCGACCGCCTCCGCGCGCTTGGGTGCGAGCTTTTCACCGACCACCACGCCATGCTCGCGCGCCACGGCAGCGCGCTCAACCTCTGCTGCATCCCCACCGGCATCCACCAGCATGCCCCGATGAGCATCGACGTCCTGCGGGCGGGCGCGAACGTCTTCGTGGAAAAACCGGCCGCCGCGACCGTCCAGGACGTCCTCGCCATGCGGGAGGCCGAGCGCGCCACTGGCCGCTTCGTCGCCGTCGGCTTCCAGACAATGTATGCGCGCGAGACCCTCTGGATGAAACGCGCCCTGCTCGCCGGCGAGATCGGCCCCGTGCGGGCCATCAAATGCCGGGGGCTCTGGCCACGGCTCGACTCCTACTACGAGCGCACGCGCTGGGCCGGCCGCCTGCGCATCGACGGCCATTGGGTGCTCGACTCCCCTTTCAACAACGCCATCGCCCACCAGTTGAACATGGTCTGCTTCCTCGCCGGATCCACCCTTGAGGAGCCCGCGCGGCTTGCCACCATCGAGGCCGAGTTGAGCCGCGCCCACGAGATCGAGAGCGCCGACACCGCCGCTCTGCGGATCGTCACGAGCACGGGCGTGCCGATCTATTTTTTCGTCACCCATTGCTCGGAGGAAACTCGCGACCCGGAGATCGTGGTGCGCGGCGAGGCCGGCGAGCTCCACTGGAACTTCAAGACCGCTACGATCCGCCGCGGCGATGGGACGAGCGAGACCGTGCCGACCGAGACTGGCGACGAGCTGCGCGACAGCATCATGGCGCGCCTGCGCGAGCGAATCACCGGCGCGCCGGCCTTCGTCTGCGGCCTCGGCATCGCCGGCACGCACACTCTGGCCGTCAATGGCGCGCACGATTCCTCGCCACCGCACCCGATCGACCCGCGCCATATCCGCCGCGGCCCCGCCGCGGGCTCGGTAAAAACGGTCATCCACGGCATCGATGCGCTCATCGACAGGGCCTTCGACGAGGAGAGCCTTTTCAGCGCGCTCGGCGCCGAATGGTCGCACCCCGGGCGGCGGATCGAACTGGAAGACTATAGCGAATACCCCTCCCGCTGATCCGCAGCTACTCCAGCGAGTGGAGGCCGATCATGTTCCCCTCGGATCGACGACCAGCGCGATCAGAATGACACGGAGGATGGGCCGCCCGTATTTTGCTGCGTGAGCCCTGAGAAACGCTTTGCCCGCTGACGCGCCCGCCCGCTAGGCTTGCCCGCCAATGCCCGATACGGCCCTCAGTCCCGGCACCGCCGTCTCCCCCGAGCAGTGCGTCGCCGCCTACCGCTGCATGCTGCTCGCCCGCCTCGCCGACGACAAATTCGCCGCGCTCTACCGGGGTGGGAAAATCACCGGCGGCGTTTTCCTCGGGCGCGGGCAGGAGGCGGTCAGCGCGTCGCTCGGCTTGTCATTGAAAAAGGGCGACATCTTCGCCCCACTCATCCGCGACCAGGCGGGGCGGCAGGCTTTCGGCGAGCCGCTCGCCGATGCTTTCCGCACTTTCCTCGGCTCACGGCTCGGCCCGATGCGCGGGCGCGATGGGAATGTCCACCGTGGCCGCCCGCGCGAGGGTTATTTCGCAATGATTAGCCATCTCGGCGCGATGCTTTCAGCCGTCTCCGGGGCGCTGCTCGCGCGGCGGATGCGCGGCGAGACCGGTTCGGTTGGCGCGACTTGCGTAGGCGACGGCGCGACTTCGACCGGCTCGTTTCACGAAGGGCTGAACATGGCCGCCGTCGAGCGCCTCCCGCTCGTCGTCCTCGTGGCCAATAATCAATACGCGTACTCCACGCCGACGAACCGGCAGTTCGCCTGCGGCGATCTCGTGGAAAGGGCGCGCGGCTATGGCATCGAGGGCGTCTCTATCGACGGCACGGATTTCCGCGAGTGTCTCGAAAAGATCGGCGGCGCAGTCGAGCGGGCGCGCGCTGGCGGAGGGCCGCAGCTCATCGTCGCCTCGCTTCTGCGGCTCGCGGGCCACGGCGAGCACGACGACGCCAGCTACGTCGATGCGGCTTTGAAAAGCTCGCCGCTGGGCCGCGACTGTCTCGAGGTGGCCGAGGAGTTTCTCCTCGAACACGACTGGGCCGCCGCCTACGAGCTGGCCCAATGGCGCTCCGAAGCCCTCGACGAAATCGAGGAAGCCGCCGCCACCGCCCAGCGCGAGCCGGCGCCCGATCCCGCGCAGGAAGACTGGTGCGCGCTGGCGACGCGGCGATTGATGGAAGGAGCGGACGCGTGAGCATCACTTACCTCGAAGCCATCCGCGAGGCGCAGGCGCGCGCGCTGCAGGATCCGCGCGTCTTCATCTACGGGCAGGATGTCGGGCCGTTCGGCGGCGCTTTCAAAGCCACGAAAAATCTCGCGAAGGAATTCCCCGGGCGCGTGCTTGACTCCCCGATCAGCGAGGACGCGCAGATCGGCGCGGCCATCGGTGCGGCCATCGAGGGCATGCGACCCATCGTCGAGATGCAGTTCGCGGATTTCTCGACGGTCGGCTTCAACCAGATCGTGAATCACGCCGCCACGCTGCATTGGCGCACAGAGACGCCGTGCCCGATCGTTGTGCGGCTCCCACAGGGCGGCACGGCGGGCGGCGGGCCATTTCACAGCCAGAGCATGGAGGCGCTCTACGCGCATTATCCGGGGCTCATCGTGATGACGCCCGCGACGGTCGAGGACGCCTACAGCATGCTGCTCGAGGCCGTGGAGATCGACGACCCGGTCGTCTTTTGCGAGCACAAGTATCTTTACTATCACCTCAAGGCCGACGCGCTCCCGACCGAGGCGATGCCCGCCGGACGCGCCCGCATCGCCCGCATGGGCCGCGACGCCACGGTCGTCACCTACAGCGCGATGGTCCACGAGGCGCTCGCGATGGCCGAGGAACTCGCCGGCGAAGGCAGCGAAGTCGAAGTCGTCGATCTGCGCACCGTGAAGCCGCTCGACACCGACACCGTCCTCGCCTCCGTCGCGCGCACCGGCCGCCTCCTCGCGGTCGGCGAAGCTTTCCCCTGGGGCGGCGTGACCGCCGAGATCATAGCACGCGTCGCCGCCGAGGGCTTCCACCTGCTCGACGCCCCGCCCCAGCGGCTCAACGCCAAAGACACCCCCGTCCCCTACCACCCGAATCTCTGGGGCACCCATCGCCCTACCGCCGATAGCATCGCCCACGCCGTGCGGCGGCTTCTTCGTTCGTAAAAAACCGACGCCACCATGCCCAGAATCCCGCTCATCATGCCGCAGCTCGGCGAGTCTATCGCCGAGGCCACCGTGATCACCATCGCCATCGCGCCCGGCGACGAAGTCCAGGCCGACCAGGACATCATGGAAGTCGAGACGAACAAAGCCGTGATGAGCGTCACCACGCCTTGCAGCGGCACCATTCAGGAAATCCTCGTCGAGCCGCAGCAGAGCTACGCCGTCGGCGCTACGCTCGGCTGGCTCGAAGTCACCGAGGAAAATGCTGCACGCCACGGCCTTACCGAGCCAACTCCCGTGGTCGCCGAGCCGCCCGGCATCGAGCCGACACACACGCCCGGCGTGAAAAAAGTCGAGCCTACCGTGCGCGGCCTCCCTGTCCCCGCGCACGCCGAGGGCGCCAGCTACCTCTCGCCGAGGATGAAGGCCCGCATCGCCGAGTTCGGCCTGCACGCCGCCGACATGGCCGGCATCGCCGGGAGCGGTTCCGCCGGGCGCGTCACCATTGAGGATTTCGAAAAATTCGTCGCCGCCCTCGAGACGCAGCGCATGAGCCCCGCCTCCTCCATGCGCGTCGCCGTGGCCGACGCCATGCGCCGGAGCTGGGCCCGCCCCCTCGCCACCGTCGGCCTCCCGCTCCTCCTCGATCCCGTCCTAGCCCATCGCAAAACACAAAACCCCAAGCCCGGGCCCGCCCTCTACGCCCTGCGCGCCCTCGCCCTCGCCCTCGCCGAGAACAGCGCCCCCGCCGGCCGCCTCATCGGCAACCGCATCGTCCACCCGCCCGCCATCGACATCGGATTCGCCGTAGAGGCCGAGGATGGCGTCCTCGTCCCCGTGCTGCGCGCCGCCGACACCCGCACCCTCGCCGACCTCACTACGCGCTATAACGAACTCGTTGAACTCGCCCGTCAGCGCCGCCTCCCCGGCGACGCCACCGGTGCCTCCGTCGCGACCGTCACGAATTTCGGCACCTTCGGCCTCACCTTCGCCACACCCATTCCGCTCCCCGAGCAGACCCTCGTGCTCGGCCTCGGTGCCGGCATGATCGCCCCCCGCTGGGATGCGGAGAAAAAGCAATTCGTCCCCGTGACCGAGGCGAACCTGACCTTGAGTTTCGACCACCGCGTCCTCGACGGCGGTGCCGCCGGCCGCCTCCTCTCCCGCATCGCCGCCCTCCTCGCCGAACCGGAGAAATTGTGAACGCGTTCGCGAAGCGAGCGCTACCCGTCCGATGACCCGCCGCGAGCGGTGGAATATCTCGCGCGTCGCCATCGATCATCCGTGGCTTACGCTGGCGCTTTGGCTCGCGGTCGCGGTCGCGGGAGCGTTCGCATTTTTTCAGCTGAAGTTTTCGCTGCTGCCGGACATCACCTTTCCCCTCGTAGTCGTCGGCGCGGGGATGCCATCGGACAGCGCGGAGGAGACTGAGGAAAAGCTCACCATCCCGATCGAAACCGCCCTGTCGAAAATCGAAGGGCTCGAGGAATCGCAGAGCAACACACATCCGGGGCGCGCCATCGTAACTCTCTCGTTTTTCGTCGGCACCGATCTCGAGAAATCGACACGAGCCGTGGAAAGCGCTCTCACCACCCTCCATCTTCCGCCCGACTCAGCCCACGAAGTTACCCCGCTCAACCTCAACGAATCCGCCGTACTCACCTACGCGGTCTCGGGCTCGTCTCTCCCGCCTCTGGAAAAACTCGCCGCCCTCGAAGGCGTCGCGCAGACACCCATGCGCCCCGCCCGCTTCGATGGAGAGCCCGCCCAAGCCCTCTCCATCATCAAGCACGGCCACGCGAACAGCCTCGACGTCGTCGCCCGCGTCCGCGCCGAAGTCGCCCGCCTCCGCACCGCGCACCCCGATCTCCAGATCGTCGAAGCCTCCACCCAGGCCGATTTCATTCGCGAAGCGACCCACGCCACCATCGAGGCGCTCCTCGTCGCCGTGGCCCTGTCCGTCCTCGTCATCTATCCGTTCCTGCGCAGTTGGCGCGCCACGCTCATCGCCGCGCTCGCCATTCCCACCTCGCTGCTCGGCACCTTCGTCGTCATGTGGGCGTGTGGGTTCGAACTCGAGACCATCACCCTCCTCGCCCTCGCGCTCGTCGTCGGCATCATCATCGACGACGCCATCGTCGATGTGGAAAACATCGCGCGCCACCTCGACGAAGGTGCGGAGCCGCGGGGCGCCGCC
>PPFU01006487.1_pt1 | contig 17290 bp, 16 predicted proteins | sample 1535991 | NCBI WGS metagenome assembly PPFU01 (sample SAMN04901290, study PRJNA319586) | Hypolithon metagenome, whole genome shotgun sequencing project. | isolation source: Antarctic Hypolithon | place: Antarctica: Miers Valley | collected 2014
AACTCGGCGAGGCGGTTGAGCACGAGTTCGAGCACACCGCCGAGTTCGCCGGCTTTCACCATGTTCACGTAGAGCTTGTTAAAAATGCGCGGGTGCTGCGCGAGGCTCTCGGAGAAGGTGCTGCCGCCCTGCACGGAGTCGGCGAGGCTGATGATCGTGCCTTTCAAAACGACATCGCGTTCCTGTTTCGCGAGCACCGTGAGGCCGCGCAGCAGCGGCAGGCCCGCGTCGATGAGGGTCGCGAGCTGACGGGTGAAGATCATGAGGATCTTCGGCTTGACCGTTTTCTTTTGGAAAAGAACAACGCCGCCCTTTTTCGTGGCGGGCGAGGCGGCGGCGGCCTTGATCGCGCTTTTCGGCTTCTTGGCTCCTGCTTTTCCGGCCTCGACAACGCTGGTTGGGAAATAACCGGATTGTCGGAGTTGGCCGACGGCGTCGTTGGAGGAGCCGGCGTCGATGACGCCGGTGGCTTCCTGACCCCGCGCGTCGAGTGCTACGTATTGGAATGAAGGCATTGTTTTGGAGGGTTGAGAGGCGGGGAAAATTATGCGCGCTAGAGAACGTTGTCGATAGACGAATTCTTCGTCATTCGTCATTTGGATTTCGTCATTTCCCGACAAGCCGCCCCCGCGCACACTCCGCGCCCGTGCGCATACGCATCCGCTACTCCACCAGCTACCGCTACGAAGCCGAGGTCGGTTTTTCGCGTCACATCTTCCGGCTCTTCCCGCGGCAGGATCAATTTGTCGCCGTGCGCGCGATCGACTTCCACGCCAGCCCCGAGGCGGATGTGCAACATCGGCGCGATCTTTTCGACAATTCGGTCGCCCACTGCATCTACCGCGAGCGCTCCCACGAACTCGCCGCCACGCTCGAGCTCGAGCTCGAGCTGCGCGAGAAAAACGCCTTCCACTTCCTGCTTGATCCGCACGCCGTCGAATTCCCTTTCCAATACGAACCCCGCGAGCGCGCCGCTCTCGAGCCATATCTCCGCGCCGAGGGCGGGGCGGAGCTACCTTTTTGGAAAGCTCCGTCCACCCCGCAGCCGACGGTCTCCGCGCTGGTCGGCCTGAACAACGCCCTGCACGAGCACCTCCGCTACGAGCGCCGCGAGGAAGGCGCCGCACTTTCGCCCGCCGAGACGCTCGCCGCCGGGCAGGGCGCGTGCCGGGATTTCGCTCTGCTCCTCGCCGAGACGCTCCGCGCGCACGGTGTCGCGGCGCGCTTCGCCAGCGGCTATCTCTGCGAGTTCGGGAAAAAGGAGCGCGTCGCCGAGGGCGCGCTGCACGCGTGGACGGAGGCATATCTGCCCGGCGCGGGCTGGGTCGGTTTTGATCCCACGAACGGCGTGCTTTGCACCGAGAATCACATCACCGCCGCCGTCGGCCTCATCCCGCACGACGTCTCCCCCATCTCGGGCACCTACTACAGCGACGTCCCCGTCCCATCGAAGATGACCGCCTCTCTTGAGATGGAGAAACTCGACTCGTGAGCACCGCCGACCACGCCGCCGACCAAATTTCCCGCCGTCTCCGCGCCCGAGGCATCGCGCTCACCCTAGGAGGCGAGCCGACTTACGTGCCCGTCGATCCCACCGGGGCCGAGTGGAACTTCACCGCCGTCGGCCCCACCAAACTCACCTACGCCTACGCCCTCGCCGATGCCCTCATCGCTGACTCCCTCTCGGGTGCCGCGGTCTTTTTCTCGCCGGGCAAACTCTACCCCGGCGAGACCAACCCCCGATGGGCGCTGAACATCCTCTGGCGCAAAGATGGCAAACGTCTCCTCCCCAAGCGCAAAGCCAACGCAAAAAAGCCAGCGCTCGCTGACATCGAGCGCGCTCTCCTCCGCGCCCTGCGGCTCGACACCCGCTGGCTGCGCGCCACCGATCCCACCGGCCGCGCCAGCCAGGTGCGCGTCCTCCCGCTCGATTACGATGGCCGCCGCTGGGTCAGCGCCAGTTGGGGAAAAAAGCGCACGCTCGAGCTGAGCGGAGCCGAGGGCCCTGCCGGACTCCGCCTCCCGCTGAATACCGTGCCTGAGGGCATCTCACGCCGCGCTCTCGTCGTCGAAGTCCGCGATCAAAAACTGAACGTCTTCCTCCCGCCCCTGCGCCAGCGCCCTTTCACCCAGCTCCTGCGCGCCATCGAAAAGGCGATTGGCGGACCCCACTACCTAGAGGGCTACGTCCCCGAGGACGAAGCCCGCCTCTGGCACCGCGCCGGCCTCACCGCCGATCCCGGCGTGCTCGAGATCAACCTCCCCGCCTGCGCCACCTGGCAGGAATACCGCGATTGGCTCACCCTCCTCGAGCGCACCACCGCGACCGTCGGCCTCCGCTCCCACAAGCAGGCGTCTGCCGAGGAGAGCGCCGGCACCGGTGGTGGCAATCACCTCCTCTTCGGCGGCCCCACGCTCGAGACGACACCGTTTTTCACCGAACCCGGCTGGCTCGTCTCCATCCTGCGCTACTGGCAGCGGCACCCGGCGCTCTCGTATCTTTTCACCGGCGTCTATGTCGGGGCGTCGTCCCAGGCCCCGCGGCCCGACGAGAGCGCGCGCGACCTGCCCGACCTCGAGATGGCCTACCGCTTCCTCGAGACCCTCCCCGCCGGCGACCACCGGTGGCTCCTGAGCGAGACCCTGCGCCACCTGCACATCGACGGCAGCGGCAACACCCACCGCAGCGAGATCAGCTTCGACAAATTCTGGAACGCGAGCTGGCCCGGCGGCTGTCGCGGCCTCATCGAGTTCCGCGCCGTCGAGTCGCTGCCGCACGCCGAGTGGATGTCCGCCGTCGCCCTCCTCTGGATGTCCCTCGCCACGATGCTGCTGGAAAAACCATGCCGCACCCCACTCGTCGCCCACGGTCGCGCCTTGCACGACCGCTTTTTCCTCCCGACACCGCTCTGGCAGGATTTTTCAGAAATCCTCGCCGACCTGCGCCGCGCGCGTCTCGGCCTCGACGACTCGATCTTCCGCGCGATCTGGGACTGGCGGTTTCCCCTCGCGCTCGAGCATGAGGAAAACGGCGAGACTCTCACCATCCGGCGCGCCCACGAGGAATGGCCGCTCCTCTGCGAGACCCCGCTCGAAGGCGGCAGCACCAGCCGGTTCGTCGATAGCTCCATGGCCCGGCTTGAGTTTCGGGCCAGCCCGAATTTCGCCGAAAACAACCGCCTCTATATAAACAGCCGCGAACTCCCCCTGCTCGAACTCGCCCCCGGAACGCCCGGGGCAGCGCTGCGCTTCCGTCGCACCCAGCTCCACCCCGCGCTGCATCCCGGCATCGCGCCGCAAGTCCCGCTCATCGTCACGATCATGCGCGGCGACACGAAGTCCAGCTACCGCCTCGAAGCCGACCGCCGCCTTTTCGTTCCGCACGAAGGCAAGAGCCCCCGTCTCAGCAAGCGCCCCTGCCAGCTCCCCTCCCCCGGCACGCTCGCCTACGACCTGCGCCTCCCGTAACTATTGCGTGAGCTTCGAGGTGGCTTTGATGATGTCGGAGAAAGCGTGCGGATCGAGGCTTGCACCGCCGACGAGCGCGCCGTCGATGTCGGGCTGGCTCATCAAGGATTCGGCGTTGTCGGGCTTTACGCTGCCGCCGTATTGGATGCGGATGCGCTCGGCGGAGGCTTCGCTGCCGAGGACGGCGAGGGTCTTGCGAATGAAGGCGTGGGCTTCCTGAGCCTGGTCGGGCGTTGCCGTGCGCCCCGTGCCGATCGCCCAAACCGGTTCGTACGCGATCACGAGGTTTTCGAGCGCGTCGGAATCAAAACCGGCGAGGCTGCCGCGGAGCTGGGTCTCGAGGACTTCCTCGACGGCTCCGGCGTCGCGCTGCTCGAGGGTCTCGCCGATGCAGACGATGGGGCGCAGCGTGGCTTCCATCGCGGCGTGAGCTTTTTGGTTCACGGTCTCGTCGCTCTCGCCAAAAAGCGTGCGGCGTTCGCTGTGGCCGAGCACGACGTAGCGGACGTACAGCTCGCGGAGCATGAAGGGGCTGATCTCTCCGGTGAACGCGCCGGAGGTTTTCGGGTGCATGTTCTGCGCGCCGAGCTTGATGTTTTGGATGTCGGAAAGGAGATCGCCGAGTTTGGAGAGGGCGGTGAAAGGCGGGATGAGGACGATCTCGACGCGGTTCTCGTCGGCGACCTCGACGAGGAAACTGTCGAGGTAGGACGCTGATTCGGAGAGCGTCATGTGCATTTTCCAGTTGGCGGCGATGATGGGTTTGCGCATGGGAAGTTTGATGGGTGGAGAGACGAGCGCTCGGTAAGTTTGTGGAGCTTTAGGTTTCGCAGACTCGACTATTTTTCGCTGAGGGCGGCTACGCCGGGGAGGTCTTTGCCCTCCAAGAGTTCGAGGGAGGCTCCGCCTCCGGTGGAGATGAAGGTCATCTTCTCGGCGAGGCCGAATTGTTTCACGGCGGTGACGGAATCGCCGCCGCCGATGATCGATTTGGCGTCGGATGCGGCGACGGCTTCGGCGATGGCGCGGGTCCCTTTCGCGAACTCGGCGATCTCGAAGATGCCGAGCGGACCGTTCCAGAGAATCGTCTTCGCATGGGCGATTTCTTCTTTGAACAACTCGATGGTGGCAGTGCCGATATCGACGGCTTCGTAGCCTTCGGTGACGCCGGTCTCGGGGCTGTGGATGGCGGTGTTGCGCGGGGTCGCGCCGGGAGCGATTTCCTGGGTTTCGAGGTTATCGACAGGGAGGACGAACTTGACGCCTTTGCTTTTCGCCAGGTCGAGGATCTCTTGGGCGAGGTCGAGTTTGTCGGCTTCGACGCGGCTTTTCCCGACGGGGATACCCTGCGCTTTGAAGAAGGTGTAGGCCATCGCGCCGCCGATGAGGAAGACGTCGGCTTTCTCCATGAGCGCTTTAATGACGCCGATTTTGTCGGAAACTTTCGACCCGCCGAGGATGACGAGAAAGGGGCGCTCGGGCTCGGCGAGGCCGTCGCGAAGATAGGCGAGTTCCTTTTCCATGAGCAGGCCCATGGCGGACTGCCCGACGTGCGCGGTGATGCCGGCGGTGGAGGCGTGGGCGCGGTGGGCGGCGCCGAACGCGTCGTTGACGTAGAGGTCGCCGAGTGCGGCGAGCTGGGCAGCGAGGGCGTCGTCGTTTTTCTCTTCGCCGGGCTGGAAGCGGAGGTTTTCCAAAAGTGCGACATCGCCGGGCTGGAGGCTCTCGACAATAGCGCGGGTGTCGTCACCGACGGTCTCGTGGCTGAAAATGACGGGGTGGCCCAAGAGGTCGTGCAGCGCGAGGCCGATGGGGCGCAGGGAGTATTTTTCCACGGGCTGGCCTTTCGGGCGGCCGAGGTGGGCCATGAGGATGACCTTCGCGCCTTTTTCCCGAAGGAGCTGAATCGTCGGTAGGCTCTCGCGGATGCGGGTGTCGTCGGTGATGGTCGTGCCATCGAGGGGGACGTTGAAATCGACGCGCACGAGGACGCGCTTGCCTTTCACTTCGAGGTCGCGGACGGAGAGTTTCATCGGGGCCGGGACGCTAGGCGGCGGGCGCGCGGAGAGTCAATGGATTGCGGATTGTTGATTGTGCTACGCTCGCCGCTATGCGGTGGAATCCTCTCCATGGCGCGTTGGCGCGGGCTTGCGGTGCGCCGGTCGCTGTCGAGGTGGAGAAAAGTCACGACCCGGCGCGGGTGGATCATTTGTGGATCGATGTGAACTGCGGGGAGGCGGGGTTTTTGCGCGGGGCGGTAAATACGTTTTCGCGACGAAATGAGGCGGCGGGATTTGATGCGCGGGTGCGGGTGGGGATCGTGCGCTCGCGGTGGGAGGAGCTGCCGGAGGTGGGGCTTTTTGCGTCGGCGGGGCTCGATTATGCGGAGATCGAGGGTCGGGCGAATGTGTTTTACGAGACGATGACGCGGCGGGACCTGGAACTGTGGCTCATCGCGAAAGCGGCGGGTGCGGTGCGGGTGGAGATGTGGGGGCAGTATCACACGGGGGCGCGGGTGGGGCTGCACCAGGTTCACAGCCGACGGGCGAGCTGCGCGGTGGCGGAGGACATCGTGGGACGCGATGGGGCGCTGAAATTTTACCGCGAGGAGGAGCGCGCGGCGGTGATGGTGCTATTGAAGTTCTGCGGGCAGCCGTGAAGTCACGCGCGGAGATACTTTTCCAGCCGGACGCGGAGCTCTTGGCGGGCGCGGAAGAGGACGCTCTTCACGGCTGGGACTGTGAGGTCGAGGATCGCGCCGATCTCCTCATACGGCAGCTCTTCGTACCGGCGCAGGATGATGGCCATGCGCTGCGGCTCGGGGAGGGCGTCGATGGCGGTCTGGATCGCATCCGCCAGCTCGGTGTCGAGGAGGGTCTCGCCAGGGCCGCGCGCGGCGGGATCGGTGGGCTGCAAATGGTGCTCCTCCTGCTCGACTTCCAGCGCGGTCACGGGGCGGCGGTTGCTCCTGCGGTGTTCGTTGAAGACGAGGTTGCGCGTGATTTTAAAAAGCCATGTCGTGAACTTCGCGGTCGGCTCGTACCGCGGCGCGGATTTCCAGATGCGCAGGAAAACCTGCTGCGCGATGTCTTCGGCTTCGGCGGAGTTGCCGAGCATTTTCGCGACGGTGCCGATGACTCGGCTTTGATGCGCCTCGACGAGGTCACGAAATGCCTCGGTGTCGCCGTGCTTGATTCGCGCCATCCAGGCGAGATCCTGGGCGTCGGCGGGGTCGCCGCCGGTCATGGGGTCGCTTCGGCGACGAGCGGCTCGGGAGCGGGGGCGGGTGGGCCGTAATACCAGCGGTGCAAGCGCGCGGGGGAGACGCCGAGTTTATAGCAAAGGATGAGGGCGCCGTTCTGGATGGTCGTCTTCCACGCGCCGCGCTGGTCGTGCCGGCGGGAGGAGGAGGCGATGGGGGGATCGAGCACGAGCACGCGGCCGGCGCGGCGAAGGCGGCGGGAAAATTCGATGTCTTCCATGAGCGGCATGTCGGCGAAACCGCCCATCTGCTCGAAAGTTTCGCGTCGGATGAAAATCGACTGGTCGCCGTAGAGGGTGCCGCCGCGGGCGGCCATCGTGCGGCCGATGGGCTCGGCCCAGCGCAGCCACGGGTGTCGGGCATCGAAGTGCCGGTGGAAAGCGCCGCCGACGCTGCGTCCGTCGCGCATGGCGCGGATGAGGGCATCGACATGGAACTGGGTGAGCACGGTATCGGCGTGGTGGAAAAGGAGGAGGTCGCCGGTGGCCACGGCTGCGCCGGTGTTCATCTGCCGGCCGCGGTTCGGCGCGGGACACACCGCGACACGAGCGCCGAAGTCGCGGGAGATGGTGGGGCAGCGGGCATCGGCGGAGGCGTCGGCGACGATGATCTCGGTGATGCCGGAAAGCCGGGAGACGAGCGCAAGCACGGTTGCGAGGGCTTCGGCGTCGTTCCAGCACGGGATGACGACGCTGAGGGAGGGGGAACCGGAGGGCATCAGTCCTGTCGAGCGAGGAGGGCGGCGCGGGCGCGCTCGAGTTTGGCGCGCTCTTTGGCGGTGAGGGAGGCGAGGCCGTGCTCGGCGATTTTGTCGAGGATCGGGTCGATGGACTCGACGCTGTCCTCCTCGGGCTCGCGGCGCGGGGCGGGGCGCGCGGGGCGGCGGGCATGGCCGGACGCGTCGGCAACGGAGGGACGGCGGAATTTTTTCCCGACGAAATCGGCGACCTGCCCGGCACCATCGTGCTGGAGGAAACGGATGTAGCCGAAGGAAAGTGCGGCGACGCTCCAGAGGACGGACATGCCGATCCAATCGCCGGGGAGATAGCTCATGGAGGCGAGGACGAGGCCGGCGAAGGCGAACCATTTGAGGGGGACGAAGCCGAACCAATCCATGTTCGGATAGAGCGTGGCGAAGGCGATGAACATGCCGATGGTGAATTCATACGAGCCGGAGTGGCCGGAGGGTCGGCCCGCGACGTGCCAGAGGAGCAGGACGACGACGGGAGCGGCGAGGGCGAGGCTGACGAGCTGGAGGAAACGGGTGCGGCCGAGGTATTTCTCGACCTCGATGCCGGCGATGTAGAGGAAGATGAGGGAGAAGATGGAGAAGAAGTTCGGCGTATCGACGAAGCAGTAGGTGAGAGGCTGCCAGAGCGCGCCGCGCAGGAACTCGGCGGAATGGAAACCCGCCCAGAGCGGAGCCTGACCGGCTGAAATCATGAACTGGGTGGCGATCATCCCGAGGCCGCAGAGGGCGACGAGGATGGTGGTGATGTACACCGGGAATCGCTGAACCCAGGTGACGGGACGGTAATCGCCGGAGGTGGAAAGGCTCTGCATGGCGCGGAGTGCTTTTTATAGCAGCGGGCGCGGGAAGTGGATAGGCGACTTATTGCCTGCTCCGCTTTTTGTTTCGTTTCGCGTAAAGAGCGCGCGCCCAATCGACATGAACCTCAAGCGCGCCGCCATCACCACCTGCCAGATCGTCATCACGCTGGCGCTGCTCTACTGGGTTTTCCACGACCCGGAGAAGCGCGCGAAAATGGGCGACGCCCTCTCGCGCGCGAACTGGTGGTGGCTCCTCGCCGCCTTCGCCGTCTATGGCACGGTCGAGGCCGTGGCCGTCGTGCGCTGGCAGCTCCTCTTGCGCGTTCAGGGCATTTACCTCGGCTGGCTGCGCGTCGGCGGGCTGCTGATGATCGGGGTCTTTTTCAATCTCTTCATGCTCGGCGCGACCGGCGGCGACGTGGTCAAAATTTTCTACCTCCTCAAGGAGACGCCGGGCAAACGCGCGCAGGCGCTCCTCGCCGTGCTCATGGACCGCCTCATCGGCCTCATCGCCCTTATCTCCATGTCCTCGATTTTCATCGGCCTGCGTTTTCATAAACTCACCGGCCTCACGCTGGGCGAGGCGTGGGGGTCGCTGCTCGCGCTGGGGCCGACGGGGTTTTTTGCCGAACTCCCGCGCACCGGACAGCTCGCGATGACGCTCATTTTCATCCTCGGCGGCGCGCTCGTCGGCATCCTCATTTCCTTCGCCGTCACTGGCTTCGGCCTCGTCGAAAAACTCCCCGCGCGCCTCCCTTTCCACAAAACGCTCGTCGAGCTGTCGGTCGCCTACAACCTCTACGCTCGCGCCTGGATACCGTCGCTCGCCGCTTTTTTCCTCTCGCTCCTCGCGCACGGGATTTATTTCGTCACCTTCTATCTCTGCGCGCGCGCCTTCGACGCCGTGTCGCGCGCGCCGAGCCTGTTCGACATGTTCACCGTCATGCCCATCGTGAACACCCTCACCGCCCTGCCGCTCAGCGTCTCCGGCGTCGGCCTGCGCGAGTGGCTTTTCGTCCAGCTCCTCCCCGCGATGAAGGGCGAAGTCCCCGTCCTCATCTCCTCGACCGGCTTCATCGTCATCGCGATTTGGAGCCTCGTCGGCGGCGTGATCTACCTGATTTACCGGCCCAGCGAGCACGCGCGGCTCGGCGAGATGGAGCGCGTCGTCGAGGCCGTGGAGGAGAAAATCGTGCGCACTCATGAGCAGTGATGCGCGCCCGGTGGTGGCGGTGAATTTCGCGCTGACGTGGGATGCCCGCATCACCACGCGCGAGCGGACGCCGGTCGATTTCTCCTCGCGCGCCGACAAACGCCGCCTCCACGAAATCCGCGCCGGAGCTGATGCCATCATGGTCGGCCGCAAAACCCTTGAAGCCGACGAGACCCGCCTCGGCATCCCCGGCGACCTGCGCGACGCTCGTGTGGCGCGGGGCGAGCGTCCGTGGCCGCTGCGCGTCATCGTTACGGGCTCGGGTGCCATCGCCCCGAGCGATCGCATCTTCCAAAGAACCGAGTCGCCCGTGATCATCTACTCGCGCGACAAGTGCGACGCGCCGGGCGAGGTGCGTCCACTCACCGGGCTGGCGGAAATGCTGCGAGACCTGCGCGCTCGCGATGGCGTCCGTCGGCTCGTGTGCGAGGGCGGAGGTGAATTGTTCCGCGCGCTGGTCGAGGCCGAGCTGGTCGATGAAATCAATGTAACGCTCTGCCCGCACGTCTTCGGCGGCGAAGGCGCGCCGACGCTCACCGGCATCGCCGATGGCTTCCTGCCGCGCGCCGCCGAGCTGCGCCTCGCGAAGATGGAAGTCGTCGGCGACGAGTGTTTTCTGCGCTATCACGTCGTCCGCTAAACCGGCGGGAGCCGTATCAATGCCATGCACACCGAGACCTCCATCCTGATCCGCGCGCCGCGGGAGCGCATCTTCGACACCGCCGCGGATCTCTCGCAGTGGCCGCGCATCCTGCCGCACTACCGCTACATCGACTACCACCGGCAGGGCCCGACGGAGAACATCGTCGAGATGGCCGCGATGCGCTCCGGCATCCCGATTTCGTGGCTCTCGCGGCAGGTGATCGACCGGCCCGGGTGGGAAGTCCGCTTCCACCACCTGCGCGCTTTTACGAAAGGGATGGACGTCGTCTGGACCTTCGAGGAAACGCCTGAGGGAGTGCTCGTCCGCATCGTGCATGAACTGCGCTTCCGCATCCCCGCGCTCGCCCCGGTCGCCAACAAAATCATCGGCGAATTCTTCATCGACGCCATCGCGCGGAAGACTTTGCAGCGCATGAAAGAACACCTCGAAGCGTGAGGCGCGCCGTCATCACCGGGGTCGGGCCGATCACCTGCATCGGCACGGGACGCGACGATTTCTGGCGCGGCATCCTCGCGGAAAAAAGCGGCGTCAGCGTCATCGAGAGCTTCGACACGAGTGCGTTCCAAGCGCGCTGCGGCGGGGAAATCCGCGACTGGAATCCCGCCGACTTCTTTCCTCCGCACCGGCTGAAACGGCTCGACCGCTACGCGCAATTCGCCGTCGCCTCCGCGCTCCTCGCGCTCGAGGACGCCGGCCTCCCGTGGTCGCGCGAGCAGCCTCAGCCACGCTCCGGCATCAGCTTCGGCACCGCGCTCGGCGGCATCGCGAACGCCGAGCACGAGCACCAGCGTTTCTTGAAAAAAGGACCGCGCGGGGTGAACCAGACGCTCGCCCTGCAAGTCTTCGGCGGCTCCGCGCACTCCAACATCGCCATCGAATGCGGCTTCCAAGGGCCCGGCACGACGAACTCCAATAGCTGCGCCAGCGGCACCGTCTCCGTCGGCGAAGCCCTCCGCTACATCCGCGACGACATGGCCGACGTCATCGTCGCCGGTGCCGCCGAAGCCCCGTTGAGTCCCCTCACCTTCGGCGCGTTCGACATGATTCGGACGATGACACGTTCCCCCGGCGATCCAGCGCTCGCCTATCGCCCGTTTGATTCGGCGCGCGATGGATTCGTGATGGGCGAAGGCGCGGCGAGCCTAGTCATCGAGGAATACGAGCACGCCCGCCGTCGCGGCGCGCGCATCTACGCCGAAGTGCTCGGCTACAGCCTCACAAACGAAGCCTACCACATGACCTCTCCCCTCCCCGGCGGTGCCGCCGTGATGGAGTGCATGCGCCTCGCGCTCGCCGACGCCCGGCTCGAGCCCGCGCAGATCGATTACATCAACGCCCACGCCAGCGGCACCCAGCTCAACGACTCGAACGAAACCGCCTGCATCCGCGCCGTCTTCGGCGACCACGCCGCGCGCCTCGCCGTGAGCGGCACGAAGCCCTACACCGCCCACCCCCTCGGCGCGACCGGAGCCATCGAGACCGTCCTCTGCGCGCTTGCGATCGAGCACAGCCACCTCCCCCCGACGCTCAACTTTCAAAACCCCGACCCCGCCTGTGACCTCGACATCGTGCCAAACGCCGGCCGCCCCGCGCGCATCGACTACGCGATGAGCAACGCCTTCGGCTTCGGCGGCATCAACTCCTGCATCATCCTCGGGCGGGTTGTGGACTAAGCCCAGTGATCACGTCAGTGCTCTGCGCGGTGTTAACCGCGCGATAGATCTGAGATTCCAATTGAAGTCCCGCAGCCGCAGCCTAATTTTCGATTTATGACGGTCGAAGAAATCAAATCCGAAGCTGCCAAGCTTCCACCGGACGACCGCTATGAACTCGTGAAGTCGATCGCGCAGAGTGCGGATCTTCGCGAGCTTCGACGCGCGGCGCTCGTGCGAGAGATCAAAGTTGGGCTTCAGCAACTCGACTCTGGAGAATTCGTCGAGTGCCAGGACAACGAGGAACTTCAGCGGTTCTTCGACGGGGTCAAGACTCGCGGTCGCGAGATGCTCAACGCGCGCAACAAATCGGCAGCGTGAGCCGTTACCGGGTGGCGTGGGCGGCGCAACGGGACCTCGACGAAATCTGGTATCACATCGCCTCCTTCGACATCCAAGCCGCCGACCGATGGCTGCATGCTGTGGAGCAGAAGTTCATGCTGCTCGCGACGCAGCCACACGCCGGACAGGCACGAACAGACCTCGCCCCCGACCTGCGACTCCTTCCCGTGGGCAGCTACCTTGTGTTTCACCGACCGTTGGAGAACGGCGTTGAGATCGCACGCGTGATCCACGGCTCGCGCGACTATGGCCCAGAGTTTTTCTGAAGCTCGGGCTCGATGCCTGATTACAGCAACAGCTACGCGCCGCCTTTGATCGCGAGACGCAGGTCGTCGAGGATCGAGTAAAGGCACGGGATCAGGATCATCGTGAGCCCGCTTGCGAAGGTGAGGCCGAAGACGACCGCCTGCGCCATCGGCGCCAAGAATTGCTCCTGCCCGCTCGTCGTGAAGGCGAGACCCATCAGCCCCGCGACCGTCGTCGAGGTCGTTAGAAAAATCGGCCGGAAACGCATCTTGCCGCTCACGAGGATCGACCGCCACCGAACGAGCGGTGAGCTTTTCATGAGCGCCTCGCCGGTCTCCGGATCTCGGCGTGATTCGTCCTTCCGGTATTCATTGATGAAATCGACGAAGACGACCGAGTTGTTCACCACGATGCCGGCGAGCGCGATCGTTCCCATGATCGACATAAGCCCGAGCGGCTCCTCCATGAAAATCAAACCCAACACCACGCCGACGATCCCGAACGGGATGACTGACATGATGACGAACGGCTGGAAGAACGAATTCGAAATGGTCGCCAGCAGCGTATAGATCAGCAGCATAGCGATGAGCGCGGCAAAGAGCATCGAGGAGACGCTTTCGGTCGTGTCTTCGTTCTCCCCGGTGAGCGCGAGTCGGTAGCCAGGATGCGCTTTTTCAATTTCGGGAATCCATTTTGTTAGTTTCGCATTCACCTCGGCGGAGGTCGTGGCGCGGTCGTCGATGTCGCTCGAGACCGTGACCATCCGCTCCTGCCCCTGACGCTTGATCCGCGCCAGGCCGCTTGTCCGCTCGACCGTGGCGACCGACGAAAGATCGACCAACTTCCCCTCGCGATTCTGGATGCGGAAGCTGCGCAGCATCGCCGGGTCGCCGGCGAAGCGCTCCTGCATCTTCACGCGGATCGTCACCTCGTCATTCCCCCAGCGCAGCCGCGCCGCCTCGATGCCCTGGAAAGCACCCTGCAACGCACGTCCAACCGCCCGCACATCGAGCTGCGCCCGGGCGGCACGGGCTTCATCGACATGCACCTGAAATTCCGTCTTCCCGCGCTCGAGATCGTCGGCCAGGTCGGTCACGCCCTTCTCTTCGCGCAGCCTTGCTTTCACCTCGTCGGCGATCTTCCGCAGTTCGATGAAATCTGGACCCTGTATCTCCACATTCACCGCGCGCCCGACCGGCGGCCCGCCCCGCTCCGCCTCTGCGGTCGCTTCGGTGAACTGCGGGAAACCCAGCAATAGGTTCCGCACGTCCCGCTCGATGACCGAGGCCTTGCGCGCGGCGGGGTTCTCCTCGTCGATGTCCACGATGATCATCGCCACATTCGTCCCATAAACGAGGAACTGTCCGGTCGGATCGAGCCGAGCGCCGATGCGCGTGCTCAGCGCCAGCAAATCATCCTGCGGCAAAGTCGCCGCGATCTTTTCCTCCACCCGAGCGACCGCCGCCTCAGTCTGGTCAAGCGTCGCGTCGGCGGGCAGGTCGAGTTTCACGATGAGGCGGTCGGCAAAATCGGTCGCAAAGAGCTGGAAGCGCACCACTCCCAAGCGCAGCGCGATGCCGACGGCGACAAGGCTCAGGACGAAACCTAACAAAACCCAGCCGCGCCGCCGCAGGCAGATGGCGAGCAGGTGGAGGTAAATCTCGATGACCACATCGAGCGCGCGGTTCACGGCATTCCGCATCTCCCGATAGACGATGCCGAAGTGCAGCGCGCCCCGCCCCACCCACGACTGGCTGGCCGCGAGCTGCCCCTCGAGGTGCTCCACGCTCTGCCCGCGCCTCACGAAATCGACGATGTGGCTCGGCAGGACGAAGAACGCCTGCGCGAGCGAAAACGCGAGCGTCGTGCAGACGACGATCGGCACGATGACGAGAAATTTCCCGATGATCCCCTCCGCCAGCATGAGCGGGAGAAACGCCGCGACCGTCGTGCTCACGCTGCCGATCACCGGCCAGAGCACCTCGCCCGTCCCGCGGATCGCCGCCTGCGACATCGAGAATCCCTGCTCGATATAGCGGAAGCAGTTTTCCGAGATGACGATGGCGTCATCGACCACCATGCCGAGCGCCATGATCATCGCGAAAAGCGAGAGCATGTTGATCGTATAGCCGCACATGTAGAGGACGAAGAACGTGCCCGCGAACGACACCGGCAGGCCGAACGCAACCACGAGCGCCAGCCGCCAATTCAGAAACAACAACAACAGCAACGTAACAAGAATCAGCGCCTGAAGGCCGTTCTTGAGCACCGTCTCGATGCGGACATTGATGTATTTTGTCGTATCTCCGGTCACCGCGGAGTCGAACGACTCCGGCAGCGACTTCGTCTCGGTGGCAAAGGTCTTGCGCACCCGCGCGGCCACGTCGATCGCGTCGGCACCTTTCTTCTTCACGATCGTGTAGGTGATCGACGGCTCCATGTTGAAACGTCCGCGCGTCCGCTCCTTTTCCGACGTCTCCTTCACGTTCGCGATGTCGCGCAGCAGCACGAGCCGGCCACCGCTTTCCTTCACTGGCAGCGTCTCCAGCTCCGCCGCTTTTTTCACCTCGCCCAGCACACGCACGACGCGCTCGCCGCCCGCCCCCTCGATGCGCCCGCCGACGACATTTACGTTTTTCGCCGCCACGGCGTCGGCGACCTCCGCGAAGGAAACTCCTGTCCCCTGCATGCGATATGGGTCGAGCTCGATCCAAACCTCACGGTCGCTCAGGCCATCGACCAGCACCTCGGAGACGCCGGGGATAATTTTGAGCCGGCGCTCGATCCGGTCGAGATCGGCGCGCACTTTGCGCAGATCGAAGTCCGGCGGATGCGTGACGGTGAGCGTGATGAGCGGCAGCGGGATGTCGAATTTTTCCACCACCGGCGGCTCGGTCGAAGCGGGCAGCTTCGGCTGCGCCTTGTCCACGGCCTGGCGCACTTCGTTCAAAACCGGATCGACATCTGTTATGTCCGACTCCAGTTCGAGAAAGATGAACGAGACGTTATCCTGCGAATAAGACGTCACTCTTTTCAGCCCCGCGACCTCCGCCAATTCCTCCTCGATCGGCACGCTGATCAGCCGCTCGATGTCCTCCGGGATGCTCGTCGTCGGGTCGAGCGTGGTGATGCGGATGAAATTGGTAGAGATGTCCGGGAAGATCGAGCGCGTGAGCGAGAGCCCGCCGACGATGCCGGCGACCAGCAGCGCGAGCGTAAAAATGTTCACCGCCACGCGGTTCCTCACGCTCCAGGTCGGGATGGCGTTCATCGGTCAGCGGACGACCACGCGGTCGCCTTCCTTCAGCCCCGAGAGCACCGGATAAAAGCCATCGACCTCCGCTCCGATCTCGATCTCGATCATCTGCGCCGGCTCTTCCCGGTCGGCGACCTTTTCCACCATCGCCTTCGCACCCACCAGCCGCACCGCCGACGCCGGCAGAAAAAGCCGCTCGGTCTGGTCGCCCGTAGAGACCGTGATCACGCCCTGCGTCCCTCCCGGCAGCTTCTCCTCCGGGTTCGGCAGCGACGCCTCGATTTTGAAAAGACGCGTCTGCGGATCGGCGCTGCGCGCGATGTTCTCGATGCGCGGCTCGAACTTTTTCCCCGGCTTCCCCGCGATGCTCAGCTCCAGCTTCACCCCCTCGTCGAAAGCTCCGATCTCCGTGTCGCTCGCGTAGAAAACCACGCGCAGCGGATCGAGCTGATCCAGCTCGGCGACGGCTTGATTCATCCCCACCGCATCGCCGACCTCCACCAGCCGCGCACGGATGATCCCGTCGAACGGTGCCGTGATCTCATGGCGCGCCAGTTGCGTCTCCAGCCGCGCCCCCTCGGCCTCCAGCCGCTTCACGTCGCCCGCAGCCATCGCGCTCTTCGACTTCGCTGCCTCCAGTTCCGTCTGGGAGATGACCTTGCGCGCACCGAGCGCCTCCGCCTCGCGCCCGAGCCGCTCGGCCTCGCGAAGCTGGACGCGGGCATTTTCCAGCGCCGCCTCCGCCGAGCGCAACTCCAGCTCGCCCATCACCGGGTCGAGCCGGACGATCACGTCCCCCTTTTTTACCTCTTCGCCGACATTCGCGCGCGCCTCGATCACGCGCCCCGGCACCTCGGCGGCGACCTGCGCCGCGATCCACGGTGCGATCTCCGCAGCATATTCCTGCGCGGTCTCGCGGCTCATTTTTTGCACCGCGACCGTGAGCTGCTCGCGCGGCTTGATCGCCGCCCGCTCCTCCTCGTAGCGGCGTTTTTCCTCCCGATTCTCGAAAAAGCGCGCCACCGAGAAGATGATCACGACCACGAGAAAGGCGAGAAAGCCGAAGCCGAGAATGAGGCGCTTGGTCCTGCGAGCGAGCATGGTTCGCAAGAAGTAAACGACGTTGATTACTTACGCAATTAACAACCACGCTGTCGAAAACGCACTTCCCCCTTGCGCGGCCGCCTTCCCCGCATAAAGTCGCCCTCTCCAAAAAAAACGGGGGCGTACTGGTTTCGACTGATGGTGTGAAGCCCGGACGGCATGTCGAGGATGATTCGTTGGCCTCGTAAAAATCCGGATCAAAACAAATAAATGCAGATCACGAAGATCTCGCTCTCGCGGCTTAATTGACCGTGACGTTTCCGGCCGAACGCCTGCTACGGCTGGAGACGACGACAGCAGGCTCGCCTATCGGCGGTGCGACCGCGCCGATGGGGTAGTCGATTTCGTGGACGCTAGAGAGTCGGTAGCGCGCTGGTCCGAAGCCGCCTCTCGAAACCTCACGACCAGCTAAGCATGTAGAAGTTCGGAAAGAAGGCCATTAGGACAGGGGTTCGACTCCCCTCGCCTCCAC